>Ga0299915_10000306_pt1 | contig 38699 bp, 36 predicted proteins | sample RVTome_13_FD_200263 | JGI IMG/M metagenome (GOLD analysis project Ga0299915, IMG submission 200263) | Soil microbial communities from uranium-contaminated site in the Upper Colorado River Basin, Wyoming, United States - RVT92D227 (version 2) ...
CGATCTCCTCCGACATAAAGCTCCGCATTCATGAGATTTTGGAATCCTTTCGTCTGAGAAAACTGGCTTTGGGGGTCGTCTGGCTATTCATACTTTTTACCGCTACGGTATTGTATATAAAGAAGAAGAGGGCTGACCGGGAGTTTGATTCACGTCAGGGGGGACAGGGAACATAAACCCCTCTTAGCCCAAAAAGAAAATCCAAGCCCAAGATCAGCCGAAATTGGACTTCATTTCGGTTTTTTTGTTTACGGTCTATCCTCAAGAGGAACCTTCGATCTTGTTTAGGGAAGGACGAGAATTATACTGGATTGAACATCCCGGCAAAAATTTTTATCGATGTATGCCAGAAAAGAGATAAATGGTGAATTCAGATAGGAAACAGAAATTCGTTCGAAGGGCAAAAAGGTGGAGCAAAATCGCCTTGGTGGGGTTGGCCGTAATCGGTATATTATCGTTTATCGGATTGCAGTATTCTGCTAAGCCGGAGTTCTGTACCCTCTGTCACTACATGGATCCTTTCTATGCCAGCTGGAAAGGTTCCTCCCATAACATGGTTCCCTGTGTGGAGTGTCACTATGATCCAGGGGTGGAAAAGGAATTGAGGGGTAAATTCCAGGCCTTGACATCGGTGGTTCAATATTTCACCGGAACCTACGGCAAGGGACGACCCTGGGTGGAGATCTCGGACAACAGCTGTTTAAGGGAGGGATGTCATAACCGCCGTATTTTGTCCGGAAAGGAGAACTTCGGCAATATCCTGTTTGATCACACTCCCCACCTGTTGGAGATGCGACGGGGCAAGAAACTTCGGTGTACCTCCTGCCATTCCCAGATCGTTCAGGGGGAGCACATGACCGTGACCACCGGTACCTGCATTCTTTGCCATTTCAAGCGAGTCCCGGGGGAGAAGACCCTGGACGACTGCAACATCTGCCACGGGGTACCCTTATCGCCTGTTCAGTATCTGGGAGTCAAATTCGATCATGCCGAAGCCATAAAAAGAGGAGTCGCCTGCCTTAGCTGTCATATGAACGTAATTCAAGGTAATGGAGAGGTATCGAAGGACCGTTGCTTTTCCTGTCACACCGAACCGGAAAAATTGGAGAAATTCAACGATGCTTTGCTTATGCACGATAACCACGTGACCAAGCATAAGGTGGATTGCCTAAGATGTCATGACGAGATCAGGCACCAGATGCCTGAGGCAGCGCAATCGGTGGAGATGGAATGCACCTCCTGTCACCCAAACCAGCATCAAGCCCAGAAGGAACTCTATCTGGGAATAGGAGGGCACGGAGTGAAATATATGCCCAATCCCATGTTCTTGATCCGGGTGAGTTGTACCAGTTGTCACATCTCCCACCAGGGCAATCCCTATCAGGGGAGCACGGCTTATGCCAGTCCGGCTGCGTGCATGTCCTGCCACGGGACCCAATACGGAAAGATGCTGGACCAGTGGCAGGCCCAGATGAAGCAAAATCTTTCCATAATCCTTCCCAGCCTGGCTGAAGCCCAGAGAAGATTAGCGGGAGTAAAAGGAGGTAGTGCGGATCTTCAGGAGGCAAAGAGAATTTTGGACCAGGCTTCGGATAACATCAATCTGGTGCGATACGGAAAAGGAGTGCACAATATCAGGTATGCTGCCAATCTGCTGGAGGAGTCGAACTCCATGATTGAACAAACCATGCAGCTCATCGGATCACCCTATCGACCTGCAGCTTTATCCTTATCCCAGGTTTCCCTCAAGTCTGAGTGTTACAATTGTCATTCCGACATTGAGAAAAAAAAGGTGAAGATCTTTAATTCTCTTTTCGAGCACGGAGTCCATCTGCAAACGGCCAACCTCGATTGTGAGACGTGCCATTCCAATAAGAAGGTACACGGGGAGTTGATCATCGATAAAACCGATTGCGATAATTGTCATCATGGGAACAAAGAAATCGAATGCAGTAAATGCCACCGGGATGGTCCGGTCGAAGGCATAAAATACAAATCGGTTGAATTCCGGCACAATGTCCATACCCAAAGTTTGAGTATGGGTTGCTCCGATTGTCATCAAATAAATGAGAGATCCATGAAACTGATTGTCGATCTGGACTGTTATAACTGTCACCACCCGCTGGAAGGGAAAAAATGCGAAGACTGCCACAAGGAGGATAGGGGACCAGATAAACAATAACCGGTTCCCCGGGAAATTCTACAAGATCATGGTCGGCCAAGGCTGTTTTCAAAGGTCTTTTAAAGTTTTGTTTTTGAATAATCCTTAAATCGTTCTTCTCCTCCACCACCTACATTTTTACTTGACTTGCTTTCCGTGTATTATATCTTGTTTTGCAGTTTGTTCGAGCGCATGAGGTTTATATCAGAGAATGAATATGCGTAGCTATTCACCTTAACCCAATCTGAAGGATTGAGAAATTGAAAAAACTGACCACCATTTCAATCTGCGCAGTTTTATTCTTGCTGGTTTCCGCTCTCATGGCTTTGGCTCAAGAGAGCGATTGCCTTACCTGTCATGGCGACCAGGGGTTGGCTAAAACCGATGAGGAGGGGAAAGAGATTTCCTTATACGTGGATCAATCCTTGTTTGAAGCTTCGATTCATGGTGGTTTTAATTGTGTAGATTGTCACCTGAACGTGAAGAGTGAACTGCATGCGGAGACACCCAAACCGGTAGATTGCGGGATTTGTCATCATGATGTAGTGGAGATCTACAGTAAGAGTTTTCACGGGGAGAAATATCTCGAAGGGGTCAAGGATGCGCCCTGGTGTAAAGACTGTCACGGTACTCACGACATAAAGAGCGAAAGCGATCCCCAATCCATTAACTATCGACTCAACATCCCTAAGATGTGTGCTGTCTGTCATCAGAACCCAGAAATCGTCAAAAGGTATAATATTCCAGTAAAAGAACCTTATTTGTTATATAATAAAAGCGTTCATGGTATGGCCATAGAAAAAGGGGAGATGGGAGCAGCCATTTGCACGGATTGTCATGGGGACCACAGTTTGCAGCCAGCAAATGATTCCACTTCGCTTATTTACAAATATAACGTTCCTAAAACCTGCGGTCAATGCCACGGCAATGTAACCGAGGTGTATGAGAAATCTATTCATGGAAAAGCTTTGGCTGAAAAACTGCCTAATGCTCCGGTATGCACCGACTGTCACAGCGAGCATAACATCTTACCTCCCGAGAATAAGGCCTCCACCGTCTCGGGAGCAAACATCTCCAAAATGACCTGTCCCCGCTGTCACTCAGAGGTGTATCTTTCCCAGAAATATGGGATCATATCTCAGAGGAAAACCCCTTATCTGGATACCTATCACGGCGTAGCCAGCCGGGCTGGAGTAACCATGGTGGCGAATTGCGCCAGCTGTCACGGTTATCACGACATCCTCCCCTCCTCGGATACGAACTCCTCCATCAACAAGAATAACATTCAGAAAACCTGTGGGAAATGTCATCCTAACGCCGGGGAGAACTTCACCAAAGGTTCCGTGCATCCCATTCCGTCACATCAGAAGAATATGGTGGTATACTATGTGACCAGATTTTACGTGCTTATGATCATAGTGGTGATAGGGGGGATGCTGGTGCACAATGCTATCATCATGTTCAGATACGTAAGAGAAAAATACCGGGAAGCCAAGGGTGCCACGGTGATAAGATTCACCGGCAAAGAGGTCTTATGGCATTTCCTTCTTTTGACCTCCTTCACCACCCTGGCTATAACCGGTTTTGCGTTCAGCTATCCGGACAAGTGGTGGTCTTCTTGGATGACCCATTCACCTACGGCTTTCACTGCTCGGGGGATAGCTCATCGGGTTGCCGGGGTTATATTCATTGGACTATTCGCTTACTCGTTTGTCAATGTCATATTCACCAAACGGGGCAGATTACAGATTATGGCGAAATTCCCCGTGATCTCGGACGTGAGAAACGTCATGCAGAACCTGCTTTTCAGCATCGGTATTTCTTCTCGGGAACCTCTCTTCGATCGGTACAATTACGCGGAAAAAGCAGAATATTGGGCGCTCATCTGGGGGGGGTTCGTGATGATATTGACCGGTATACCCTTGTGGTTCGAAAACACCTTCTTGAGTATCATGCCCTCGTGGCTTTTAGAGGTGTTCAAGACCATCCACTATTATGAAGCCCTTTTGGCGTCTTTGGCCATAATAGTGTGGCATATGTTTTACATGATCTTTGATCCGGAGGTTTACCCGGTTAACTTGACCGTCATCACCGGCACCATGACCGAAGAGGAGTACATGCATAGGCATCCTCTGGATTTCGATAAGATGATCGCCCGGGGTGAATTGATGGGTGAGGAGGGGGAAACGACAACGGAGATGTAACAGTATACGGAGATTGTTTTGATGAGATACTAGATTAGAACGAAAGATTGTAAATACATGAGGTAAGCTGAGAAGGGACGTATGGCTATGCTATACGTCCCGACTTTTTTCCGCTTTGATTTCTGCAATTGCTGCTTCAGTCAGAGCTGCACGATATTTTAACCCCCCTGAATTCTGCTTTAACAGCTCCGGTTTTAAAGAAGAAAGCTCATCCAGACTCATCTGGATTACCTTTTTTATCTCACCGGTATCAACGGGTCTTAATTCACCCGACAGGTAACTTGCAGTGAAAACATGACTGGTCCATTCTCTCTTATTCCCGTTACAGGTGAAAGTAACTTGAATTCTGAGTATATACCTTTCCAATTCTATTTCTGTTCCGGTCTCCTCGTATGCTTCCCTTTTGGCGGTCAGCTCCAAGCCCTCACCCGGTTTGATTCCTCCCGAGGGAGCTCGAAAAAGACCCTCCGGGTACCAGGGTTTAGCTATTACTATGACTTTGCCATCTTTGAATATGAACATGGTCACGTCTGAATTCCGCCCATCCTGCATGCTGGCTTGGAGCATCTCAAATTCTTTTTGATTCATAGAAAAAGACATGACCAGTTTACGGGGCGTACCATATTTTCTTTCTATTTCTGTAAACATACGGGGTCGGATTCTTCGTTAGACCTTTTACGATAAACGATACGTAACCGTAACCGCAACCTATAAAACGAAACCATCAAGAGGGTGATTTGGGAAACAATCCCAGGAAATGCCGATGCTTTTTACTTCAGCAATTTCCCTGGTTGAAGCATCACCCGAGGCAGGTAAAATCATAGCATCTTATTGGGCACCAAACACAGAAAAATCAGCTTCTCCTGCGACACATTCTTGAATTGATGGTTTTCCTCACCGGAAACCAAAACTGCATCTCCTTTGTTCAGAGGAACGGTTTTATCCTCCAGGACCAGACTTCCTTTTCCTTCCAGGATAAAGACCTCATGTTCCCATTTGTGATGGTGAAATGGCGTATATCCGTCCGCTTCCACCTCAAATAAGCGCATGGCAAAATTGGGAGCCCCATCCTTTTCCGAGATCAACCATCGTATGGTCACCCCCACTGCCCCAGACTCCTTGACTTCCCTGGCTTCCATATTTTTGTAATTTATGACTTTCACAAAACCTCCTTTACCTCATTCCCCACCTAATCACTATTCCAAAAGACTTGTGGTCGAATTTGGAAGGGTTTTATACGATATTCGTTATCCGTTGTTCTCCATTTATGATTAGATTTTTCTACTCCCCGGTTTTATCAGAGGCTCCCCTTTTATACACATGGGGCACTCCTCCGGACGATAATTGGTTACCTCGGTCTCTGCCAGTGCTTTCAGAGGATAGTTAAACTTCACCTTGCTCCCGCTGCGATCCAACAGAATGCCAATGCCGAGAATGTTGGCTTCGTGTTTTTCCACCAATTGAACCACCTCGTTGACCGAGCCTCCGGTGGTCAGGATATCGTCCACGATTAAAACCTTTTCACCCTTGCCTAAATTGAATCCTCTTTTGAAAATTCTACCTTGATCTCCAGGTTCCGCAAAGATGGACCTGACTTTGAGATTCTTAGCCACCTCGTAAGCGATGATGACTCCGCCGGTGGTGGGACCCACCACCACCTCCACCTTAACATCTTTGAAAAATTCCGACAGCTTGCGGCACAAAATCTCCACGTATTCCGGGTATTGCAGCACCTGAAACTTTTCGAAATACAAACCGGAGTGAAGACCGGAGCTTAAAAGAAAGTGCCCCTTCAAAAGAGCACCGGATTTTTCAAAGATATCGAAAATCTCTTTTTGGTTGGACATATAACTCCTTTCGACGATAGATGACAGATAAACGAAACTGGAATTTAATGATACAAAATCTACGCAGAAATGCAAACATTCAGGTTTACCAAAAATATAACACTAAAGCTTTATACTCCAGATTTGCATGTTAAGTTTAAGCCGGGTGACCTTCCGACGGAAATTATATTATCTCTTCTGATTTATTCTGCCTCCTCCAAAACCGCAAAAGCAACGGCAAATTCCCTGGTGTGAGAAAGGCTGATTTGTACCTTTTTTTCGCCGATTAAACTGGTGATCTTTCTTCCCAGTTTTACCTCCGGCTTCCCGTATGGGTTATTCACGATTTCCACGTCAGTCCAGGCGATTCCACCGGTAAGACCCGTGCCCAGGGCTTTCATCACCGCCTCTTTGGCGGCGAAACGGGCGGCCAAGGATTGCTCCGGGAAAGCCTTTCGCATGGAGTAACGTTTTTCCTCCGGGGTGAAAACCCGCTTTATAAATCTCTCACCCCATCGATCCAAAGCCTTCCTGATCCGGCTCACCTCTATTATGTCCACGCCCAAACCGGTCAACATATAGAAATTCCCGCTATCCGGTGGATTAAGTTAGACGGCATGACAGGTCATCCGCTTATCTGCATTACCTTACTAATATAAAACCCCGGATGGCTTGGATGCAATTGTTATATGCAGAATCGTTACTGGGGATTGCATTGGTGCGATTTGGAAGAATAAAGGAGGTGCTCAAAAATATTCCATATGGGTTAGGTGTTTTCGGGCTGGAGAATTATTTTTGTTTTGAGAATAAAAATGCTTGCTTTTTGTTGTTCCGTATGATAATTTATTAAAGGAAAGGGTGTATTTGAAAGACCTTTAACAATCGACTGATGAAGGTCGCCCCCTGCGGTTGAGCGTACGCCATGACCCCCGTCTTTGGCGGGGTTAGCGAAAGCGAAATGCTAAAGGCGGTTATAAAAACCCTTTATGGTTGCGTAGTGAGAGAGTCCTTTCAAATCTAAGCCCTTTCCAAAGAGTCCCGCATCGGCGGGACTCTTTAGTTTTATATAGAAGGCTTTAGACCAGTTTCTTGGCCACCCTGGTGTAGAGCTCGTAGAAACCTATCCCCTCCAAGGGTTGGCTGATGTGTGCGGTCAGCTTTTTTACGTCGTCTACTCTATCGCGGGGTGAGGAGTGGGGAGTCTTATTCACGAACAGGTCAATCCATTTAATCATCCCCAAGGGAATCTTCCGGTCAAACATCTCCGCTTTTGCGGAGACGATGGAAACCCTCCCCTGATTGTCCACGTAGAAATTGGACATCTGGGGGAATTCCCGGATTATATCCTCTTTGGATTTGCGCAGGTTTCTGGTGACCCACCAGATTCCTCTTTTTTCTGCATAACCGGTGGCTATCAGATTTATTGCCTCGATTAACAGGTTAAGGCTGTTTTGGTCCAGGGTCCATTCTGGCATACCCTTGATCTGTTCTACTTCGACTCCTTTTCTCTCCAGCAGACGCTCAATAGATTGGAGTGCCGATTTCAGCACCAGTCCCAGATAAGAGAAATCCATATCCGGTTTTCCGAAGATCAGGATAATGCTGTTTTCCAGATTGTATACCATACCGATGCCGTTGTCGAATTTCAGATCCAATCGGCTGGGCAGAGACATCTTCTCACAGAGCTTTTGCAGCTTGGCTCCCACCTGTTTAATCAGGTTCGGGGTAAAATTGGTGGGGAGCTCGTAATAGGAGACTTTTAATTCCTTGGCCAGCACCAAAGTCCCGGTAACCCCCGGCACGGATTTTATTTCCTTTAGTATCTTTTCCATCCGATCCTTCGAAAAAAAGAAAGCCATTGGAAGCGTTTCATTATAGCAGCGATTTGATTCTCTTTACCAGCTTCTCGCAATCGACTTTAGAGTCCAGCTTAATTCCCACCATATGCCTTTTGAAAGGCAAAAAGAGCAGACGGCTTTGGGATGAGGTCAAAATCCCCCCCTTGAAATTCCCCAAGTCGGTCACTTTTGGAAGGAACAAGGATAACTCCTTCATCTGCCACGTGAGATCCTCCCCCCTTCTGTCCTCCGGCTCCGATTGCAGGTACATGGTCATCCGTGATCCGGTCAAAAGGAAAACCCATCCCAATACCCCTTTGATTTTGGAAAGCTCTTCTTTTAGATTAATAATTGCGGCATCTTCGTACGGATTTTCTTCCACCTTTCCCGGTTCAAAAGAGATCAAGTTCCCTTTTTTCTCTTCTATGGTTTTCAGAACCCGCTGATGCTGTTCCCTAAGATATGTTTCGATGGCTTCTTTTTCTTCCTCCGTTTGGGGCAGCTTTTCCCAGATATTCTCCACCTTTTCCACCACCGCCCCATCTATGGAGATAGTGGTGGTGACCCGGGGCTGAGGTCTTGATGCAAATTCGGTCTGCACAAAGAACTTGGTATCCCCGAAGCGGGTTTCGCTTAGTAAGCCGGCAGGTAAGATCATTTTATCACCCAGATAGATACAGATTAGGTTTCTCAAACTTATGATTCTCGATTAAGAAGAATCCTTATTATTTATTATCGTTCGATTCAGGGGGAGAATTTACCTTGCCTTAAAGATAAACTAAAGAAATAATCCACCCGGCTGATAGCTAGGTGGTATCCATTCTTATTCCCAGCGTATATCGAATAGAATTTCAATGTTTTTTCATTATCCTTCGCTCTCCCCCCGGACAACTGAATCAGTTAAACTGAGTTGAACCATGGATGAGGGTAAGTTTGGCGAAATGCCGGGTCCTAACCCGGCTCGAAATCAAAGGCGAATAGAGATTCATTCCTCCGGAGAATTGATACTCTTTTTCTCATTGCTATGACAGGCTATCATCTGGATGTTCATTCCATTCTCCTTATCCTCATAAACGGTATGCATGATAAAATGTATCCGTTCTTAACATCTGTTATTGTATCGATTTCTTCTTGATTAATGCTATTTCTTTCGTATATTAATTTGCGAATTATGATTAAAAAATCTTTCCTGATATTGGGATTTTGGCTTCTCTTCTCCGCTTCGGCTTTCGGAACCAAATATGCCGGAGAATTCTTAAGTCTGGGTGTAGGAGCCCGGGCTTTGGGCATGGGAGGAGCATTTGTGGGGGTGGCGGATGATGCCACCGCTTGTTTTTGGAATCCCTCCGGTTTGGCTTTATTGAATCGGAAGGAGTTTTCCTTCATGCATGCGGAGACCTTCGGCTCACTTCTAAATCAGGATTTCATCGCTTTGGCTCTCCCTTTGGAGGAGGCGACCTCCTCCTCGGCCCTGGCTTTCAGTTTACAACGCCTGGGGGGAGGGGGGGTGAAGATCACCGATTTAGAAAAGAAGGGATTGGATATAAGTGATACCAACCGGGTGATCTTGTTACGCGAAGAAAGCCATGCCGATTATGCTCTCTTCTTCTCATATTCGCATCAGCTGCACCCCCATCTTTTGGGGGGAGCAAATTTCAAGGTGATCTATCGGGATGTGATTACCACCTCCGCCTGGGGGGTAGGGGCAGATCTATCTTTTCTGGTTCAGCCATATTCTTTTCTGTCGGTGGGGACTAATCTAATGGACTTAACCTCCAGCTTTCTGTTTTATGATAACGGCACCACCGAAACCATCAATCCCACCACCAAATTGGGGCTGGCTTTGAATCACCAGGTTAAGGATTTCTACTTGATCCTGGCAGCGGATGCGGACGTGCGGTACGAGGGAAGAAAATCAGCAGCCCAGTTCTGGCTGGGGAGACTCTCCGCCGATATGCATTACGGTATGGAGGTATCATACCAGAGAAAACTGGCGGGGAGATTAGGATTAGATCAGGGGGAATTCACCGCCGGTGCGGGGATATGGATAAAACAGTTCGGATTGGATGTGGCGTTTCTCTCACACGATGAATTGGACAATACGTATCGAGTCTCGCTTCTCTGGAGATTCTGATGGATGAACAAAATGCAGGGAGCCGAAGTAACCTATTATTAGCTTGGTTGAGGACCACCAATTCAACTCAAGCGGTCAACTTAATTTCAAACTCACAGGAAGCATAAGGATGAACCGGTATAGATTTTGCATATTATTTTTGGTATCACTTTTTGTAGCAGCGAATGATGGAGCCTTCGGTGCTTCAGCTTCCAGGGAGATATCACGGGAAGAGGTACTGGCTAAAGTCAACGGCGAGCCGATAACGGTGGGGAGATTCTATGATTTCATAAAAGAAGAAAGAGCCACCACGAAAATGGTTGCACCAAGGGGGAAAACGAAGGATGAGATTTTGCATGAGTTGCTTCGCCAGGCTTTAGTCCAACAAAGGAAAGCAGCGCTGGATTTGGATTCCGATTCCGGTTTCGTCATGAGTCGTACCTTACATATGCGGGATTTTCTTTTGGATTACATGTACCAGAAGGATGTGGTGGAGAAAACCGAGGTGACCGAACAGGAGGTGAAAGAGCATTACGAAAAGTATAATGATGTGGATTTCCTTATCCCGGAAAAGGTGCAGGTGAGGGATCTTTTAATCCGGGTGGTGGTGGATTCCACCCAGAAGGATTTCAAGAAACGGTCGAAACAGGCGGATAAAGAAACTTTAAGGAAAATAAAAGAGCTTCGCCAAAGGGCTATCTCCGGAGAGGATTTTGCCGAGCTGTGCCGGCAGTATTCGCAGGCCGGGACCACAGATGCATCCGCCAATCTGGGATTCATCCAGAGAGGACAATATTCGCCTGAATTCGATTCCGCCGCCTTCTCTTTAAAGGAGAACCACCAGATCTCCAAACCGGTGCGGGATTCCAGAGGATATCATCTGATTCAACTTCTGGACCGAAAGGAGAAAAGCTATCAGCCGCTGGACTCCACTCTGTTCGAGGGGATCAGGGGATATTTGAAAAACCAGAAGATGCAGAAGAGCACCAATGAACACATCGATTCGCTGAAAAATTCCGTGGGGTTGGTTTACAATTGGGAGGTTCTGAATTCACCTGATTTGCTTTCATACGACAGAAATACCTGGGTCTTGGCATTCGGGGAAACCGACACCGTCCGTTTGGGTTTATATGAAGATGCGCTGCCAGGGTATAAGTACAATATGGGTCGAGATAGTCTGACCGAAGAGGACAAAAAAGTTCTTTTGTTCAACTATTTTGCCCTGCCGGTGATTTTGGAAAAGGAGGCGCGGAAAAAAGGGTACGGGGATTTAGTGGAATACCAGGCAGAAGAAAGAGCGTTCACCTTGGAGGAAGCGGACCGACGGATATCAGCCGAACGGATACAACAGAACTTTCCGCCCTCTTCCCGCCAGGAGATAGAGAAGTATTATCTGGCTCATAAGATCGATTTCCCACCTCTGGGTGTGCCTCTCCACGTTTATCACATGGTGTTTGATGATTCGCTCAAAGCCGTAGAGGTTTTGAAACAGATACAGGCCGGCGCAGATTTCGTAAAGCTGGCGCAGGAGCACTTCCCCGGGGATTCGGAGATCAAAGACGTGGTTTATGATTTGGGTTTCATCAGCCAGGGGGAGATGCCGGAGGAGTTCTATCAGACGGCTTTGAAGTTAAAGGAGGGGGAGGTGAGCCAGCCGGTCAGAACCCAATGGGGTTTCCACTTAATCAAGCTGGTAGAGAAAAAGGACCAGGAAACCACTCTGGAGGATTTGACTCCGCAGATCCAGAGAGCCATAAATCTGGAAAAGGGGAGAAGGCAAATAGCGGAATGGGAGGAGAATCTCTTTACCCAGTCAAAAGTGTGGATCAATCAGAATCTTTTAAAGAGACTAACCCTTCCCAAACCGGAAGGATAGAACTCCGGTGTGGTGGTTTGGTTTTGATTTGATACTTAAATCCAAAAGGAAAAATTTCAAACCTTGGAAATATCATTCTATAACGAGTTTAAAAGAAAAGCCATTCATCTGGTGGCTTTGAGCATTCCCATCGGTTATTATCTTTTATCCAAACTCCCCTCGCTTTTTATCCTCACCTCCTGCGCTCTGGGAGCGATTGCCATAGATGTCATCCGATTGAAGAAACTTCCCCTGCATGGTTTTTTGAATCAGCTTATAGGTCCGATTCTAAGGGAGCATGAGAGCACTGATTTTGCAGGCGCTAGCTACATCCTCTCCGCTTCTGTTTTCACCATCCTCCTTTTCGAAAAGAGTGTGGCGGTGGCAGCTATCTCTTATATCATCCTGGGGGATATCGCGGCAGCTTTGATCGGTAGAAGGTTCGGAAAAACCAAAATCCTGTGGAACGTGGGGAACAGCCAGGGCAACTGGAACAAAATAAAATCCCTCGAAGGAAGCCTCTCCTGTTTTTTGTTTTGTATTCTGGTGGCACTGCTGGTGTCCCATCTTTCTTTGGTACCACATCTTCCTTTATGGGTGGGGGGGATCGGAGCTTTGGTGGCTACGATGGTTGAGGCTGCACCACTTCCCATAAACGACAATTTCTCCGTTCCGCTGATCAGCGGACTAGTCATGCATATTTTGATTCACATCTGAATTTCTGTATCTACTTGGTTCTCCCAACTTCCCTTCGTTTTTCACTTCTATTGTAAAATTCTAGTTTTTCCCGCTTCGGATTAATTCTCAAAATTACACCAAGGTATTGGATAACCATTCTTTTAAGAACGAAAATTCGGTATTAAGGTGAGAACAACGCATATTCTTACACTCACAGAATTGTGCACGGCGAATACAGACTCTGGAAACCCAATAATCAATATTCCTGCTGTAATGCCTACTTATTACTACCAGAGGTGATTTTACCCACTAAGCTGGAACATCCCCAAAGTCAGCCCATTTGACTTTAATGACTGTAACTTGTTACTAATTAATCAAAAATGTAACATTTTACGAAATAAGTAACAACAATGTTACATATATTAATTTTATTGATGTTACAACATATGATGACTAATCGAGTTAATTATTGAAACAATAATGTTACATATTATAGATTTGAATATTGTTGCATTTTTTATAATATCAAGCAAAGGCTTGAAAACAAAGCATCTGCGACCTGTTAAAGGTATAATTGTTTTTTGGCATTAATTTTGCTACTTAATATTCTGAATAAAATGCTATCTTAATGTAACAAATTTATGACAAGTAATTCTTCAATAAACGATGCAAACAAGCGAGATGACCTTGAAGGAGTTGCAGGATCAGATTCTGGAAGCGGCTTTGGAAGTTCACAAAAACATGGGTTTGGGTTTTCAAGAAACCGCTTATAGCCAGGCTTTGGCTGTGGAATTGGATTTGAGAAAGGTAGACTACGAAAGAAAAAAGAATATCAAGTTGTCATACAAGGGAAGTGTGGCGGGGGAATACAATCTTGAATTTGTAGTCAAGGGCAGGATCATCGTGATGGTGAAAGCGGGAGAGCCAATAAAAGATGCGGATGAATCAAAAATGCGAAGTTTTTTGAAAGCCACCAAACTGCCGCTGGGGATGATCCTGGATTTTGGAAAGGAGACTCTGGAAGTTAAGAATGTAATGAGGTAGAAGTTGAACAAACCTCAAAAATCAACCCCCAAAGCCACAAGAAGGAGGTGAATAGAGTGCCAGCGAAGAAACCAGCAAAGAAGGCTACCAAGAAGAAAGCTTCCAAGAAAAAGAAATAGCACTTAGGGTGCTGTATCGGTGAAAAAACCCTCCGCTTTCGGGCGGGGGGTTTTTTATTGACAACCGGAGAAAAATCCTTATCCTAGATTCTATTATGTCGGAACAACTGATCCTTTTATGTATTTTGGGCGGTTTGGTTGCCTTAGATAATACCGAAGCATTTCAAACCATGCTCTCGCAACCACTGCTGGTTGGTCCTCTGGTTGGCCTGATCTTTAATGATATCTACGCTGGTCTGAAAATCGGGATTCTATTCCAGCTGATATATCTGTGGGTCATGCCGATCGGTACGGCGATCTTTCCCGATCCGGGCATCGGGTCCGTGGTGGGTTGTGCCGGTTTCATCATATTGTGCCGGTTGTCTCCGGAAAAATCGAATTTGGTGCTTTTGCTTCTGATTCTTTTCGTTTTCCTCTTCAGTCTATTCTCCGGTTGGACCTTGATAAAACAAAGGCAATTTAACTCCAGACTTCTGCCTCGAGCGGATCGTTACGAAGAGAAGGTACAGCTGAGGGGGTTTGATTCTCTTTTCCTCATAGCGCTGGGCGGGTCGTTCTGCCGTGGCCTTGTTATCACCGCCTTGGGCATTTTCTTGATTTTTACCCTGCTGAAACCGGTATTGAATTTATTCGGATTCGTACCGGAGCAGTTTCTTAACCATCTGGAGCTTCCCCTCTGGGGTTTGGGGATGGGGGTAATGGCTCATCTTTTCGGGAGGAAACGGAACCTCCCCTGGTTTTTCGCGGGTACGCTTTTAGGAATCGTTATTCTTTTTCTATAAATCCTTTTCGCCGATCATATGTCTGAGATTTCAAGATTCGATCTTTTCCGATTATACTTAAGAAGCTTTTTCGTTCAAAACGGCTGGAGCTACGAGAGAATGATGGCATTGGGGTTTGTCTGGATTCTGAAGCCTTTAACCAAAAGATTATTTTCCACCCCCGGTGATCAGAAAAGTTTTTTGAAAAGGCACCTTTCCAGCTTCAACGCCAATCCCTATCTGGTCAACTATGCGGTGGGAGCGGTGGTAAGAATGGAGGAGGAAAAGACTCCGGAGGAGCAGATCGTCAGGTTTAAAAGCTCGCTTCGGGGACCTCTGGGAGCCATCGGGGATCGGCTCATCTGGCAGAACTTAAGACCGGCACTGCTGATATTGGGTCTCATTCTGGCTGTAACCATCGGGGCTTTGGGGGCATTGATCTTCTGGATGATCTTCAACCTGTATCAGGCATATCTGAGAGCCAGAGGAATAGTCAAAGGATATGATTTGGGATCGGGACTTTCTGGGGAGCTGACCAAAGGATATCTGCAGAGTATGATCGAATGGAGCAGCCGGCTGGGAGCGGTCCTGCTGGGGATCATTTTCGTCATTAAGCTTGGTCAGCTGGGAATCAGACCGTTACATCCGGAAAATATCTTGCTTCTGCCGGTATTCATGCTGCTTTCGGTCTTCGCATTCAGGAAAACTATCAATCCGAATTATATCATATTATTCTCTATTGCTCTTTACCTAACGATAAAAGCAATGATTGCTTTTTTCTAATCCTTTTCATCGAAATTTCAAAAGTTAAAAATATCAAACTAAAGCCTGATACTCAAGATATTAGAATGTTCAGAAAGCTCTTTGTTTTCAAATATATCGCGCTCTTTTATGCGCTATTGATTTTCGTCGTCTCTACCATACCTCAGATACCTCCGCCTTTGGCATTCAAATGGGGGGACAAGGTGGCGCACCTGATCGAATACGGCATATTCTCCTTTCTCCTTTTTCTGGCATTCTACACCTCCGGCAAGGAATTTCTGAAAAGACACGTTTTCCTTCTTTCTGTCCTCATCGGAATGGTTTATGGTCTTTCCGACGAGATTCATCAAAAATTCGTACCGGGGAGAAACTGCGATATATACGATTTTCTGGCAGACTGTCTGGGGATAATCCTCATACAGGTTGCATTATGGATGTATCTTAGAAGAAGGAGGAAACGTAAGAAAGGATCAGTTGAAATTGCCCGGAATAATGTCGGATGAGAATGTTTGAGTCTATTTTACGTTTGCCAAGGGGGAAGTCATTCATTATATATACACAAGATAGCGTTGGGATTTGCATGGATTTTGGTTTATAAAATTCAAACCATAAGGAGAGGAATTATCATGACAGATGATCTGAAGAAAGCCTACCAGAGACTTTTAGATCTGACTAAGGAGATACATATCTTGAATTCGACCATGTCGCTTCTGGACTGGGACGAGAAAACTTACATGCCCAAAGGAGGGGTGGAGAATCGGGGGAATCAACTGGGTTATCTGGCCGGTTTAAGTCACGAGAAATTCACCTCTCCGGAGATCGGCGATCTTTTGAAACAGCTGGAAGGGAGCTCCCAGCTCGGTGACCCCGATAGTTTCGAAACAGCTAATGTCCGGGAGATCAAACATGCCTACGACAAGCTGGTGAAAGTCCCCAAATCGCTGGTGGAAGAGCTGACCCGGGTCACCACCATAGCTCATGGAGTGTGGGCCGAGGCACGACAGAAATCCGATTTCTCGATATTTCTGCCCTACTTGGAAAAAGTGATCAAGCTAAAACTCCAGCAGGCAGAGGCGGTGGGATACGAAAAATATCCGTACGATGCACTTTTGGACGATTTTGAAACCGGGTCTACCATCGAGAAAGTGGCGAAGGTATTCGCAGATTTCCGGCAGGAGTTGGTGGATCTGGTGAAGGCGATCCGCGACTCCAAGAAACGTCCTGATCCATCCATCCTCACCCGGGATTTCCCTGTGGATCGCCAGGAGCGTTTCGGAAAAGAGGCGGCTCGTGTCATCGGATACGAATTCGAAAAAGGCAGACTGGATTTGACGGTCCATCCTTTCTGCACTGGGATCGGTCCAGGTGACGTGCGCATCACCACTCGCTATAACCCCAAGCATTTTGGCCAGGCTTTCTTCGGGATCCTGCATGAGAGCGGACACGGCATCTACGACCAGGGTTTGGATCCCCAGCGCTGGGGCACCCCCGGCGGCGATGCGGTCTCGTTGGGAATCCACGAATCTCAATCCCGCATGTGGGAGAATTTGGTGGGAAGAAGCAGGTCCTTCTGGAAATATTTCTTCCCCAAAGCGCAACAGGTTTATCCCGAAGCTTTGGGCCAGGTGAAATTCGACGATTTCTTCTTTGCCATCAACGAAGTTGTCCCCTCCTTCATCCGGGTGGAGGCGGACGAGGTAACCTATAATCTGCACATTCTGCTCCGCTTCGAGATCGAGCAGGCATTCTTCAGCGGCGATCTTGCTACTAAAGACATCCCCGGCATGTGGAACGAGAAATTCAAAAACTATTTCGGGATCGTCCCCCCCGATGATGCCCAGGGGTGTCTGCAGGACGTGCACTGGAGCGTGGGTTACATCGGTTATTTCCCCACCTACTCGCTGGGAAATCTCTATGCCTCCCAATTCTTCAACCAGGCGAAAAAGGAGATAGGCGATATGGAGGATCAGTTTGCCCGCGGGGAGTTTGCCCCCTTGAAGAGATGGCTGAACGAGAAGATTCACCAGCTGGGACAGCGCTACCGGGCGGAGAAACTGGTGGAGGTGGTCACCGGGAAGCCTCTCTCTCATCGACCTCTGATGGATTACCTCAAGAGCAAGTACGGGCAATTGTACGGAATTTAAACATGTCCACGGTAAGAAATACTCTGCGTGGGAGAAGGTAAAACCGGAACAAACTCGGGTGTTTCAAATATCGTTTCGAAGCAGCACGTATTTTTAGCACAGATGGGTAAAGTTGTTACCCTTTGAAGGAGAATCAAGATCATAGTTATATTTCTAATCTAATACAAAATCTTATGTAGGATATAAAATATCCCGGAGAATAATTTATGATACAACAAAACGATCTATCCCAAGTCAGGTTAAATAAGTCCTTCGCAATTTGGACTATTATCATTACTGTAATAATTATCGCTGTAATTGTTGGAGTTGGAGTTTACTGGTGTCAAAAATCAGTTACGGAGAAAGAGAAAGAAGTTCAAGGTATCAAGGAAGAATTGCAACAACAGATTACTAGTTTACAGAATGAAATCAATATTCTGAGAGAAGAATCAAAGAGCATTCAAGAAAGAATCTCAGCGCTAGAAACCGAAAAAAGAACAAAAGAACGAGCTGCTACTGTAGCTAAAACAAAAGAGGAAATCGCTTCAACACAGAAAGATACCACTTTCTGGTATACATACGATGAAGGATTAGCCAAAGCTAAGGAAGAACAAAAGTACGTAATGGTTCATTTTTATACTACATGGTGCGGCTGGTGCAAGAGGATGGATAAGCTGACCTTTGATAACGATGAAATCAAAAAGATGCTGAACGGGGATTTTGTGGCGGTTAAGGTCAATGCGGAATCGGCGGATAAGGTCAAGGTGGAGGGGAAGGAGATGACGTTAAGACAGCTGGCAGCCACTTATAACGCCCGGGCATATCCGGATACCTGGTTCCTCAAACCGACCGGCGAGCGGATAGGCGAGAGAAAAGGTTACGTCGAAGCGGATGAATTTCAATATATTCTAAAATGGGTCAAGAGCGATCTTTACGATAAGATCAGTTTTGCCGAGTTCGTAAAACAGCAGCAGGAGAAGCAGGATTCCGATAAGAAATGATTTAGTAGATTAAAACATAAGAGATATTCCCATAGAGAAAAACCTCCTTTTACAAGGAGGTTTTTTATTAGTCCAACATAACTATGAGTTTAGTGTATTTATTAAATGGTATCCAAGGAAAAATCTAATCAAGCTCACCGTATCGGTTCCTTCAAGAGCTTCTCATACCTTCTTTGCAGCGCTTCGACTTCCCCTTCCCATTTAAAGTAAGATAAGTATTTCAACCGGGCATCAATCATGAAAGGGTACCTGTTCAAATTGAACAGTGTACGATCATCCTTGTATATTCTATGGTCCATTATACCCCGGATCTCCAAGTTAGGAAAATCGTAAGGATAATACCGCAGGCTGTCTTTTAAAGAGTAAGCCATCCCCTCCGGGTTTTTCAAATACAGCTTCTCGAACCTCGATTCACCTATCAGGTCGTCATACAGAGGTCTGGTCTGGAAATTCCTGGCAAGAAAACTGTTCAGCATATCGGTATAAGCGTTCTCTATGATCTGCGGATTGAAAGTCCGCCGGTTCTCAAAGGGATAAACCTCCCGCACGAATTTTGTGATCTCACTTTCTGAGGTGCGATAAAGATCAGGGTAGTTCTGCCGGATAAAGTTGAAATACCAGGAGCGGCGGCAAAGCTCGACGTCCAGATAGTTTATGTCCGGTCGCTTCAGCTCCACAAATCTCAAATATAGCCAGGGAGAGTAATGATCCCATACGTTGGTCATAAGGACGGCATCCTTTTTGATCGATCGCATGAGGTTGGTTGCGAAATCATAAGCAAAATGATCCCGGCTTCGGTCAGCTTCGAAATAATTTTTCTTAAGCGAGATCAAAGGGAGAAGGATGAACAGGATAATGAGGGATTGTGAAATGAATTTCTGCAATTTGGAATTTTCGATTATCCGGAAGATGAAATTAAGACCGGACCCGATGAAAACCGCGTTTACCAGGAAGGCACCCAGAAAATAAGGGTCGATATCGGGAATCACATAATTGATGCCATAGAACACATTGACCAGGAAGAAGATGAGTAAGAAGATCAATATCTTCCGGTCATGGACAAAAAGCCGGTACATCCCCAAGAGTGAAAGAGGTAAAAGGTACCAGGGAAATTGATGAAAGAAAAGCTTGATAAAGCTCTTTAAATTGGCTACCAAGGTATCGGTGGACTCGGCAAACATCCAGACCTGATATTGCCAGCCGGTCACCTGCCTTTTGAATGTAACCCAGCTCTGAGGATTACCCCAATCCATAACCGGATTCTGAGAAGAGCGAATAGGAAGAAAGAAGTAGATGCTAAGTCCCAGTAAAAATAAGACAAAAATCAGAATCAATCTTTTCGGTTGGAAAAGGTTTTTTCCGTAAGCGGAAATGAAGATGAAGATCAAAGCAGGCAGAAGAAGGAGGGTGGACATATGATTACCAAAACTCAAAGCATAAACGAAGATTAGAAGATAGAAGATTTTATCGCCCCGGTACTCCTTCCACCTTCTCTTCCAGAGCAAAACCAACAGCATGATCAACCCAAAAAAGAGAACGTTGAGCGCATATACCTCATTGGAGGTAGCTTGGGACCAAAGGGTGGGGGTAAAGGAGAAAATGAGGGTGGCTAAAAGAGCCGACCAGATATCCATATTAGTGAGCTTCTCATTTCTTTTCTTAAGGTCCTTTTCCATAACAAGAAAAACGGAAAAAAGAATCAGATTTGCCGAACAAATGAAAAAAAGCGACATGAAGTTTACCCGGAAGATGATATCCTTCCAAGGCAAAAGCGAAAAAAGTCTACCCAGAAGAGTATATAAAGGATAGCCGGTGGGATGGGCTATACCTAAGGTTTTACAGACCACCGCCAATTCCCCGGAATCGATGAATTGAAGAGTAGGGGAGAGGGTGAGTAAATAAACGATCAGATCGAGAATGAAAATCAGCAGAAGGGCTAAAAGGATTTTGACTTTAGTGCTCACGGAGTTACTTATTAAATCTCTAATATCTTGAATTATTGTTTCCATTAGCAAATCCCGTCATTTCTGCAGGATACTTTTGTATTTTTCCGACAAAGCATCGGCTTCGTTTTCCCTCCCGAATTGCTGCAGATATTTGATCCTTTCCCGGATTATGAGGGGATAGAGAAGCAGAAATAAGCGGGTGCGCTCATCTTTGTATGTGTTCTGATCGACTACCCTCCGGAGCCGGAAGTCGGGAAAATCGTACGGGTAATAGGCCAAGGTATCTTTCAGGGAATAGACCAATCCCTCCGGTATTTTAACCAACATATTACCAATCTCCTGCTCGCCCACCAGGTTCGCATAGACCGGTCTCATATTCAAGTTTCTCAACAGGAAGCCATTCAGCAGGTCCTGATATTTCATCCTGATAATTTTAAGATCGTAAGAACCTCCGTCCTCAAACGAGGCAATTTCCCTTCCATATTCGGTGATTAGGTCCTCCGAGTTTTTATAGATACGAGGATAATTCTGTTTTATGTAACCTGCATACCAAGAATAAAAACACAAATCCTTGGACAGAATTGCCAGGTCGGGTCTTTTTAATTCAACGTATCGTAGATAAAGCCAGGGAGAATAATGTCCCCACAGCTGGGTTAATATCAAACCATCCTTTCTGGCAGACCGAAGGATATTCGAATTAAGATCATAGGCAAAATAACTTTGGCTTTTATCTTGCTCGAAGTAATTATTTTTGAGTAAGATCAAAGGGAAAAGGATAAAGAGGAGAATTATACCTGTTGCTATGCTTCCATGAAGTTTCACTTTTTGCAGCTTTTCAAAACCTAAGTAAAATCCGTTCCCCACTAATATGACGTTGACCAGAAAGCAGCCCAAAAAGAACGGGTCCAAGTCGGGTATGGAATAGTTGACCGAGTAAACCAGGACGAAAAAGAATAAGAAAAGCAGGAAAAAGAAAAACCTTCGGTCCTGGGCTATGAATCTCCACATGCCCAAAAACGTGAAGGGGAGGAGATACAGCGGGAAATTCTTAAAGAACAATTTTACGAATTTATCCAGATTGGAAAATACCTGTGCTAAAGAGGCGGAAAACATCCAGACCTTATATTGCCAGCCGGAGACGTGTCTTACGAATACAGACCAATTCTCCGGGTTGCCCCAATCCAGAAGCGGATTCCGGGCAGAGCGGATGGGAAGATATAAATATATGGAGATACCTAGTACAAAAAAAAGGATTAAGGATAGTATTTTTGGGGGATTTAAAAAAGCTTTCTTCTCATAAGACAGCAGTATGAAAACCATGGCGGGAAGCAATAGCACGATCATCATGTGATTGCCAAAGCTTAAGCCGTAGACAAATACCAACAAGTATAGGATATTCGATTCTCTTCTTTTTTGAAACCTTTCCCGCCAAGTTAGAATCAAAAAAATGACTAAGGCGTAACTAAGGATATTCAAACCATATACCTCGTTAGAGGTAGCTTGATCCCATAGGGTGGGGGTAAAAGAAAAGAGAAGGCTGGTTAAGAAAGCAGTCCAGATGGAGAGATATGATTTCTCCTGGGCGAGTTTCAAAATGATGAAGAAAAGGATCAGATTTGTCAGGCAAACGGAAAGAAGAGAGAAAAGATTTACCCTGAATATTACATCATTGACCGGTAGTAAGGTAAACAACCTGCCTATGAGGGTATAGAGAGGATAACCGGTGGGGTGTGCGATCCCCAAGGTTTTGCACACCGCTGCCAGCTCACCCGAGTCGATAAACTGTACAGCCGGGGCTTGAGTATAAAGATATACAGCGAAATCGGACAAGAGGAGCAGTATACAGGCGAAAGCAGTCTTACGCTGGAAGGGCATCTTCAGAAATTCAAAATTCAAAGAGAAAAATTCAGAAATTAAGGTTGGACGACTCAAACCGCTATCATGTAGTGGTCGGATTCATCCGACCTTAAAAGATCGATTTCGATGGCTTTTGGCTGAAAGATCAAAAGCGCTACAGCTTTAAAAAGGAATGTCTTCGTCCTCGGATTTGCTCCCCTCCACCAGTGGCTCCTCTATCTCCTCCGGGCCCTCTTCCTCCGGTTCTCCTTTTCTCCCTAACATCTGAATGGTTTGGGCGATGATTTCGGTTATCCACCTCTTGTTTCCGTCCCTGTCGTCGTACGACCGGGTTTGAATTCTCCCCTCCACGTAGATGGGGCTCCCCTTCTTCAGGTATTGATTGCACACTTCCGCGGTTTTGCCAAAGGTGACGATATTGTGCCAATCGGTTATATCCTGTACCTGCCCGTTTTTATCCTTTCGCTTGGCATTTGTGGCTAAAGAGAATTTCACTACCGCTTGTCCGCTGGGAAGATACCGCATCTCCGGATCCTTTCCCAGGTTTCCGATCAAAATCGCTTTATTGACTCCTCTCATTTTGACCTCCACAGATTTTAAATATTGGGCATTTGCTCGAATTTAAAAATAAACCTTCTGAAAAGATTTGTCAACCCTAAATTCTTCAATTTTTTGTTGCCAAACCGGTAAACCTGTCGTATTTTTTAACATGAATCGTCGATTGAGCTTATATAATACCAAATTCTCATAATCGGAAATATTGAGATTGTCCTGTTCGTATATATAAACCAAACAAGCATTAAATTCGTTTAAAAAGGCGGATTAATTTTTCAGCCGACTAAAAGGAATTAGATAATTACCCAACCGAGCCAATAGCATCTGCCGAGGAGATTGAACCGGTGAGAATTCTTCTTATTAATCCACCAGCCGGAAGCATCTACCACTTTCTGAGATTGAAAACCCCGCCCCTGGGCTTGGCTTATATCGCTTCCGTTCTGCAGAAAGCCGGACATCAACTTAAGATAGCGGATCTGAATGTAGAGGGAGGGGATTACAATTCCTTACCTTATGCAGAGTATGACACAGTGGGGATTTCGGTGGACACCATGCGCTATCCCGTTGCCTTGAAAATCGCCCAGGCTGCCAAGGAGAAAAAAAGGAGAGTGATAGCCGGAGGACAGCACGTGACCTTCTTCGATTCCGAAGCTCTCCAAACCGGACTTTTTGATTTTGTAGTCCGGGGGGAGGGGGAGGAGACCATGCTGGAGCTGGTACAACACTTAGAGGAGGGAAATTCCTTCGAGGAGGTAAGAGGGATTTCGTTTTTAAAGGAAGGGGAGGTGGTTCGCACCCAGTCAAGACCTTTAATCCAAGATTTAGATTCGCTTCCTATACCAGCTCGAGAGCTTTTACCCATGCACCATTATACTACCCGGCTCAACGGTCGCTTATTAGCTGCGGCATTGACCTCCAGGGGCTGCCCCTTCAACTGTGATTTCTGTGCTTGTTCCCAGTTTTTCGGAAGAACCTGGCGCACCCGCTCGGTGGAGAATGTGATGGATGAGTTGGAGTTCTTACAGAAAAAATACGGGTACCGGGCAATAGCCTTCTTTGACGATAACTTCACCTTGAGCTCAAAAAGGATGATCGATCTTTGCGAGAGGATAAAGCAAAAAGACTGGGATCTGAATTGGTGGGCGTTCACCCGGGTGGATTCGGTGGTGAAAAACGAAGACGTGGTAAAACTGATGTCGCAGGCGGGCTTAAAACAGGTATTCGTCGGCTTCGAGAGCGGAAGCCAGGAGGTGCTGGATGGATACGGCAAGGATCTGGAGGTGGAGAAGGCATTCCAAGCGGTGGAGATCCTGAAAAGATACAAAATTAGCATCTGGGCAAGCTTCATCATCGGCGCTTTAAACGAGACTAAGAGGATGATCAAGCAGACCATTCGATATGCCAACAAGCTCAATCCGGAATTTGTCCAGTTCGGCATCCTCACCCCCTATCCGGGAACCGCTTTATATGAAAGAGTGAAGAATCGCCTGCTCACCACCAACTGGAGGAAATTCTGGGGGGGTGACCCGGTGATAAAGCTGGACAAGCTTTCCCCCCGGGAACTGAAGAAACTCTTCTGGAGGGCACACCTCTCCTTTTACTCCCGGCCCAAAAGGATCTTTTCGGTGGTTCTGCCGTTTTTCTTAAGCACATCGAAGGAGAGCAGAAGCAAAGCAGAATAAGGTGAAAGGTGTAAGGTTTAAGGTGAAAGGTTAAAACTTTAAAATTACCCATTAAATTTAGACAGATTTCTTTCTTGCCTTGTACCTAACACCTAACACCTTTAACCTTACACCCAACAATTTTTCATGTGTCCAGATTCACGGAAAGATAATCATACCTACGTTGAGCCAGGCGTTTTGTATCTGGTAAGCACTCCCATCGGCAATCTGGAGGACATAACCTTGCGGGCACTTAAAGTGCTTCAAAAAGCGGATTTGTTAGCAGCGGAGGATACCCGACATACCGGTATACTTTTGAAACACTACAATCTGGACAAGAGTATAATCAGTTACCATGATTTCAACAAGAACAGAAAAGCGCCCTTTTTGATCGAGCAATTGAAAGCCAGCAAATCGGTAGCGGTTATTTCGGATGCCGGAACACCGGGGATCTCCGATCCGGGTTATCATCTGGTTCAGCTGGCCATTCGTGAAAATATCAGAGTGGTACCGGTCCCGGGAGCATCCGCCTTTCTTTCTGCCTTAGTTGCATCCGGGCTCCCCACGGATAAATTCGTCTTTGAGGGATTTCTGTCACCCAAGCCGGGGAAAAGAAGAAAGAGACTGAAAGAGTTGCAAGAGGAGAAAAGAACCATTATCTTCTATGAATCGCCGCACCGCTTCATCAGGATGCTGGACGATGTGGCTGAGATCTTGGGTCAAAGAAAAATGGTGATAGCCCGGGAACTGACCAAAAAGTTCGAGGAGATCATCCGGGGGACGCCGGAGGAGATCAAACGATATTTTGGAGAAAGGAAAATCAAGGGGGAGTTGGTGGTTTTGATTAAAGGAAGAAGTGATGTAAACGAAAGGATATAGATATGAAAAAGGAAGAATCACATACGGAACCAAACGAGAAAGCCGGTTTGGCAAATTGGAGTCATGCGGGTGGAAAGCTTTTAGAACTCGGACCGGAATCTTGCACGGAAAGCGAGCTATTGGCAATTGTTTTAGGAACAGGGGTAAAAGACAAATCCGCTCAACAAATCGCTGACGAGATAATTGACACATACCATTCCTTCTACGGATTAATGGGTGTATCACTAACGGATCTAATGAAGATCAAAGGGTTTAAAGAGGTCAAAGCTACAAAACTTATGGCGGTATTTGAAATCACCAGAAGAATGTTCAAAAATTACGAAAGGATGTGATGATGTATAGGTTCGAGAAAAAACTCCAACTTGTATCAAAATCTCGTCTGAATCATCTTAATCGTCAGATACCGCCCGAAGCACACACACCGATGTATAACTGGCACAAATTCTGGTCGAGAAAGACTTGGAACGTTGTGGCTGAGTTTATTAAAAATTACTGCCCTGAAAAAGGGATAGTTTTCGATCCTTTCGCTGGCAGTGGTGTGGTGGCGATGGAGGCTTTGAAAAACAACAGAAGAGCCATAATTTGCGATATTTTACCTGTAGCCACAGAAATAGCCAGACTGACTATCAAGAATGTGTCAATAACTAAGCTTCATGAAGCCTTTGAAAGAGTGGAAAATAAGGTTAAATTAAGGATATTGCCTCTCTATCAAACGGAATGTCGTAATTGTGGAAAAGAAATCCCATTTACTTGTTCTATCTGGGAAAAAGACAAATGTGTTGAGATTAGATACGAGAAATGCCCTTTTTGTGGTGATCGTCAGGAAAAGAACTGTACTCTTAAAGATTATGATAGAAAACTGCTGAAAGATATTGAAGCCAGAGAGATCAAGGAGTGGTATCCAAAACAGAAGCTTTATCATATTAATGGAAAGCCATTTAAAGAAAAACAGCAATATGAATCACTGGACGAATTGTTTACCAAGCGGAATCTTCAGGCACTTGCATTGTTGATGGAAGCGATAGAGGAGGAGCCGAACAAAGATATACGTGACTTTTTAAAGATCGGATTTAACTCTATGGTACATCTATGTAGTCGTTTGTTGGCAGAGGGAAGGCCAGGTTACCGACCATTTAGCGGTGTCGGATGGAACCAGCAGAGCTATTGGTTCACACCTAGATATATGGAATCTAATGTATGGGAGAAATTTGAGAGTGCTATTAAAGGTCATCAAGGAATAATAAAAGCTAAAGAAGAATCCAATGAGTATTTCAAGAATGTTCGTTTTGGCTCTAATTATAAAGATGTCATAAATTGTAATGCTGATTTATGTATCTATACAGGTTCATCATTAGATCTAATGGAAGAAATGATAAAGGAATATGGTGAGAATGGATGCGTTGATTATATCTTTACCGACCCACCATATGATGCATCTATACAATTTGGGGAGTTGGCATATCTTTGGGTAGCTTGGTTGAAAAAAGACAAAGGATATTTGGAAAGAATATTATCGGATGAGGTGGTTAGAAATGAAAGACAGGATAAAGATTTTGAAGTATACCACAGTCTTTTACGCAGAAGTTTTGAAGATATGTTTAAGATATTGAAGCCCGACTCTTATCTTACCGTTACCTTTCATAATCCCACCTTCAAAGTAAGAAATGCTACTATATATGCGGGTGTTTTTGCTGGGTTTGAATTTCAAAAGATTCATCATCAGGAATTGGCACGACCTTCCGCCAAATCTTTGTTACAACCTTTTGGGTCGGCCCAAGGAGATTTCTATTTAAGATTCTATAAAACCAAAACTGGTGAAAAAGTTATCTCTCCAAAAGAGATTGACGAGAGCCGTTTTGAAAAAATTGTAGTTGAGACGACCAAAAGAGTTCTGGCTGAACGAGGGGAAGAGACTCCGTATACAATTATAATCAATACAATTGACCCAGAGCTTGCCAAACATGGCTATTTCTCTGAGTTACATACTGGATTAGATGTAAAAACGGTTCTAAAAAATCATACAGATAAGGAATTTATTCTCGTCCCAGTAAAACTTGGCGGAAGCGAAGGTCAATTGTGGTGGTTCAAAGACCCTTCAATCGTGCCACATCTGAAAACGATACCTTTGTCAGAACGGGTTGAACAGACAGTTTTAAGAAAATTGCAGAAACGCGGAAAAGTTACGTTCACAGAAATGTGGGACGCAGTAAGCACAGAATTTCCAAATTCACTTACTTCGGATAGTATGAGTATCATTGAGGCGCTTAAGTCATATGCAAAACCAGTCTCTGGTGGTTACTGGTTGATCAAATCGAATGTGACCAAGAATCAGATTGAGCGGGAACATACCGAGATGATTATCATGTTAGCGGAGATCGGTAAATCACTGGGTCACAAAATATGGGTTGGCAAGAAAGAACAATCGCACAGGATAACACACTTCCCCAATAAAACAGGTGAGTTAAAGCAATATGTCTCAATAAATGATTTGAGAAACTTGAGAAACATTCAGAACCCACAGATTGTGGATGATATAGACTTGTTGTGGATAAGCAAAGACAAAATTCTATGTTCTTTTGAAATAGAAGCCACAACCACAATGACCGAGAGCTTAAACCGCGGATCGAACGTAGATTCTGTTGTTCCCAAGTTCCTGGTAATGCCCGAGGAACGGGAGACCCAATTAATTCGTAAGATGAACTCACCTATGTTTTCCAACAGATTCAGAGATGACAGCTGGAACGTGATTTTCTTTGAAGCATTGAGAGATGAATATTGGAAAAAGAAAGGAAAGACAGATATCCAAAAACTAATAGACAAAAAGGTTCTCAAAAAAGCACAGAAAGTAACAACTAATTATCAAAATGAGCTATTTAACTGATAGTTGGAAATCAAAGAGAAAGAAACAATGTATTGAATAAGAGTTAGTATGAAACATGGTAAATTAAGTCCCAAGTAAGACAAAGCTTATTCTGTTAAACTGATTGTAATCTCTCAGATATATTAAACCTGTCGGCAGGCAATGGCGAGCAATAAAATCCCCAATTATCTTTTGCTGGAGAAAGCCACCTTCATCTATATGGTGGTTTTGAGCGTTCTGATTTTATTCTTTCACACCAATCTCCCCCACTGGCTTAGTCTTCTCGGATTCAACTTGTGCATCTGTTTGTTCATGTTTGTGGTGGCATCCCAGCTCGGTCACAAAACCAGCGGCTGGTGGCATTTCTTCAGACATTTTTATCCCCTCCTCTTTTTCATCGCACTGTATGAGGAGAACCGATATTTGATACACATGGTCTTTCCCAACCTTTTCGATCATCTGGTAAACCGTTTGGAGTTGGCTGTCTTCGGCAGCTATCCCACGGTGTGGATGCAGAAATTCATCTCGTTCGGTTTAAGCGAATACCTGATGTTTGCCTATATCTGCTATTATTTTCTCCTGCTGGTACTGGGACTTTTTCGGAGTAACAAGATCAGGCAACTGGACGATCTATACTTTACCATAACCGTGACCTTCTTCATCTCCTACTTGGGATTTATCTTCTTTCCGGTGGCAGGTCCCCGTTTCGCTCTGGCAGATCTGCATCAGAGAGAATTAGGCGGAGGGTTGTTCTCTCACTATGTGCAGAATTTCATGTACTCTGCTGGAATCCATGGAGCAGCTATGCCCAGCTCTCACGTGGCTGTGGCGCTGGTGGTTTTGGTATATGCCAAGAGACATCACCGTATTTTGTTTTATGTGCTTTCTCCTTTGGTATTTAGCCTGTTCGTTTCCACGGTCTACTGTCGCTTTCATTATGTATCAGACGTATTCGCCGGATTCTTAACAGGGGGACTCGGCATATGGATATGCGACAGAATCATAATAAAGCAGAAGGCTTCTTCCCCCCTAGCGGAAGTCAAAGAAGAATTTTCGCTTGACTTGGCCAGATCGGACTGATATTATTAAACGAACAAAAGGGGAGGGGAGTGTTAATATCTAACGTAGCAGAAGATTTATGACCATGGCGGAACTGAAGCTGATAAATAAACACTGGATCACCGGGTACGATACGGTCATCGAGCCGATCGCCAAGCTGTTGATAAACTTAAGGGTTCACCCTCACGTGATCACCTTCACCGGGCTTTTGCTCTCCATCTTGGCATTTAACTTCTTCCGGCAGGGGGCATTTTTTTTCGGGGGGGTAATGGTGGTGCTGGCGGGCACCTGTGACCGGTTGGACGGCAGGTTAGCCCGGGATACCAACCGGAACTCGAAATTCGGCGCCCTGATTGATTCCACCATCGATCGGTATTCGGAGGTGATAGTATTCTTAGGCTTGGCGATTTTTTTCCATGACAAGTACAGTTATATAATCTATTTGATAATCTTAGCCATAACCGGTTCCTTTATGGTCAGTTACACCCGGGCCAGGGCGGAGGGGTTGGGGATGGATTGCAAAGTGGGTTTGATGCAAAGACCGGAAAGAATCACCTACTTGGCGATTGGAACCCTTCTGGGCTCCATACCCAAGATAGGAATGGTGATTGTGATCATAACCCTCTGGTTCATTGCCATCTTCGCTAACGTGACCGTGATCCAGCGGGTGGTTCACATCCGAAACCAGATCAAAAAGCAAGAAAGCGTTTAAGGTTCGAAGTTTAAAGTTCAAGACTCAAAATCCTCGATTATTAGTTTAAACTCAAAACCTTGAACGTTAGACTTTAAACGCTTTTCTAATATTTAAAGGAGTTGACATGGATAAAGTCAGGGTTGCTATCATCGGGGTGGGAAATTGTGCCTCTTCTTTTGTGCAGGGGGTGGAATATTACAAAAATGCCAGCCCGAAAGATTTTGTCCCCGGATTGATGCACGTAAATTTGGGGGGGTATCATATCCGGGACGTGGAATTCTCCGCTGCCTTTGATATCGACAAAAACAAGGTGGGAAAAGACCTCTCCGAGGCGATCTTTACCTATCCTAACAATACCTATAAGTTTTCTTCCGTCCCCCGCTTTGGGGTGTCGGTTCACCGGGGGATGACGCACGATGGACTGGGCGAATATCTCTCCAAGATAATTCAGAAGGCGCCGGGACCCACCGCCGACATAGTCAAGATCCTCAAGGATACGGGAACGGATGTGGTGGTCAACTATCTGCCGGTGGGGAGCGAGGAAGCGACCAAATGGTACGTGGAACAGGTTCTGGATGCGGGATGCGGCTTCGTCAACTGCATACCGGTCTTCATCGCCCGGGAAAAATACTGGCAGAAGCGGTTTACAGACCGGCACTTGCCGGTGATCGGCGATGACATCAAATCCCAGGTGGGTGCCACCATCGTCCACCGGATACTTACCCGGCTTTTCCGGGAAAGAGGGGTTAAGCTGGAGAGGACCTCCCAGTTGAACGTGGGTGGTAATACCGACTTTTTGAACATGCTGGAGCGGTCCCGGCTGGAATCGAAGAAGATCTCCAAAACCAATGCGGTCACCTCGCAGCTGGATTACGATCTGGGAGCCACCAACGTGCATATCGGACCCTCGGATTATGTAGCCTGGCTCACCGATAGGAAATGGGCGTACATCCGGATGGAGGGGCGGACCTTCGGCGACGTCCCCTTGAACGTGGAGCTGAAACTGGAAGTATGGGACTCCCCCAATTCCGCTGGAGTGGTGATAGATGCGGTTAGATGTTGCAAGCTGGCTTTAAACCACAAGCTTTTTGGATCTTTGGATGCCCCCTCCTCCTATTTCATGAAATCACCCCCCAAGCAGCACACGGATGAAGAGGCCAGGGTATTGACCGAGGAGTTCATCCGGGAATATGGGAAAAGGGAGAAGAAGGTTGCCCTGCCGAAAAATAAAAAACCGGTGAAGAATTAGAATTGAGCTTAAAGGAAGAGAAATAATATCAGCATAGAGGTGGTGGAAATTGGATGCCACCTCTTTGTTTTCTCTGTCCATTGTCAACCGACCACAGTTCACCGCTGAAAAAACAAAATCCGAAATAAGTAGGTCAGGCTACGTAGCTGCCTGACATAAAGACTTAAATATGACTGGATCGTTCATTACATTTGAAGGAATAGATTTTTGCGGCAAGACCACGCAGGCTCGGAAGCTTGCCTCTTACCTGAGAAGAAAAGGATATGATGTTCTCCTGATCAGGGAACCGGGGGGGGACAGAATCTCGGAGAAAATCAGAAAGGTTCTGCTAAGCGAAAAGAATACCGGTATGTCCGAGTTAACCGAACTTCTCTTATACGAAGCTAGCAGAGCCCAGCTCACTCAGAAGGTGATCCTGCCTGCACTGAGACAAGGGAAAGTGGTCGTCTGTGACCGGTATTATGATTCCACATTAGCTTATCAAGGATACGGGCGGGGTCTGGACAAAAAGACGATTATACGTCTGAACCATATCGTCACGTTAGGGCTTTCACCGGATCTGACCATTCTCATCGACGTGCCGGTAGAGGTTGCCTTACGAAGAAAAGATAAGGAGAAACGAAAAGAAGACAGATTGGAGCAGGAAAAAATAGAGTTTCATAAAAAGATAAGACAAGGTTATTTAAAGATCGCACAGCTAAACCGGAGGAGAATAAAAATTGTGGATGGAACAAAGGATGTTTTCGCAACCTGGCAAAAAGTGAAAATGGTGGTGGATTCTTACTTTTAAAGGGGAACGCTCCAAACTGCATAAAACAATCCGGGCTGGATTTCCGAAGGTTATTTATATTAGGAGAATACATGAAAATTAGAAAATCAGTATCAGTTGGGGCTATTGTCTTTATCGGGCTTATATTTGTGGGGCTGGTTTATGCTTTAACCGATAATCTCCGCACGAATCTGGAGGAACTCGATCAGATCGCTGCGGTGGTGAGATCCAACTATATGGAGGATGTGGACATTCAAAACCTGGTCAAGGGGGGGATCAACGGAATGCTGGCGACTTTGGACCCTTACTCCAATTATCTGGAGCCCAAGCAGTATCGTGCCCTTATGGAGGATACCCAAGGGCAGTTTGAGGGATTGGGAATCGAGATCTCCGTCAAGGATGGATGGTTGACGGTCATCTCTCCCCTGGAGGATACGCCAGCCGAGCGGATGGGGATTCAAGCAGGGGACCGGATAGTAAAGATCGAAGGAGTACCTACCAAAGGGATCACCGAGGACGAGGCAGTGAGCAAGCTCCGGGGGAAGAAGGGGACGGTGGTTCACATCACCGTTGAAAGGGAGGGGATCGACCAGCCGATGGAATACACCATTGAAAGGGACGTCATCTCCATACGATCGGTTCCCTATTACGGTATCGCTGCGGAAAAAATCGGTTACGTCCGCTTGAATCGTTTCTCCGATATCTCCGCGGACGAGGTGAAAGAGGCGGTAAGTGATCTAAAGCGAAAGAACATCCAGGGTTTGATCCTCGATTTAAGGGGAAACCCGGGTGGGCTTCTCACCGAAGCGGTCAAGGTTACCAATGTTTTCCTGGAACCGGAAAGGTTAGTGGTATCGATCAAGGGGAAAGCCAAAGCTCAGAACAAGGAATTCCTCGCCTACGACAAACCGCTTTATCCCCAGCTTCCCTTAGCCGTCTTGGTTGACGGGGGATCCGCATCTGGGTCGGAGATCGTGGCAGGAGCCTTGCAGGACTGGGACCGGGGGGTGATAATCGGGGATACCACCTTTGGTAAGGGATTGGTGCAGACCATATTCAATTTGGCAGACGGGACCGGTCTAAAGCTGACCACCGCCAAATATTATACCCCATCGGGCAGATGCATTCAAAAACCGGAAGATTTGAAAAACGACTCCAGCGAGACAAAAGAGTCGGTAGTACCAGACAGCGTGAAATCGGATTCGGCACAGATAAAACAGAGATATTTCACCCAAGGAGGGCGGGTGGTTTACGGTGATGGCGGTATCGCACCCGATGTCTACGTCCCCTATCCGGATCTGTCTCCTCTGGAATATAATCTTTTAGCCAAGCTCACCTTCTTTGACTTCGCCGTCCACTACACTTCCACCCATCCCCATCTACCCAAAGATTTTGAGGTGGATGATAAGATATTAAACGAATTTATGCAATTCGTGAAAGACAAAAACTTCAGTTACCAGACCTCATCCGAGCTGGAGCTGGATAAGTTAAAGGAAGCGATAAAGGAAGAGGGGAGATCGGAGGCGGTAAACCAGAAGATAAGGGAACTGGGGAAGCTGATAGAATCCGAAAAGGAGAGCGATTATCGAAAATCCGAAGCTTATATCAAATCGGAAATAAAAGAGAATATCCTGACCAAACTCTACGGACAGAATGCCAAATATGAAGAGGTATGGTTCAAAGACCAACCGCAGATCATCAAAGCTATTCAGATTTTATCTCATCCGGAGGAGTACAAAACACTGCTTTCGGCAAAGTGATCAGTAAAACCGCTTTCCCTGTGAGTATTCTTTTTCCCCAGCCAGCACCGGGATTTTTGACATTTTCGGAAGTGATAGGAGTTACCTTGAAGTATACAGAGGGATAGAAAAAAATATAAACCGTAAGTAGAATGTCTGATTTTCTGTTTATGATTTTGGGGGGCATGTTTGCCGGGCTGTGGGGATCGGTCTTGGGATTAGGAGGAGGAGTGCTGATCATCCCCATGTTGAATCTCATCTTCGGTGTCCCTATGCGGGAAGCCATCGGTGCTTCTTTGGTGTGCGTGATCGCCACCTCTTCGGGGGCGGCAAGTCTATATGTCAAGAAACATCTTTCGGACATAAGGTTGGGGATGACCCTGGAACTAGCAACAACCTTGGGAGCTATCGCTGGCGGAATCATGGCGGGCATCATAAGTCCAAAAGCTTTGTCGATCCTTTTTTCCTTTCTTTTGATTTACACCGCCGTGACCATGTTTCGCAAGAGAGAGGAATCTAAAAATTCCGACGAGTTGGCATCTTCTAAATCATTTGCAGAGGCGGTACTTCCAGACTACAAGATAGTACGCCTCCCCTTAGGCATGGGAGCTTCGTTTTTTGCAGGGAACGTTTCAGGGCTATTGGGAGTAGGTGGTGGGATAATAAAAGTTCCGGTGATGTATCTTTACATGGGTGTGCCGCTCAAGATCGCAGTTGCTACCAGCAATTTCATGATCGGGGTTACCGCCTCGGCCAGCGCATTCATCTATTTCTTCCGAGGGGACGTCAATCCCTTGGTTGCCGGACCGACCATGCTGGGGGTATTCCTGGGAGCAACTTTCGGCTCTCATATTTTCCCTCGGGTGAAAACCGACTGGCTTAAGAAGATACTCGCTCTGGTTTTGTTGTACGTAGCTTTAGAGATGCTGTTTAAGGCTCTGGGTCTGCATATTTTATTCTAGTTTATTCGTCAGACGCTCAATCCCAATCCGCTTCCAAACAGAGCGGGAAAGGGAAGGGTCGAACCCATGCTGGATAAAAAAGAAAAAGTCTTTTCCTATGTGAGCAATATCCTTATGATCGGTTCTTACTCCGCAGCAGTGGTATTGATCCTGGGATTAGGGATGTTGTTCATTCAGGGTTACCCGGAGGGTTACCTATCCAGACTACCTCGCCTTTCTTTTTCAATCCTCGTCTCGCATTTTTTTAAAGGAGAGCCGACCAGCATCATCAGTTGCGGTATTCTGGTGATGATGTTCACTCCTTTCCTGCGAGTGGTGGTGGCGGGTTTTTCCTTTCTGTGGGAAAAGGACTACAAATATGCCCTGATCTCCTTCGGAATCATGCTGATACTTTTGTTTACCATTATACCGACTTTTTTCTGATGCCAAAATCAAAGCAGGATGATTTTATCATCCCCGGTAAAAAATCATAATCCTTGCTCCAACCGTCGGCTTATTCGTATCTTAAGATTATGGGAGAGCCAAGGGATGTCTTAGTTTTGGTCGATTTCGACGGAACCATCACTCAAAAGGACGTGGGAGCAGCTTTATTCAACACCTACTCGAAGAACGAGAGCCAAAAGATAGTCTCCCGGTGGGTTAAGGGGAAAATCAGCTCTAAGGAATGCCTGGAGAGGGAATGTCAGCTGATAAAGATCACCGAAGCGGAGTTGAAAAAATTCGCCCTTCGGCAAAAAATAGATGTAAGATTCCCTGCTTTTGTCGATTACTGTAAAAGAGAGAACCTCAGATTGGTGATTCTAAGTGACGGACTCGATTTATACATAGAACTGATTTTGAAAAAATACGGTCTAAATGAAGTACCTTTCTATTCCAATATCCTCAGTTTCAAAAATAAAGAGTTGAGTCTTAAGTTTCCCTTCTTTGAGAGGGGATGCGGAAACTGCGGGAATTGCAAGAAGTATCATCTAAGAAGATTAAAAGTAAAGAACAAAAAGGTGATATATATCGGTGACGGATTATCCGATAAATGCGCGGTGGGGGAGGCCGATTTTGTCTTCGCCAAAAACGATTTACGTGAATTCTGCAAGAAGTCTAACATTCAGCACTATCCGTATATAAATTTTGGTGACATCATTCGAGTTTTTCCGGATGTGATTTCCAAAGTATAAATAAATCTTTTGTGGAGATAAATTGATGAAAGCAGTGATTATGGCGGGTGGTTTTGGGACGCGCTTAAGACCATTGTCCTGCAGCCTGCCCAAACCCATGGTGCAAATGGTCAACAAACCCATGATGGAACATATCGTCAATCTTCTGAAACATCACGGGCTGGTCGATTTGGTGGTGCTGCTGTATTTCCAGGCGGAAACGATAAGAAACTATTTCGGGGACGGATCGGGATTCGGGGTGAAGATCGAATACGTTCAGTCGGAAGACGATTTTGGAACCGCGGGAGCGGTCAAGAATGCGGAGGGGCTTTTGAACGAAAGTTTTCTGGTGATATCAGCAGACGTGCTGACCGACATTGATCTTAAGTCGGCTATTGATTTCCATCAGGGAAATCAGGCCAAGGCCACCATGGTCCTGGCTCGGATGGAGAACCCCTTATCCTACGGGGTGGTGATCACCCAGGATGACGGGAGGATTTCCCGGTTTTTGGAAAAACCCACCTGGGGGGAGGTATTCAGCGATACGGTCAATACCGGCATATACGTCCTGGAACCGGAGGTGCTGGCGCAGATACCCGCAAAAAAGGATTTCGATTTCAGCAAAAATCTATTCCCTCACATGCTTTCTACCGGTCAAAGGCTTTTTGGATTCGTTACCCCGGATTACTGGAGGGACGTGGGAAACTTAGAGGATTACTTTCTGGCGCATCAGGACATCCTCGAGGGAAGGGTGAAGATAGACATCGGGGGTAACCTGCTTCATCGGGAGCATGCTAACATCTGGGTGGGGAAGAACGTGGAGGTGGGGGAGAATGCCGAGTTTAAAGGGTCGGTTGTCATCGGACACAACGCCAGGATAGGTTCGGGTTCCTTTCTGTTCAACTCGGTTCTGGGAGACAACGTGAGGATAGAAGAGGACGTCAATCTGGATCGCTGCGTGATCTGGAGCGGTTCCTCGGTGGGGAAACGCAGCATCTTAACCGAAGCGATAGTGGCCAACGATACCAAAATCGAGGAGGAGACGATCGTTTTCGAAAATGCCATCATCAGCGAGAACTGCCTTATTGAAAAGGGAGCCAAGATCAAAGCCAACGTGAGGGTCTGGCCGGGAAAGACGGTGGAAGCCGGCTCCATCCTCTCATCCAGCTTGGTGTGGGGGGAGAGGTGGAACCGGGAGCTTTTCACCGACTCCAAGGTGATGGGGGTGGGAAATTTGGAGCTGACCCCGGAATTCGCGGTCAAATTGGGAGCAGCATACGGCGCCATGCTGGGCAAGAACAGCACCGTGGTAACCAGCCGGGATGCCGGAGGGGCTTCCCGAATGATCAACCGGGCTTTGATCTGCGGGCTTCTCTCCGCGGGAGTGAACGTGCACGACCTGCGGACTCTTCCCATACCGGTTGTGCGCTATGAACTGAAGTTCGGAAGGGAACAGGGGGGGATCCATACCCGCAGGTCTCCTCAGGATCAAAAACAGATCGACATAGTCTTCTTCGGCGGCGGCGGGCAGGACCTGCCCACTTCCAAGACCAAATCGGTGGAGAGGCTTTTCTTCCGGGAGGATTTCATGAGAGCCGGTCCGGAGGAGATCGGGAATCTGGATTTTCCCCAGCGGGTGATTGAATCCTATCGGGAGGATTTTCTTAAAGTCATCGATTCGGCCAAAATCAGAAAAGCCCACTTCAAGGTGGTGGTGGATTACTCCAACGGGGGGGCGTGCGAGATATTTCCCTCCATCATCGGTTCCTTGGGGTGCGAGGTCATCTCCCTGAATGCTTATCTCGATCCCAAAAAACTCTCCCGAAGCGACGAGGAGTTGACCTCCTCCATCCGTCAGCTTGCCTCCATCGTCAAATCGGTACAGGCGGACGTGGGATTTTTGTTCGATCCCGGAGCGGAGAAACTTCACGTCATAGATGAGGAGGGGGAATTCATCCCCCCGGATATATTTCTTTTGATAGTCACCTCTCTCTTCCTCGGCTCCACCCCTGCCCGCCAGATTGCGGTACCGGTAGTGGCTTCCATGGGGGTGGAGAAAATCGCATCCGAATACGGGGTGAAGGTGATCCGGGTAAGGAACGATCATTTAGCCATGATGGATGCCCTTTCCCATCTGAAGGTCGACTATGTGGGAGGGACCAAGGGAGGTTTTATCTTCCCCGGATTCCAATTGGGGGCAGACGCCATGTTTGACGTGGCGAAAATTATGGAGCTATTAGCCCAGAATGGTTCCGCTCATCCTCCGATCAAACGAAGCATGGCTAATCTGAGAAGGGAATTAGATCGATACCATATGCTCAGGCAAACTGTCCCCTGTTCTTGGGGAAAGAAAGGCCAGGTGATGAGGAAGCTTTTTAAATACACCGAAAGCAGCAATCGGGAACTGATCGACGGGGTGAGGGTTTTGGAGAAGGATGCCTGGGTGCTGGTGATGCCCGATCGCACCAAAGCTTCTTTTCATATTCTGAGCGAGGCGACTAAAAAGGAGGAGGCGGAAAAGCTGATGGAGGAATATGTCCGGAAATTGAATGATTGGCAGAGATGATTAAATGTAAATACTGTAGAGATGGTTACCCCCTAATCCCCAGGTAAGTTCCGCTCTTAAAATATCTTAAAGGAAAATCAAACTGAAGCTTCACGTTCCCCTACTACTTCCGATTAAACTAACGAAATCTCAACGGCGAAAGCAGCCTGATAAAAAAATCAAATTTGTAATGACCAAATACATATCGGACACCCAAGAGAGTGAAGTGGAATGTAGTTTAAGATGAGTTTAGTTTCAAGTTTAATTTTTGGATGGGAGTCATTTTAT
>Ga0299915_10000307_pt1 | contig 38494 bp, 50 predicted proteins | sample RVTome_13_FD_200263 | JGI IMG/M metagenome (GOLD analysis project Ga0299915, IMG submission 200263) | Soil microbial communities from uranium-contaminated site in the Upper Colorado River Basin, Wyoming, United States - RVT92D227 (version 2) ...
CTTGACACCCTGGTTCCGACCTTCGAGGACATCATGGCCGCGATCACGCCGCGGACGAAGGCCGTCTTCATGGCGCATACCTTGGGCAACCCGTTTCCGGCACGAGACCTTGCCGCATACCTGGAATCCAGGGACATCTTCTTGATCGAGGATAACTGCGACGCGCTGGGCAGCGAGATCCACGGGAAGAAAACCGGGACCTTCGGCCTCATGGCGACGCAGAGTTTCTACCCGGCGCACCACATCACCAGCCTTGACGCAAACGAACGAATACTACTTCGCTCACCCACCAGCGATATTGGATGGCACGCGATAGGTCCATTTGTGGAATCCGGTCGATATGAGGGCTGGGACTGTATTTCTTTCGACCGGGAAGGCAGACTAACTTGGACGCCCGTCGCGGGCGTTGTCAAACACGACTGCCGCGAACCTCTAATTTGTGTGGTCCTTGAAGGCGGCAGAACCGCAATCGTGTCGGCGTCGCACAGTCTGTTCGGACTTCGAGATGGAGCCATTGTGGCCATTCGCGCGGGTGAGGTCGGCCTTGGCGACTACGTTCTGGCCCCTCGGGTTCTCCCCTCCGATGGTCAGAGACGCTATGTATCCTATACTAGATACGCAAAAGGCTCCTGGAGACCCAGAATTGTCAAACTTCGCCTCACGGCCATGCTCGCGGAGATTCTTGGGTGGTTTGCCGCAGAGGGCTCGCTTTGCCACACACGACGCGGCGGTCACAACATTCAGTTTACGCTTGGGCCGCACGAGACACGGATTGCCGAGCGACTTCAGAGGGGCATTCTACGCGTCTTCGGTGTGCATAGTCGCATCTATGCTCGGCCATCCGGGATTGTCCTGATGGCAAGCGACAAAGGCCTCTATGGCTTTCTGGAGGCGGCTTGCGGAACAGGGGCGGCGCACAAGCAGATACCGCCGTTTATATTCGATGCGCCCGACAACATACGGGCACGGTTCTTGGATGCGTATTTCCGCGGTGACGGCCATCATCGAAACCAAAGGGGCGAGCACGATTGCTGGGAGGCCAGGACCGTCAGCCGCGAATTGGCCCTCGGCATACATGGTCTTCTCCTGAAGGCGGGTTTGTCCCCTCGTTTTTCCGTAACGGAGGAAGGATACCGTGACTTTGGAACCTATGTGTCGCAAACTCTGCCAGTCTATACGGTGGCATACGGAACGTCTGGACGAGGCAGGGCAAACGCGCTTTCCTTCCGCGGCGCTCATGGGGCGATGAAAAGACCCCGCCGTTTTGGAGACCTCGTTCTTTTGAGGGTAAAGATGATAGAAGAGGTGGCTTCGAGTGCACCCCATGTCTATGATCTGGCGGTTTCAGGGGCCGAAAACTTTGTGGCTGGTGCAGGGATGGTTGTCCATAACACCGGCGAGGGCGGCGCGGTCATGTGCGATTCGCTCCAAATCAAGAAGATCGTCGAATCGTTCCGTGACTGGGGTAGGGATTGCTGGTGTCCACCGGGGAAAGAGAATAATTGCGGCGCGCGGTTTGCGCAGAAGTTCGAGGGCCTGCCCTACGGTTATGACCACAAGTACGTCTACGCGGAGATCGGATACAACCTCAAGGGCACAGACATGGCGGCGGCCATCGGCGTGGCGCAGCTTGACCGCCTGGCCGGATTCACCCAGAGACGGCGCTATAACTGGGGATGTATCTGGCAGGCCTTGGTTGACCTCCAGCATTACATGGTCTTGCCGCGGGCCGCGCCGGATGCAGTACCATCATGGTTTGGTTTCCCGATCACCCTCAAAGCCGACAGTCCAATCAGTCGGCGCGACCTCATCCGGCACCTGGAAGAGAAGAAGATCGGGACGAGGATGCTCTTCGGGGGGAACCTGTTGCGGCAACCGGCATATCGCGGGATGCTACAACGTCGGTTTCCACTGCTGAACACTGAAATCATTGCCGAGAATACCTTCTGGGTCGGCGTCTGGCCAGGGATCACGGACGAGGCGCGGCGGTACATGATAGAAACGATCCGCGAGCCGTTCGGCTCGCGGAGGGGGACGTTGCGATGAAGCTAGAAGCCTGGATGCCGCGCCATCACAACGTCGAGGGCCTCGGGATCGTAGTACAGGTCACGCTCGATCAGGAGGCCCAAAGGTCCGCGCGCCGTCATGAGTTCGCTGAGGCAGAAGGTCCCAAGTTCGGGGAAGCGTCCGGCGACGAAACCCATGAAGAGGACGTCTTCCACCTGGGCATGGTCGGCAAGAGGCTTCCGCAACTGGACCTCGCCTCCGTCCTTCAGGACGGCGCTGGCTTCATAGGCGTACCAAGTCCAGTGGCTGTCGGGTGTAAAGAACTTGGCCACCGTCTTGATCTGCGCGGCACTGGCCTCGGCCAGTCTGCCATACGCGGGGAATTTCCTGGCCAGGTCGTCGGGCAGAAGCAGATGTTTGCGTTCGTTTTGGCCGGGCTCGGGCATGATGCTCATGGCGTCCTCCTAGTGTCCGCCAAACAGGGCCACGCGCGCCGCGTCCGTGAGATCGTCGATCCTCACGGGAAACTGGAGGCAGAGTTCGCAACCATATCTGTCCAGGGGCGAAAAGAGCAGATACGCCGAATCGGCCGTACCGAAGACCCGGAACGCCTGTCCGCGGCTGTTCTTGATCTCGCCTACAAATCCAGTGGGGATCATTTCGGGCGCAAAACCACCAAATTGGTTGTCCGTCATGGGTCACCTCCAAGCAAACTATACCACAAAAGGAAGGGTTTGTCAAGCCATGAAAATTGACCTGATCGCCAACGACGGAAGCCCACTCACCATCATTCCCCAGGACATCTACGCGCGGGGAGTCGGGGGTGCCGAGCTTTCCATGATTGGGCTGGTAGAGGCTCTGGCCGCCCGCGGGCATACCGTCGCCGTCTACAACGATCCGCGAGGAGGAGAGGCGACCTATGGCGGCGTGAAGTATCGACCCTTGGTGGCCCTCAATCCCATGGAGCCGAGAGACGCGATTATCATCTTCCGCAGCCCGAACTCCAGACTTGGCCCCCGCACCGGCGCGAAGAAGGTCATCTGGTGGTCCTGTGACCAGTATACCGTCGGAGATTTCAGCGCCCTCGCCAAGCGCGTGGATCTGGCGGTCTGCATCAGCGAATACCACCGCCTCTACTTCAATGCCGTATACGAAATCAGGCGATCCCAAAGCTGGGCGACGGATCTTGGCGTCCGCAAGCAGGACTACGAGAAGAATGTCGAGACGATTCCCGGCAAGTGTATCTTCTGCTCGATCCCTGACCGCGGCTTGAATCAGTTGTATCCGGCATGGCTAAAAATCAAGGAAGCCGTGCCCCATGCGACCCTGGTCATTACGTCCGACTATCGCCTTTGGGGGGCCGATCCGCGCAACGCGCAGCATCGGTTGGCCTGGGCCGGTCTGCCCGGCGTGACCTTCGTCGGGGCCATTCCACGCAAAGAGCTATGCCGTCATCAGCAGGAAGCGGAACTCATGCTCTACCCATCGACCTACGAAGAACTTTTCTGCGTGTCCGTCGCTGAATGTTCTTACGCCGGGGCCATTCCGATCACAAGTGAAAAGGCCGCCCTGGCAACAACCAACGAGTTTGGTTTCAAGATTCCGGGCCAACCGGGAACGCTGGACTTTACCAATGCCTTCGCCTCGATGGCTATTCGTCTCCTCGAAACCGACAGGCAGTACACGGCGACGCGCCGACCGACCATGATGGCCAACGCCGCCCGCCGGTTTTCCTGGGACCGTATCGCAAAACAATGGGAGTATGTCCTGGAAAAGGGCGAAGCTCCCCCGGAGGGACTCCAATGATTCTCCTGGTGTCAGACCTGGACCTCGGAGGCTCGGGCTACTGCAACATTGCCGTGAGCCTGGCCAAGGAACTCACCGACCGCGGCCGCAAGGTGACAGTTCTCGGGATTGCCTACAAAGGCGACGAACACGGCTGGCCGTTCTCGATCATCCCCGTGGTCATGCACGAGGCATGGAACCACCTCCCCGCCATGATCCAGAACCTGATGGCAATGGCCCAGGCCGGGCGCGTGGACCCCATCGAGGCCATCGTGGTAGCACTTGACATTCCGCACCATGAAAGGGGCTTCTATCTGCCCCGTGGCGCGCCAGGCACCTACCAGGCACCCTACGTGGGGATTTTCCCCATTGAATCCGGTCCGTTGTGCCCAACATGGGCAAATTACCTGGCCAGGCTCGAATCGAGGCTTGTAATCAGCCAATTTGGCCTGGATCAAATGAGGGACGCCGGACTTGCGGGCGTCTACCTTCCTGTTGGGATCGACGCCACTGCCTGGCGCATGCCCGAACCGGAGGAGCGGCGCACCCTGCGAGAGGCCATGATGTTGGAAGACGACGAGACGGTTGTCCTGACCGTGGCCGACAACCAGGAGCGCAAGAACCTGTCAGCGACGGCCAAGGCGATCCAGGCCGCTCGCAAGAAGGGCCTCAAGGTGCGCTGGCTTCTGGTGACAAGGGTGTACTCGCCGGTGGGATGGAAGTTGCCTGACCTGACCGCCGAGCACGAGATCACCGATGTAACCATGACCTTTGAACGCGGTCTGCCTCACGATCGGCTCTGGGTACTCTATGCGTGCGCCGACGTGTTTCTTCTCATGTCGAAGGCCGAGGGACTCTGTATGCCGATTGTTGAGGCTATGGCTACCGGCCTCCCGGTTGCGGCGACGGATTGTACTGCCGTGACCGAACATCTTTACGCCCCGGATGGAACGCGCCGTGGCTTCCCCGTCGCCGTTGAATATCTCCATCAGGACCCATGGGGCAACAGCTACCGGCACTATGCCAGTCCCGAATCGGCGGCCGTCACCCTCTGCCAAATCGCCGAGATGCGCGGCACCCCGGAACTGGCAGAGATCATCGCGCGGGCGCGTGCCTACGCGGTCGGCCGCACATGGGAACAGACAGGTGATATCCTGGATCGCGAACTGACCCGCGTGATCCGTAGCGCGAGAATCCCTAGCGTGAGCGGATTCGTTCCATCAACCATGCCGCAAATCGTTCCGAGTAAACTTCCCTTGGAAGGAGCGCCGAATGAGCAAGAAACACCGCCGCCGAAACCTCCCGGTTGGTAAGCCAGCCGCCGAACTGTCAGGGATGACTCCGGCACTCGCACCGGTCGAATCTGGTCGGTCGGGCACGATCCTCGACATCGTCATGCCCATTTTCGGGGAGTGGGACATGGCCGAGAAAGCGGCGGCCAGTGTGCCTTCGGCGTGCGAGGGTTTGAACGAGGGTTATCGCCTGATTGTCGTCGACAATGGCACTCCGCCGTGGCGCAACGGCGAAGGCCAAGAGGTCAGCGCCGCCGACCAGGCCATCGGCATCAAGAGCAAGATGCGGCCGACAGACGTCTTCCTGCGCCTCGACCAGAATATGGGCTATCCTGGCGGCTGCAACCATGGGGTTGCCAGGGGCCGGTCTCCGCTGATTCTTATCTGGACGGCAGACGTCACGATGGACCCAGGCACCATCCCGGCACTGGTCAGGGAATTTGACGACCCATCCGTCGGCGTGGTTGGCGCTTTTCTCCGGTTTCCCATGGACGAGAGTCCGCATGGTCCCTCCGGCAAGGTCCAGCACGCCGGGGTCGCCTTCAACATCCGCGGAGATCCGTTCCACGTTTTCATCGGATGGTCGCCTGACAATCCCCGAGTCAACCAGCGCCGCGCCGTGGCGGCTGTCACAGGAGCTTTTTTCGCTACGCGCCGCCCGCTGTGGGAACGGATCAACGGCTTCTCGCAGATGTACGGGGGCGGCACCTTCGAGGATCTGGATTTCTGCTTCTCTGTTGCCGACTTGGGCCAGCAGGTAATTTTCAATCCCGCCATTCGTGGCTACCACTACGTCGGCGGAAGCATCAAGAAGGGAGCGATGCGGCCGGGCTTCAACCTGCCGCTGAATGCCACGATCTTCCGAGGCCGCTGGGCACAGAAACTTCAATGGGACGAATGGCGGTATTGGTAGAATAGGATAGGCCAGTCCAGCCGCAATATCGAAGTAACCCGATGAGTGGAAGCGGACTGGCCTAGTCCCTTGGTCATATCACCAACAGGCTTGGTGGTAGAATAGGGAAGACAGTCTAGCCGATGAAGCGTCCCATCTCCGCCTAGAAGCCGCCGAAAGGCGGCTTCTCCGTTGCCTGAAATGGCCGCGTTGCGTGGTTCGGACAACAGAAGAGAATTGGTGCAAATGCCCTATGCCGGAAGTCCGGAAGGCCCTAGACTAAGGTTGCCCAGAGCCGCGCGCCATTGCGGAGGACTATGCCATGCCAGGAGACGACGGAAAAGGACCAGAGGCACAAGAGGAGGCCAACAAGGACGCCTTCATCATGATTAAGTTTCACGGTGAGACGGCCAGCATTGCCGGGATCGGGTACAACCTGATTACGGTTGGTCATCTGGATGCCGCCTCGGCCGAACTCAAGAGGCAGGCTGAGATTGCCTGGGCTGCGCAGAAGAAACGCGAACATGACCTGCAAATCATGAGGGCTTCCAGCATGCCCAAGGGTGATCCGTTCGGGGGCCTCAGCAGGATGTGAGATGTACGAATATTACCATCTCGCGCCAGTCATCCTGACCGACAGTCTCTTCTTCCAGTATGTGCCGACCTGTCGATACACCGGCACGTTCGCGCAGAGGAGATCGGCCTATACGCTGGCCGAGCAGCAGATGATTCAGCATCTGCGAACGCCGTTGATCCCGACGACTATCACCGGAACGTTCATCTGGCCGGTGCCGCCCGAACCGATCCTTTTGCCGCACTCGCACTTGCGCAGCATCGACCGGATCGTGGTCACGTCATTGAATGATGGATGCACGTGTGACCTGACCGAGAACGAGGCCTGCGCCGTAATCCGTGACGGTTTCGGGCTGGTCGACGCCCGCGTGACGGCCTACGCCCTCACTGCCGGTTGCGGTTGCGCGAGTGCGGCCGGATACTACTATCAGGCAATCATTACCTGGACGGCCGGACTGCCGACGGGAACATCAGCACAGGACCCAGGACTTCACCAGGCCCTGGCTATGATCGCCGCCATCAACCTCAACGAGGTGGTCGATCCGGGCTCTAACGAAGGCGGCCCCGGCGATCCGGGCGTTGAATCCTGGGGTGCCCTGGGATACACCGAGAAGCGGCGCGCCATGAAGAGTTATCCATTTGGCGCTTCGCCGCGGGCGAACTATGCGGCCCGTTTGGTGAGGCACCTCAAGAAGATCAGGCCGCTGAGGTTTAGCTGATGGCCGCCGACAACGTCTCCTTTTCCGTGACCAGGATCTCCTGGGGCTCGGACGACGCCGTGGGCGGAGCCGTGGTAACAGGATCGGTCGTGTATGCCTGCGTTTGGGGCTGGATGGCCGAAAACAAACCAGCCCAGGAAAGCCTGGATCAGGGGATTGAGATTCACAAGACGGCCTCGATCCTCATCCGCGAATATGGAGCCTCGACGGTGCCGTACAACATCGTCGAGAGGGACGAGATCAAAGTCACGGGTCCGGCAGAGCACGAGTACATCGGGAAGCAATTCCGGGTCATGAGCGTTGAGCACATGCCGACGCATCCACGCCATCGCAACCGGCAGATGAGGCTGACGGTCTCGCGCTTTGAGCGGGGCCGAAGCGAGGAATGGGTCTGATGGAACAGGTAAGCCCAAACGTCACCAGGCGGCATAGCAGGCAGGAGGTTGAGGCCCGGTTCACCATCGCCGGGCTCAAGACCATGGCCGCCGCCGGAGACCTGTGGGTGCAACGCGCGCAGGAGAAAGCCCCGGTTGACACCGGCAGACTGTTCCGCTCGATCCACCGCAGCGATCCCTACCAAATCGGGAAGGCGGGTTTTGCCGTGCGGGCGGGCAGCAACGTCGAGTACGCCCGCGCCCAGGAGTTCGGTTCGGGCATTCACGCCGAGGACCCGGCGGCGAGGGAACTGATCCTGATCGAGGCGGGTTTCTGGACCGGCAAGTCAAACAAAAAGTCGCTGGCCTTCAAATGGGCCGATGGCCCGAGGAATCATCCGGCCTACAATCCGGACCTAGATATGTTTTTCTTTCGGCGCGTTTACCATCCCGGCGTTCCCGCCAGGCGTTATCTGCGCGACAGCCGCGACGAGATCAAGGCCATGCTGGTGCCGATGTTCATTTCGGCTCTGACAGCGGAGCTTGCCTGATGATCGGGAACGACGTCATCCAGGCCGACCTGGTGGCGTTGCTCAAGGCGGCCGTTTCGGTCACCGGGTTACTGACATCGGCCGACGACATCAAGGAGGACCAGTACCAGGGCACCAATATCGCGTATCCTGCCCTGCGGATGAACTTGATCCGGCAGATTCCGTATAACAACCGGGTACATTGCGACCATGCCTTGCTGGTATTCTCGGTGCGGGTTCTGACGGAACAGGCGTCGAGCAGACAGGCGGACAACATTGCCGCCGCGGTGAATGCCTACCTGCGCGGGCGGCAGATCAGAGGAACCGGCTGGTACGGTTGGATCGACAGCACTTCGGTCGTCGGAGCCCGGTGGGTAGGCCAGAGGCTCTGGGCGTCTGAGGTCCTTTTTGAGGTCAACGTCTATCCGACGACGGCCTCCTGAAAGGGATACTATGGGATACACAAATCCGTTTGAGGAAAGCGAAAGTGGCTTTGCCTTTACACAAGCAGATTCGGCGGGCAAGCGCGGCCGCGGAAAGAAAAAGGGCGTCTCGGATGCGTTGGCGACAGACGAAGCCGAGGTCAAGCCCGAGGTGAAAGACGAAAGCTGGCCCTTCGCTAGGCCACCGGCGCTACCCGCAAGGCCAAGCACCATCCGTGTCGTCTCGCAATGGCCCGCCATTGTCATCCTGGATGCCCCTTCCGGCGACCAGTATACATGGCGCGGCGCGGGCTCTATCGTCGAAGTCAAGACGGACGATCTGGCCTTTGTGCTCTCGAATAACCGCACCGGCTCCCGCGGGTGCTGCGGTGGCGAGGGCGACCGCATCAAGTTTCGACTGGCCGATGAGTAGGAGGAAGTTTCATGGCCCTTGCAACTGGTACACCCATCGGCAACATCGTAAGTCAGGACGAAATCTACGTCGAGGGCGCGCCCTGGATCTACTACCAGGACTACACCGCCCCCGAGCGATTCAATCCTGACGCACAAGGGTTCTACTGGAGCCTGACAGGTTCATCGGACTACCCTGTGTACTCCTTGGCCTGTTACGAGGACGTCGCACTGGCTGACGACCTGACGGTGAATGCCGTCCGATGCGATAAGATCGGCGACAAAGCCGTCATCCAGAAGCGGAACCATCTAGTCTTCACTTTCTCGCTCTCCAGCATCTTCCCGCTGACAACGACCTCCCCGATCCTTCGTGGGTCGGTGGTGAGCGAGGTCAGCAACACCTGGGAGAAGATGGGAATTGGGAACGTCGACAATTCCAAGTACTACCACATCTATCTCCCCAAGGTGTATGACGACACCGCGCTGGACTATGTGGCCATCACGTTGCACAAAGCGCAGTTCGTCGATGCCTGGACGATTGCCATGGTGAGCGGGAACAAGTGGATGATCGGTGGCATCGCTGCCTGGGCTCTGGCGGATGACAACAAACCCGCCGGTCAAGAGTTCGCGACGATCATCCGGTACGATCCGTCGGCTCTCACTCCGTGAGCCGTGGCCGATGTTGCTGAAATCTCCCTGGGCGGGCGTGTGTGGATTGCCGCGCGCGCCCGCCTGGGCGGATACCTGGCCCTGCAAAGGGCTCAGCGAGCCTTGGATGAGGCTGTCCGGTCTGGAGACAACGGTTCCATCACCGGCTGCCTTTTTGACTATCTGAGGACCGCAATCCCCGATTTTCAGGCCGACGTGTTTCATGTCGCGCCCTGGCAAGAGGTCACAGCGGCCTACGTTCGGGTCGCAGGCCTCAACCGCCTCCCACACGCGGATCGTTACGCCATTCTCAACGCGCCCGGCGTGGACGGGAAACCGTTTCACTGGGACTACGAGGGAAGGGCGGAGGTTGTCTGGATACACCAGATCGCTCAAGCCTACCACTGGCCGCTGGCCCAAATCTTGGGACTGTGGCCGGAACAGGCAGTCGAATTCCTCCAGGAGATCCTGGTGGACGATCAGAAGGAAAAAGAATTCGCGCACATGTTGAGCGAGGTGGCGTATCCCTACGACAAGGCGACGAAGACGTCGCGGTATCAACCGCTGGAGCGACCGTCATGGATGGTGATCGGATCGCCTGCGTCAGCCAAGACGAGGGGCACGACCAAGATCCACAAGGGATTCCTGCCGATCGGCGAGATACGAGGCCAGCCAGACCAGATCGGCCGATGACCATCACTTCCGCCGTGGAAGTCATCAAGCTCATCGCGCCCGTTGCGGCCCGGATGGTCAAAGCGGAACGCCTCAGCGGGTCTTATCTCGAATTGTTCCGCGACTTCCGCCATCGCGAATCGGACATTCTCCGTCTCATCTCCCTCATGTATGCAGTCTCGATGGAGACGGTAGTTTCGTGGGTCACTCAGGACACATCCAAGAAAGCGCGCTCGCGGATCGCCGTGGACCTTATCCACGAGGGATTTCGCAGCAATTCGCTGCTCGGGTTGGTCGTTGCCGGTAGGGCGTTGGGCTTTATCGTCGACAAAGAGGTGGACGAATGGCTGAAGGCGATACGATAGATACCGTCTCTGTGGAACTCCAGTTGGAATCGCAGAAGGCCCTGGAGGCCATGGAAGATGCCGTCGGAAAGATGGGCAAGATCGGCGAGCAGTTTGTCGCGGAGATGAAGGACAAGTTCGGCGAGTTTGTGCCCCGCGAGAAACTGGATGAGATCGTCGATGGTTTTCGCGCCATGTTCACGGAGCTTGCGGCCGAGATGGGCGTCATCATCCCCGAACCTCTGCTCCAGACCATGGACCAACTTACCATGGCTATCGCCGACCAGGCACAAACCGTCGGCGATCTCGGGCCGGGTCTACAGCAACTCGCCGAATCGACGTTAGAGGCAGCCGGGGCCTACGAGACCATTGAGGCCAATGTCAACCGCTACGTTGCCGCCATGAAAGAGGCGGGCATCGAAGTAACCGCCCAGGAGGCCGATGCACTGGCGGCGGCCCTGGCACAGGTCGCCGCGAAATCGCAAGCGGCCGGAGACAGCGCAGAGGTGACGGCCAGGAAACTAGGACTCTTGACTGATGCCGCCATCAAGGCGAAAACGGAGGCTAAGGAACTGGGGGAATCCGAGCAACAAGCCGGACTTCTGACCGGGGTACTCGACAAGCAGGTTGGTGGCCTGATCGGGACTTTGGGCCGGATGGCAATGGGCATGTTCAGCCTGAACAAAGTCCTCCAGTTTGTCATTGGGAGTTTCAGGCAGGGCACACAAGAAGCCATCAAGTACAGCGACGCGAACTACATGCTTGGCACGGCTGTCCTGCGCGCTCAAGAGGCGCAAGGCAAGAGCGCCGGTACGATGGCCGAGTGGCGGACGATCGCAGAAGACATGGCCAAGACACTCGGAATCGACGATGCCAAGGCGCTAGAGGCTGTTGCGACTGGCCTCAATATGCTGTCGATCAACTTCAAGATCACTGGGCAGGACGCCAAGGATCTCATGGGCGGAGCCGCCAACCTGGCGACGGTTATGCGGAAGGACGTCGGCGGCACCATCCAGCAACTGGCCTACTACGTCGGCAGTGGACAGAAGCGGTCCCTGGCCCGTCTTTCGCTCGACATGAGCGACGCCAAGTTGAATGCAGTCGCCATGGCCATGGGCCTCGGCGAATCCTACAAGGCCCTGGAGGAAACCGAGAAACGCGCGGTGCGCCTGAATGCCGTGCTCCAGCAGACAGCCGACCTTGAGGAGTTGGCGGCTCGCCACAGCGAAACTCTGGCTGGCAAATTCCAGGCCGCTGCTTCGGAGGCAGAGGGTGCGAGGAAGTGGTTGGGGTTCCTATCTGCCGACTATCAGCTTTTCTTCAAGAATATCGAGGTCTCCGCCATCAAGGCGCTCGTTGTGGTCTCGTATTTCCTTAATGACATCGTCGACAGGGGCAAGGCGGCCAAACAAGCCATCGACGAACTTGGTGCCGGAGGCGGTATGCTCGGCAGAGGCCTCCCCGGAGACCAGGGAGCGAAAATAGGAAAACGCGCCGAGGAAATCTATGCTGAGGCGCACAAGAAGCGAATCACGGATATGCAGACGGAACTGGGGCTACTTGATGATCTTGAGGGCGCACAAGGAGGTTTGAATGGCGCGGTCGAAGATGGCACGGAGACCGTGGGCGAGTATGGCGATGCCTGGGAACATGCCACCAAGAAAGCCAGGGATGCCGTCTTTGACGCCCAACAGGACATGATCGAGGGCACGGCGAGGCTAAAGAGGGAATTCGGCGACAAGATGGGGGACATTACGCGGGACACCGTCGAATCGCAGCAAGATGCCTGGATTGATTACAACCGTAGCCTGGAGGACATCGACCGCGATGCCTATGAGGATCGGGTCCGGGCCATTGTCGAATACCAACAAGAAGAAATCCGGCTCCGCGAAGAGCACGAGATCAACATGCGGAGGATGGAAGAGCAATACTTGTTCGATCTGGAAGACGCCGTGCGCGAACGGGACGCCCGGGGGGTCCTCCTACTTCAACGCCGCTACAACACGGAACGCAAAAAGGCCGAGGAGGACTTTGGGGTCGCGCAGAAGCGTCTCAAGGAAGAGCACAAACTGGAACTGGAACAGATTGAACGGCAGCGGCAACTGAAGAGGCAACAGCGTTACATCCAATACCAGGAAGAACTCGCCGACATTGCCATTCAGGAGCAACGCAAGCGGGAGGATGCCAGATTGTGGCTTGACCGGGCGCGCCGGGATCTGGAGGCAAGCATCAATGCTCGATTGCAGAGGATCGCAGCGGGCTTGGCGGCTGAGTACAAACTGAACTACGATCAGATTAACGCGCTCAACAAACTGCTCGTCGCCGAATATGGACCTGGCGGATACGTCGAGCAACTCATCAAGTATTACAAGGCGCTGATCGCCTCCATGCCCCCGATGGTGCCGGGTGGCGGAAGTGGATGGAGCGGAATGCCGACGGCAAGCCCCACTGCGGCCGCGTCCACAGGATACAGCGCCGGAGGCGGCATCTATGCCAGGCAGTTCGGCGGGTCCCTGGTTGCCACCGGCCCGACCCTACTACGCGTGGGCGAGGGCGTGCCCGAGCGCGTGGACGTGAGCAGGCTGAGCGGTCCGAGGTTGCCGGGTGGCGGCAACGGGGGCAAAGTGCAGATCGAGATGAACGTGCGCGCCGACCCGCGCCTGATCGTCGAGGCGGTCGAGAAGACGATGAGCGAGGTGGCGGACGTGATTGTGCGAGTCGCCAACCTGGAGGAGGATATTCGCCGATGACCTTCAAGATCAATGGGCAGATCATCCTGCCGCCTACCGAATTCATGTGGACGCCGCGACGGCCCCTGGACATCCAGGGAGATAACCGGCCCATCTATCCGCCGATCCGGTCCGCCGAACTGCGCTATGACATTGTCACCTACTACGATTGGGAGGCATTCCAGAAACTGTGGCAGGGAATCGCCGCCTCCGGCGTCTACGTAGTCCAGCTTCCGGCCTTCCCCTTCGCCACCGGCACAGCCTTCGGTTACCGGGAATACTCGGGCGTGACCATGGCCGAGCCGATCATGGGGCCTCTCTTCGCGGAACAGTACCCGAGCCGGGGCGTGCTCCTGATTACCAATATCTTCACGGGGTGAGATGACCGCACCAACCGCCGCCCAGCTTTCGCATATGCGCCTGCGCCCGCACCGCTCCAAGGTGTGGCTCTCGATCTTCGAGCCGGTCACGGTCCTGTCGGCGCAGATCAATATGCCCGCGATCGCTAAAAGTGATCGAACGATCACCGTTAGTGTCCTTTCGGGGGCGATGGCCGATGTCATCGGCGGCATGACCTGCTACATCGGCACGACTGCCGGAGGGAAGGACAAGGGCCGTATTCGTGTACGGTCGGGAAGCGGAACCGACCTCGTGCTGGCCGAGAACTCCATCAACTGGATCGACGGCTGGTATCTTACCGTCGTCAAGTTCTTCGAGCCGTGGGCCGTTTACCCGCGCATCGAAATCCAGAACAACATCCCGATCTTCTACAAGGACTATGACATCGTCTATGCCAACCAGAACTACGTGCTCGATCCCATCGTGTGCATGGGGCCGAACCACGCCGCCTATCTGGACCCGGCGAGCGGGTCGGTCCTTGTCTGGTATACCTCCAGCGGCTCGATGGACCTTACGCCGGACGGCACCATCACCGGCACTGCCTGGTACTTTGGCGACGCGGGGGTCTGGCCTACAGGAACCGACACTCGCGATCCCGGCTGGGTCAACTACACCGGCGCAGGACACTACACGACGTCGTTCACTGCCTGGACAGAGGATGGGGCTTCCTTCACCGGTTATCGGCACGTGTCGATCTACAACAAGGGCTACGCCGGGCCGATAATGCCGATCCTGCAATGGGGCCTGGAAAGTCTGGAGGGCAGCCGCGATGACGGCGGCTGGGAGGCCCGGATCTGGATCAGGGAACCCGCCAGTTTCAGCCGGGTCAACGACGGGGCGCTGGTGGTCCTCTTTACGGAAGACTGGGAGGGCGTCGATTACGGCAAGGTCGGGGGCAACGCCGAGAACCGCGCCAGCATCCTGTTCAACGGCTACATCGACGACGGTTCCATCATGATGGACCCCGTCACCAACCGCCTGGAGTTCACCGTGAAGGGCATGGCCGCGACGATGGAGCGCCTGGCCAACTTCTCTCTGGCCCTGGAGAGCAAGACGAATCCGCTGTACTGGACCGAACTCCGGGAGATGACCGTCGACCGGGCTGCGGCCCACTACCTGCGCTGGCATTCGACCGTGCTGGCGGTGGCCGATTTCTCAGTATGCGGTGATACAAAGGATGTCCAATGGTCCGACATGGACCGTGGGGCAATGTACTCTGCCATCGACGGATGGTATCAGAACACCTTGGGGGCGAAACTGACCGTCGATCGGCAGGGGAAACTCTGGGCCGAGACGGACGCCAATCTACGGGCAACAGGCACGCGGGGCTTGACGACGGCCCTCGACATGACGCGCCAGGATTGGATGGGCGAGATCAGCATCGAGATGCTGCCTCATACGCCCATAAGCTACGTTGAGGCGGGCGGAGTAGCCTATGATGGACCCGTAACGGGCTCAACAGCCGCCTTTCTTTCCGGCGCGCCCGGCGTGGCACCCTACTACTTCGGATCGGTCGAGAAGGTTACCGGGCTGGTGGTGGCGACGCAGGACGACTGCAACCGCTTTGCCGGGATGCTGCTCGCGCGCCAGAACGCCGAATTCCCCACGGTCGACCTCAAACTTGCCGGGGATTACCGTATCATCGACATCGCGCCGCAGGAACGGCTGACCCTCACCATGAGCGCCCAGGAAAACTGGCGCGGCAAGGTGTGGACCAACAAGCCTTTCCTCACGCAGGAGATGGCCTACGAGTTCAATCCGGAGGAACAGGTCTTGCGGCCGTCGCTCACCCTACGGGAGGAAACGCACGGGCTACCGGGCGACACGATTATCATCCCCGTCGAACCTCCCTATCAGGACTACGATATGCCCGACTGGGATATTAACTTCCCGCCCCTCATGCCATTGCCTCCCATTTTCCCGCCCATTGTGCCGCCGCCACAGATCGGAAGCACCGTCTATGGTTTGTGCGAGAACGACCTGTCAGGTGTGACCAGGAGACCGCGGCTCTTGAGGACGGACGACTTCTGGAACTTCACTGGCATAGCCGCTGCTCCTACGTGGGCCGAAATCAGCGTCACGGGTTCATTGGAAAACGCGGCCTGTGAGACTCCGGAGATGTTCCGTCTCGATCCGAGGGACCCGAAGAACCTGGCGTACCTGCTGACGTACTGGAGTTCCGGCACTTCCCATCTGAATGGCCCACGCCTCTACCACACATGGAACCTGCGGGCGGTGACGCCAACCTGGACGCAGATCCTGAGCAACGACACGGTCGAGTGGATGAATGGCCACAGTGGGACCAACAATCAAAAGGAGGCCGTCTTTCTCTACGTCGACCCACATGCGCCGGAGCGCATCTATATCAATCTGAATCGAGCCGCGCTGGTTGCGCCGGTCATGATGTACTCGGAGGACTTCGGGACAACCTGGCAGCATACCGATCTTCCTGGATACCTGGCCTCCAGTAACACCGACAAGAACACCATTGCCGGGGGCGGAGCGGAAATCTACGATACTGCGACGAACCAGCGTTGGGTGTCGCACGACAAGGGCATTACGTTAACCCGCGTATCCGGTACCGTGGGCTGGTCGAACATGATCGCGCAGAGCAACGGCGGTCCAAAGGCGGCAGCTTTCGTCAAGGTCACGACGCCTCCGGTAATCCGCAACGGCTGGTACTATACCAGCGACTACTGGGTCAACTGGGTATTCTGGAGTCCGTTCTACGCGGGAACGGAATGGTATCGGGGCGATGCTCCGAGCATAAACGGGTATGAGGCAATCCGCTGCATCACGGATGACGCGGGCGGCGTACACGCGATCATGAATGCCTCAACGGGCACCGTGCGCAGGGCCTACTTCTACGCTGCAAGCATAGGCGATTTCTGGACGGGAAGGGCGCTGTGGACGACAGGAACGTTGCAACCCGAAAACCTCAGTGTTCATCCCTTGGACAAGACCCGCCTCGCGGCCTGGTCGCCCCGGTGGCATGGTCCCGTCACAAGTGCGGGTTTCCTGGGTGGCGTCATCGGAAGCAGCGACAGTGGATGGTCTTGGAGGGAGCACAACGGCAACATCTATTCCGTCCTGGGTGGCATGACCGCCGATGACTGGCGTGAGCATGGCATTGCCTGGGACTTGACATTCGATTGGACTAGCTGATGGCAAAGCGCGACGCAAAGAAGAAACTGGAACGGGCTCTTCTTCTAGCCCTGGACACGAAACAGAACAAGCCGGTTCTGGTTCCCGGCATTATGGGCGCGTATGTCGACGGCGTCCAGCAGATTCGCGTCGCTACCCGCCGGGACTTCGTCTGGGTGCGCCTGCGCGGCTCGACGTCCGAGGTGATCCAGGCATTCAACGAGATGGTGAGCTTGACATGGGACTTGCCGATCCTGGTCTATCGCGATCCGGCTGCGCCGGATATCTGGAAGGTCTACGGCCGGGACGTGAGGCAGTACGACAACTGGCAGGGTGCATCCTATCTGGCTCCGCACGCCGACGCCCACAGTTTCGCGCGGAAGGCACATACCGGCTCAGACGTCGTTTGGGTTTACAAGCGTCAGTTCATGCCCCTCTTGCCGCATCCCAACGCGACCGGTTCGACCTCGTTGAGTTTGTACCTTGAAGCTGACTACTACTACTTCGGTGGCCAGTTCCATTGGTTCCCCGGCACGGGCACTGCGCCGCTGATTTCCCATAAGCCAACCGGCGCGATGAATGCCCGATATGTGACCGTCTACATCGACGGGCCGACAGGTGATCTGGGATATCTTAATGGCGATGAGTTCAATGTCTACTTGCCGCCTCTCGATCCAGGCGATTACATCGCGACGCCGACGCCCGCTGAGGGCATCCCGATCTGCGCCGTCATCCTGATGACGGGTACGACCAACATCGGATGGGGCGAAATCTACGACCTGCGTCTGGCGGGCACGCCAAGTCCGGCCGTGGCTGGCGTCTCCGGCGTGTTCATTGTGATGGACGAAGGGGTCATGCTCGGCGCGGTCAGTCGTATGAACTTCGTCGGGCCTGGGGTGTCGGTGTCCCGCAGCGGCACCTATGCGACGGTCATTGTCCCTGCCTATCCCGGCACGATGCACTGGGATGACGGCGTCCCGATCGGGACAGGCACGATTATCGACTGGGGCCTTGGCCTGGTTGCCACCATGTCGGGCACAGTTGTCCAGGTGAAACAGATACTTGGTGCGCCGAACACCGGTTCCATTGTCGTCCTGGAAGACGGCGGCATTGAGGGATCGACAACGCAGATGGATTTCGTTGGGGCTGGCGTGGATGTGACGATGAGTGGAACCAGGGCCAGGGTGGACGTTCCACTCTCGACGGGGATTGCCAGTTACCTTTTGGCTGGCAATCCAGTGCCTCTGACAAGTGTGAGCGGTGCCTACTGGCGTGTTCCGGCCTATCCGTACTCGACCGGTTCGCTCATGGTATTCGTCGACGGCGTTGCTCAACGGCCGGGAATAGACTATGCCGAGCAGTTCGCCGAATCGGGGACTTACTCCTACACGATTCTGCCCGAAACAGGTTCGATCCACGTCGCCATTTGGGGCGGCAGGACGATCATCGTTTGAGGTAAGACAATGTGCGCTTTCAAGATCCGTCCGATTGCCATCGACCCAGCGCCCGAATGGGACGCACCCTGGCTATTCAATCGTCGTATGGGCATCAACACGCCCGACCCAGCGGCCGCGCTTGAAGTCCGAAGCAGTGGTTCCGTCACAGGATTGATCTGTCGCTCCGTCGTCTTGAACCAGGCGGGGCACCTGCAATCCTGGCAGAACTCCCTCGGGGGCATCCTCGGCCAGTTTGAGGCGGACGGCGATCTGCGACTCAACACGGGCAGTTTCAGCGTCGGCAGTCCGGCCAATATCGCCAGGATTGGGGCGATGGCTCAGACAGCGACGGATGTGCCGATGGCGGCGCGCGGCACCGTTTCCCAGAGTGGGGACTTGCAACGGTGGGAGAATGTGTCGGGCACAATCCTGGCGCGCGTACTCTCCGATGGGGATATCCGTCTGCATTCGGGGACCCTACATTTTGGCAATGATTCCAATGCCTACATCGACCGATGGAATAGCACTCTGCGGACGCTGACCAAGATTGTGACTCCGGTCGCGGGAAACAACACTGCAGATTTCCTCTATGTACCGAGTGGCGTCACTGGCGCAAACATGGACGCCAAGTTCATCGCGGCCTACAAGTTCTATCCCGACGGATATGGGTTTGTTGGGCATCATGTTACCCTCTATCATGTTCCGGCAGCTTCCGTGGGCACGACCCAGGGAGGCGAGCTGTCGGCTTATTGGGCCGATGTGTTCAACTACAATCCGGCCACAATTTCCCATCTAATCGGAGTGGCAGCGCGTGTGGGTGGCGTCTCAGGAAGTATAACGATTGGCACACATTTCCGTTCCCTTGCGCCCTACCTGTCAGTTGGATCAGGAACGATGGGTTTATTCAAGGCATTTTGCCAGGAGGCGTTTACTCTGAGTTCCCAGAACAGGTTGCAAACAGCCATAGGCGTCCAAATTCAACAGATGGCGGCTGTTGATGCCTATGGCGTTTACATCTATCAGCAGAACGGTGCCGCGCGGCGGCAGTTCGGCCTCTATTCCGAAGGCCCCTGGGATTATCATGGCGGCAATGTAAGGATCGGTGAGGCAACGGGCACGGTTGGCCGTCTCGCCATCGTGCCCACCGGAACGGCACAGGTCGGCGTGGTCATCAAGGGACTTGCATCCCAGACCGGCGACCTGACCCAGTGGATGACCAGCAGCAGTGCCGTTCTTGCCGCCGTGCACGAGAACGGAGGTCTCACCCTCAACACGGCGGCCGGTGTCGAGCCGACATCCGGCAATATGGGACCGGGCACGCTCAATGCCGCCGTAGGCGTCTTTGTGAATGGCGTGGGCCTTCTCTGCGATGTCGGCCTCATCGACAATGTCACGGCGCTCGGCGGGATAACAGACCTGGCGGTCACGGGTCGGCAACAGGCACGCGCCGCAATCACCGGGAGCGTAGGCTTCATCGAGGCCTCTTCGATTGCCGACCGCATACCGTTTGCGAGCGGTACGTTTTATGACGACGAGTTTGTCGGGGGCGCGATCAGCCCCAACTGGAATCTCTATACCTGGGGATCACCGGCCTGGAATGACCCGCCATATGATATCGACGGCCACTGGCCATCCCACTTACAGGCCATGTTCTCTGGCACGCAGTATCTCCACGGCAGGGCCTTCTGTGGGCTGGCCGATCCGGGGTCGGGAACCATCTCGTTGACGGCAGCGTTCTCCGCGGGCGCGCCACCGGCGAGCTACGCGGGCGTTTATGTCGGCTTCAGCGATGGTTCAGGAAGCAATCTCGTCCGGTCCTATCACCGGACGACGGTAAATAGCGTAGTGCCCAACAAGAACGGAATCGACTACCTGGTAACAGGCGGGACGATGGCCTTGGCGTGGGGCGAGAAGAACGACTATGTGTCCGGCAAGCTCTATGTGCATTTGGAACGGGTCGGGACGGGAGGATACGGGGCCGCCGTTTCTGCCGATGGCCTATCTTGGACGCCTTCAAACGCCGCATTGTCGACAACGTTCTACCCGGAGAATCTCTGCTACCTTGAATGGGGCATCTACGCCACCGGCTCATCGACCATGGCACCGGTGCATATGCGCCGGGGCATCGACTGGATCAGGTTGAATCACCTGTTCCTGTGGGCCTAATCGCGCACTGGCCGCGCTAGCCGGTTGATGGGATAATGGGACAAAGGAGAATGCAATGGACGAGACTATTCTTGGTGGCACCGAACAGGCGTCCTCGCCTTCGCCGGAAGAGCATGTGGTCTCGGAGGAGGAGGCCCGCAAGATTTTGGTGACACAGCAACAGGAACGCATGCGGCGCGTCGAACAGGAGATCGGGGCCATCCTGACCAACAACCGATGTAGTCTGGAGGCCGTGCTGCACATCTCGGGCAGGCGCGGCGTTCTGGGAGCCGATATTGTGGTCGTTCCTTCCGACTAGACTGGTGCAAACGACCTTTGCCGAAGGGTAGGCGCGGTGTATTATCAAGCCATGGACATGATCGCCATCTTTGGCCGGGGGAAAAGCAATGACACCTGAGAACTGGGTCACTCTCGCCGTTGCCCTCGTCGTGGCGTCGCCTGGTTTGCTGGCCTGGTTGAGGCAGCGCCGCAAGGAAAAAGCCGACACAGCCGACGTCCTCACGACGGCCGCCGGAAAGATCGTTATCAGTCTCCAGAGTACGGCGGATCGCAGCGAGATCCGTATGGCCGCCCTGGAGACAGAGATAGCAAAGGCCGAGGAGCGCATCGGCAAGCTGGAGGGCGACAACCGTGATCTTCGTGCTACCCTGCGCATGTGTATAATCGGAATCAAAAAGCTCCACGCTCAACTGGTGGAGCACCAAATCGTGCCCGCGTGGGAGCCGATCGAAGTCGTGATCCCCGACGGGTAAGGAGGATACAATGATCGTCGATCCTGTTCAACTGTTCGTCATTGGGCTGGTGGCTACCCTGGTGGCCCAGGTCCTGAAAATCCTGTTCTCGCGTTGGGGCTGGAGGCCCGGAAAGGCCGGAATCACCCTGATCGCCTTCGTGCTGTCCATGGGTTTGGCCGTCGCGTTCAATGTCCCCGAACTGCCGTCGGCCGTTGACCCTATGGAGTTCGCGAAGGCGCTGATCTCGGCTGCTTCTACCATCATGGGTCCGGCTACGATCATCTACAACCTCCTCTTGGAGAAGCTCTTGGTCTACGCCGGAAGGAAGCTCAATTTCAGCCTTACACCCTAAGCGACTAGCGCGAGCCGCCCCTGTCCTCAGATGGGGGCGGCTCTCCGGTCAGGCTAGTGATCTCGGCCCGCCGCGCTTTCTCCAGGCCCGTCAAGACCCAGACACTGTCATGCCACTGGTGATAGACCGCTAGGTCGATCTGTCTGGAAGATCGCCGATTCCTCGTTTCGATCTCGTGAATCCCTAGCTCGTCCATGAAGCCAAGCGTAGTGCGGGGCAGAGGACCGCCGAAGGCCTCCCACGCCTCTTTCGTGTTGCCGGTGAAAAGGATCTCCGTCGCCCACTTGTGCGCCTCAACGTTCATCATGGTGCCAGGCGTTCGCCACGCCCAGAAGCCGGGTAGCGTGGCAAACAGGGCGCAATCGGTGCCGATCCAGTCGATGGTATCGAGGCTCTCCGTTGTGTCCTGGTCCAGGCCGTAGACCGTCACGGCAGAACGGCCAGTGCCCGAATGTTGGGTGACCATGCTCTCGACGGCAAAGGACGGTGCCAGAATATCGGAGGAACAAAGGATGACGTAGTCGCCCCGGATCTTCGGCCAGACGGTCAGAACGGCAATGTTCTGGCAGCGGGGTTGGCCCATGCGTCTGACCTGGACATACTGGACCGGCGGCTTGGCCTCATCGGCGAGCCAGGCATTGTCACTGTCGTCGGCGACGATGATCTGTGCTGGCGGAAAAGTTTGCCGAGTGAGTGCCGCCAGGCAACGGCGCAAGTTGTCCCTTCGGAAGTACGCTGCTACGACGACGGTGACGCCGTTAGGTGGGACTTCCATCAGGATATATCCATTCGCCTTCTTCCAGGCCCTTGAGTTTTCGGCCGATGAATTCGCGGCGCTGGTTTTCGATCTTCGTTTGCACGATGGTGCTGGGATGCCATTGATGATACACGGCGAAGTCAGCACCGTGAGGCAATCTTTTGTTCTCCATCTCGACCTTGTGAAGACCGACCTCGTCTATCCCCTGACCTTCTTTGCGTACCAAGGGATCGCCGAAGGCCTCCCATCCTTTGCGCGTATTCCCTGTAAAATTGAGATGGTGCTTCCATCCCTTCGCCCCGCTGTTGCTCGCCCGGCTGATGGTTCTCCAGTCCCAGAAGCCAGGTAAATACCGCAGGATCTCGCAGTCGGTTTCCATCCACAGGAAATTGTCCAGGTGTTGTGTGGTATAGGCATCCAACCCATAGACGATGCAGGTCGTCCGGTGTTCGCCTTCCTGTCTATCCAGGAGTGCCTTGATCGCTCCCGACGGGGCCAGGATGTCGGAGAAGCACAGCACGACGTAGTCTCCGACGAGGTGCTCCCAGGCGGTCAAGACAGCCATGTTTGAGCAACGGGGAAGGCCATCCTCCCGGACCTGCAGATACTCGAAAGGTGGTTCGGCCCAGTCCTTGGCCCACGCATTTCCCGAATCGTCGGCGATGATGATCTGATCCGGCAAAGCCGACTGCCTGGCCAGGGCGGTCAGGCAGCGGCGCAGATTCTCTCGGCGGTAGTAGGCGGTGACGATGACGCTGGTTTTCATGCCCTCATTCTATCACCATAGTCTCTGCTAAACGTCTCTCGGTTTCAAGCGCCCAATCAAGATCTCCCACGCTCAACAGATACGGGTGGTGCCAAACCGCATAGCACGTCCTGCGGCTAAAAACGGATCGTCCATCTGGAAAGGGTACCAGGATTTGGTCCAGCCTCTATTCTTCAGCCAGCGTTCCTTCAGCCATTTCTTTAAGCTCTTCATTAAGCCAACCTCCCCTGCATGTGTGCGCACAACACAAATCGCGATTATTACGAGCCCGATTTGTTCCCGCGCTTGCCCTTGTCCGTCCCCTCGGCGATTCGGTAGATTTTGCGCAGGGCGTCGATGTCGACCCCATGTTTCTTCTCCTCTTGTGCCAGCCACTTCTCGGCGGCGTCGGCCGTCCACTCCAGATTGCCAGAGAGGTATTTGACGATTGTCTTGCGCGCGTCGGCGACGTCGGTCTTCGGCTTGAGGGCCTTGGCCTGTGCGTCTGCCTTGGCTGTTTTCTTGGCCCACTTGATGAACTTGCCGCGCTCGTCGACCTCGCAAGCGAGCCATTTCTGGTCCATGGCGTATACGTCGCGCCCGATGCCCCACAGGACACCCGCGCGCTTGAGGCCGCCGGAGATCACACCTTTGATGGCGGCCCGATCGTCCCTTTCCTTGGCCTCGGCCTTCTTGATGTCCTCGAACGGATCGGCCTCCATGCCGGTATCCCACTTCCAGACCCAGCCGCCCGTCAGGAACTCGCGGATGGCGATACCTACCAGCACGATGCCATGCACTTCCTTCGCGTCCACCTGCCAGTTGATCGGGCCGACCACGGCGTCCAGACGATTCTGAGTGTAGCGCGCATCGAAGTGCGGCACGGCTCTACAGAGATAGCCTTCCTCTTTCTTGAAGGGTTTGCCCTGCGGTTTCCATTGGATCTGGTCGGGCGGGGTGGCCGCCGCCAGAAGGGTAAAGTCAAACGTTTCGGTCATCGTTCACCTCCACTGGCCGAGCCTCGTCTATTTCCGAGTCGTCAAGAAAAAAGTCGTCGGTATTCATGTTGCGCAACATGCCGGACACGACGCGTTCCACATGCCCGGGGCCGAGGCTGGACAATCCTACACTGTGGATGATCTCTCCCGTGTCGAGACGCCGAACACGAAGATATGCCTTATATTGACGGCTGCTCAGGTTCCACCTCGACTTTCTGCGAGAGAAGGTCTCGCGCCTCACGTGCCCACTGAGGCAGAGGCGTCGGACTGATGTAGTCGAACTTGATTCCGACCCACTCGGAATTGTTGTGGATATCCGCGGCCCTGACCGAGGCCTCATGTGTGCGTTCGGCCTCCCTGACAGCCTGGATCAGGAGTGCGCGTAGTCGGCTCAAGTAGTTGGCCTGGTTCATGTCTCCACTCCCACCTGTTTGGCCCATAGGTCGAGGGCGATGTTCTCCTCAACGCCGTTGGGGTAGAGGATACGGACCACGGTCTTTTGGGTACGAAGCTGGAAGAGCAAGCGCAGGTCGATGTAAACTTTCATCCAGTCCGTCTTGATGCCGGAGGCATAGTCGGGGTGGATAGCACACAGATAGCGGATAGGTTTTCCCTCTGCATCATCCTTCACCTCGTAGTCGTCGGCCACAGCATAGGCGAAGGTGTACCAGCCGATGTCGGTCAGCCAGTCCGGGTGTTGTGCGGCGCACGCGTCGCATGCCATGACCTTGGCGTACTTGTAGTAGACCTCGTTGGGCTCATTCTTTGTGGGTTGGCCGACGCGAGGGTCCGGCAAGAAATACATCCGGCGTCCCTTTCGATCGACGATGATGTGGTTGCAGACCTGGCATGGGCCATTTTCGGTCCAGAGACTTAGCGCGGGCTGGATGGCGCTTCTGCCTATCTTGCGCCCCATCCGCAGAGCGGCGTTACCACCCGCGATATAGAGTTCGTTCACCTTTTCTGTCAGTCCCCAGCCGCCCTTCCCTTTCGGGGTAAAGGACCGGACGAGGCAAAACGCCTCAAGGTCAGGCTTGATCCTGGCGACGGCTTTGGCGAAGTCCAGGGGCGTAGGTCCCTTGCCTTTATTCACCATGGGCATGCCTCTCGACAGGGATCACCAAGCCGAGCGCGATCTGTCTGTCGATGATAGCGGGGGCGCAGTCCATGCACGCGATACCCCCATCCGAACGTATGAACTTCGAGTCGGGCACGGGATAGATGTACTTGTACTTGCCGGTGAATGTCTTGCCACAGAACGAGCACTTGAACTCCGACACAACCGGTCCTGATACGTCAGATGTCACCTGTTTCATGGGTCACCTCCAGGGCTATTGTAGCACAAACGGAATGGAAAGTCAAGTTTTCGCCTTCTCGCCGGTCCTCGCCGGAAAGGCCAGTTGCGCAGGTCAGGGAGTCGTGGTAGCATAATACCCGGAGGACCGGATGACATCCAAGCGATCAACGCCAACCTACGAACCTCGACACCAGGCCGATCTGGCCGACGGGACCATCGTTTCCATGATTGGGTTCATTGCGGAGGCCAAGGGTCTCTCGGTCGTCGGTTTTGCCCGGCTGACCGGCCTGACGCGCCCTACCGCGCGCAAGCTCATGGAGGGCAGGTTTGACAGCATCCATCTCGACACACTGGTCCGCGTGTCCGAGGCGCTGCACCGGCCCTTTTCTGACCTTCTGGTATACAAGTCCAAATGACCATCACCGCGCAGTGCCGACGATCGGCCCCAGCATCACACTCACAATCTAGCGCGGCTCTGGGCAACTCCGACGGTCGTCGGCACTACACGCTGATGGTCCATGGCTGACGTTCCCAATCGTTGCTCGAACTGCTTCTTCTGGGTGCGCACGCACACCCGCCGCGGCGATTGCACCTGCCATGGCGTATACGTCACCAATACACGCACCTGGAACGTCCTCATGCGCCATCCGTCGACCAGATACAACGAGATATGTGTCGACCACAAACGGAGGAGCAAGACCTAAAAGGCTTTAGACGACCGACGATAGCCCATTCCCGAGTAGAGGTCTTTCTTGTGGTCCCAGAGCGAATTGTCATCGACATTGATTTCAGCGATCGTGAGAAGCCTATCGTCTTTGAGGTCCGCACGCGGCACAACGGCGATCCGTGGAGGAAGTACTTAACCGACATCCAGGTCGCTCAGATCGGCGTCGCTCTTCTGCGTATCTTAGACGTGCGCTGCTCCGATCTCCTGCGGCCCGCAGATGTCCGTTCTGGTTTCGTCTACGTGGCGGGCGTCGGTCCCCTCTACAAGATCGGAAGAACCTGGTCCAGCCCAGCTAGAAGACTTAGGGACCTATCGCGGAATGCGCATAAGCCGATGACCCTGGTGCATTCTTTCCCATGTGACGATCCCACTAGGGCCGAAAAGGCACTACACGCGGGGCTTCGTTCTCATGCCCTTGGACACGAAATGTTCGCACTGCCGCCCGATGTCTTGTCGATGGTTCGCAGTATATCTGAATTCCGAGATGGGCAACTCTACACGGACGTTGCAGTGGGCATCGCCAAATGAGTGGCCGGGTTGTCGGACGTGTCTTTGAGCGCACGTTGGGTAGTCCCACGCAGAAGGCCGTCCTTCTGTGCCTTGCCGAGCATGCAAACCCGGACGGCGAGATGAGTTTTCCAAGCGTCCGCCGCATATCCCTTGAGACGGAACTTGGCGAGAGTACAGTGCGGAAGGCCCTCAGCGAACTGAGGAGCCGAACCCTGATCTTCCAAGCGAAGCCGCCATGTCGGCACAGACCCGCCACATATACGGTCAATTTGGAGGCGTTGTCAGGCCTCCCGTTGGTAGAGGTCTACCATCCAGACCTCTCTGTGGAAGAACCGAGACCTCTACCACAGAGCATCCAGCCCTCTATCACAGAACAGCCAGACCTCTCTGTGATGGCCCCTAACCGTCCTTTAACCCTCCTAGAACCGCCAGAGGAACCTGCTACTGGCCTCCGGGCCGATGGGAACAAACGTGTCGTCGAGGAGTGGGAAGCCAGCGTGGGGCCGATCACGGCTGGGGTTGCCCAGGACCTGTTTGACATGGTCGACGAGGCCAGTCTGCATATTCTCAGCCTACCGAAGGGCGCAGGCGGGACGGATCTCAGCGGCATTGACTGGGTCATTGAGGCGATCAAAGAGGCGCGGCGGTCGGCGCGCGGCGGCCGCTTCGGCAACACGAAGTACCTGTCGAAGATCCTGGGCCGTTGGATCATGGACGGCTTCAAGGCGCAGCGTTCCGGTCCTCCATTGCCGCCCGACGAGGCCAAGCGCATCCAGGAGGCCATGATCGACACCGACACACGGACCGACGATCAGCAACGGGCCGATCTTGAAAAGGGCAGACAGGCGATCATTGAGAAGGAGCGCAAGATGGCAGAGACGAGGAGAGGTGGAGGATGACAGAGAGTGGTGCCCTCGTTGAGATCAGTAACGCCGAGGCCGCCCTAGAGCGCGCTTCCGATATCCATGACATGCTTAACCTGCGCGACGCTGCGATGGCTTATGCCGTCTTTGCCGATGCCCAAGCATTCAAGGAGGCGGCACAGAAGGCCAAGATTTTCCAACTCAAGGCCGAGAGGAAGGCTGGCGGCTGGCTGGAGGAGTATGGACCAGAACACGGCGGAGATCGTTCAAGTTCTCATGATGAGAACTTGAAACTGGAAGACCTCGACATTGACCATAATGAATCCTCCCGCTGGCAACTGGAGGCAAAACTACCAGAGGCCAAGTTCAACACCTGGACTGATGACTGCCTGGCGACAGGCAAGGAAGTCACAGCCGCGGGACTCCGAAGACAGGTCCGGGAGCATCAGCGGGAGGAGCGGGTTCAAGAGGACAAACAGGCAGCCGAAGACCTGCCTGCCAAAGGGGCATCCTTTGAACTGGAGACAATGCCCTTCTCTGCCTATCGGGGCAAGAAAGGCGAGGCGACCGCCATCATAACGGACCCGCCATACTCAGACGATTATCTGTCCCTCTACGAGGAACTCGGCTCCTTTGCTGAGTACCATCTGCGGGACGGCGGTTCCCTGTTGGCAATGGTGGGACATGCCGCGCTATACGGGGTCATCGCGGCCCTCTCGGCTTATCTCACCTACCACTGGACAATTGCCTACGTTATGCCTGGACCGCACCTCATGATGTACCAACTTCACGTCAACACGGGGTGGAAGCCGATCTTGTGGTTCGTCAAGGGAAAGTACATCGGCCAAACCGTGACGGACATCATCACCGCTGGATCGGCAGAGAAAGACCAATTCGCCTGGCAGCAGGGAGAGGTGGGGTTTGCCAAACTGGTTGCAGATTTCTCTAGGCCAGGCGAGTTGGTCATCGACCCAATGTGCGGAACAGGCACAACGGGCGTCGCGGCTGTTGGGCTGGGTCGAAGGTTCGTCGGCGTTGACATCAATCCCGACCGCATAGCGACGGCGAAGGTGAGGATCAATGAGCGAGCCAGCCGTAAGGCCTGAGCGGACGGCCTGGCGGGACCAGCAGTTCAGCGAACGGCACCGTCTATGGGGATGGGATTGCCCCGCGGAAGATGTCGACTTTCTAATGATCGAATATGACACTGCCGAGCCTCGGGCCATCATGGAATACAAGCACGAAAGCGCCAGGGGGCAGACATCGAGGCATCCCTCCTATGAGGCCATTTCTCGCCTCGCAGATAGGGGCCGCATTCCATTCTTTGCGGTACGGTATGCAGACGATCTTTCGTGGTGGATAGTTACGGGACTCAATGGCCAAGCCCGAGGCCTCCTTGGTGTGACGGCCGAACGGTTCTTCTCTGAAATTGAGTACGTCCGTTTCCTCTACGAGAGAATCCGCGGCCGTTCACTACCGCGGGACATAGTAGAGACAATTCTTGGTCAACCATTCGTCCGACGACCGACGGGGAACCTTCATGGCCGAAATCCCTGAACTCGGCAGCGACCTAGAGCGTGCCTTCGATACGCAGTTGGTCCGGCTGGCACCGGATCTTCCGCCGCCGGTCTCCGGTTACGCGTTCGCCGTGGAGCCGCAGGATTATCATCCCGAGGCGGCTGCCCTCTTCGGAAAACGCCGCTGGAAATTTGACCGCGCATGGCCGACCCAGAAAATCGCCGTCGAGCTTGAGGGCGGACGCTACGGCCGGACCATCACCTGTCAGAACTGTGGTCAATTGGTCCGGGCGACCCGCGGTGATGGCACGGCCGGTAAGCCGATCAGGGTCCTGGGCTGGCATGCCAGGGATGAACGCTTCCAGGCAGACATCGAGAAATACAATGCGGCGCAGATCCTGGGCTGGATCGTCCTGCGCTTCACCCGCGAAGACGTCGAGGGGATGCCCTTCGATATGATCTCTGCCATCCGGATGGCGTTCACGATGCGCCTGCCAGGCCCGGCGGTGGTGGAGCCCATCACGCGTCAGCAGCGCGAGGTCCTGCGCCTTGTGGCTGGCGGCTGGTTCCCAGCAGAAGTCGCGCAGAAGATGAACCTGAGCGTCCGCACGGTGCGCCGACACCTGGAGGAGGCATCGCAGAAGCTCTGCACCAGGAACCGATCAGCGACCGTAGGGCGTGCGCTGGCCTGGGGAATGATCCGGCCGGATGAGATCATCTGGGCCGAAGTCGTCGATTGTACCCGCCAGGACCCCGAAACGGACTAAAAATGACTGGTATAAACGCACTTTACGTGCCCTCAGCGCCGGGCTATCATCAAAGCATCCAAGGAGGCACGAATGGCACCAGCCCATAGCGTGAAGAAATGGACGCCGGAAGAGGAAAAGAAACTCTTCGACCTGCTCACGGATCATAGCCTCAGCATGGCGGACAGGGCTCGGATCATGGGGAGAACCGAACGATCTGTTGCCCACCGGGTAAGCGCCCTCAAGGAAATCGCGCCGGAGGCCCTCGCCGCCGCCAAGGCGTCGACCCCGGCAGACTTCGTCAAGCCGCCGCCGTCCTACGAAGAACTGTTCAAGATTCTCAAGACCGGCCCGATCAATCTGGCTGATCTATGCAAGAAGTTCGACAAGGGACCGCAGACAATCCGCGACATGATCGAACTCATGCGGAAGGACGGCTACTACATCGTTGAGCGCCCAGCCGGTCTGCAGATACCTCTGGCGGCCAGGCCCCGGAGCGACGAAAAGATCGCCACCCTGGCGGACCAGGTGGGCATGGTGGTCGGGCTCGGGATCATATCGGACCTTCACGGCGGCAGCATCACCAGCCAACCCTCGGCGATGCGGAGCTTTGTGCGGATCGCGCATGATGAGTACGGCGTGCGCCACTTTGCCAACCCCGGCGACATGACGGCGGGCATCTACGGCTACCGCGGCTTCGAGGAGGACCTGATTCCGTCCATCGTTCCGGGGTCAAGGATGCGCAGCGCCGAGGCGACGAAGGCGCAAGTCGACATTGTGGATGACTACATTCCCGAGCTTGATAACTCCGTTTTCTTCATGCTCGGCGGTAACCACGACTGGTGGCACGTCGTTTCCAACGGCCTTGATCCAGTGCGGATGATCTGCAACAAGAGGCCGAACTTCGTCTACATGGGATACGATACCGCCACGATCCCTCTAACCGACCGGGTCAAACTCCGCCTCTGGCATCCAGGAGGCGGTGCGGCATATGCTCGCAGCTACCGTCTGCAAAAGGGCATGGAAGCACAGGCTTACGAAGACCTGACCGAAGCCATGTTGAGCGAAACGATGCCGGACGTGACCGTGCTGATTGCTGGCCATCTGCACAGTTTGGTCTATGTGCCCATTGGACCCATGCACGGGTGGCAAGCGCCGTGCTTCCAGGGCAAGACGAACCTGGAGAAGAGGAAAGGCCTGACACCGCAGATCGCTGGACTGATCCTGCGGTTTCTCATTACCGACTCGGGGCATATTCAACGGGTCGAGTTCACGCCGATCTTCTTTGAGGAGATCATGAATGACTGGGCGTCTTACTACGTGCCGGTCCTAACAGGCGAGGGTTACGAATCGGACCGGATGGACAACGTGTTCGAGTGGGTGCCCACGGATCAGTCCTTCCCATCAATTCAACCGAACGTCATCGAGAATCCGCAGGCTGGCCTCGGGCCGGGCGGGCACGAATACGTTGGAGGGCATGGTTGACAAGAGCGCAATCCCATGCCATAATCAGTGTGACTCTCTCTGGTAGGTCCCCGCCAGGGTCACCTCCAAGTCTCCACGGCGGGGACCACGAAGATCAAACGCAGAAAATGTGCGGGTAAGGAGATGCCCCAGGTCGACCTGGGGCATCTCGATTCTTGCCGGTTTGTAGAAAACCGCCTATGTTCTACAAAGGCGCATTACTGGTCCCTCCCGTGGACATGGAGGGCAGCGTTTGCCTCGAAGACCCTGGCTACGATCTTCTCGCAATACTCCTCCCCGGCCTCGCGGCCAAGGCGGCTCACGGTATCCTCGTCCGGGACGAGCATCATATGGAAGTTGCATTTCGTGCATTGGACCACGAGCATGGTCCGGCCCAGTTCCGGGACGAAGATCCAACCCTTGCTAAGATGTGTCATCGAGCCCCGTCAGGCCCATCTGCCCAGGCGTGCGCTTCGAGACGAAGATCGACCGTCATATCGCCATCCCCGTCGTTGTTTTCGCCAGCCGTTCTCGGGCCAGTTCCAGATATGGCGCGCTCAGATCCAGGCCGATGAACTTGCGCCCCAACTTGCGGCAGACCGCGCCCACTGTCCCGCTGCCGCAGAAGGGATCGAGAACAACCGCGGGCACTGGTTCGGCATCGTGGTCGCAGGTGGGACGCCAGCCGAGGAAACGGGTCGTATCTGGTTCAAGGGCACGCCAACCGGGTTGATGGCTGGAATGCCCATGGGCATGAGCACGGCCAAGCGCGGAGGTCTTTGGATTTGCGGTGTCACTCCGTCCCCCTTTATGAATGTCTTGCACTCTCTCCCACGGCGCGCCGCACTCCGGGCACACGCCCTTCGCAGACGTGCCCGCCAGGATGCAGGGCTCTACCAGCTTCGGAGGAAAAGCAGCGAAGTGCGCGCCTTTGTACGGCGCAGTCGGGATCGTCCACACGTCGCGGCGGTTGCGGCCGCCTCGTTGCATGTTCGGATCAGTGTCACCTGTCGCCTGTCGATGAGGCACATAACCGACAGACTTTGGCCCCTTGCCATCAGTGTTTCTTCTCTGAGGTTGCATGATGGCGGGTTCCTTGGTTGCCTCGGCATCGTAGAAATAGGCGGGCTGCTTCGCCAGCAGGAACAGGTACTCATGCGCCTTCGTCGGCCGGTCCCGCACGCTCTCCGGCATCGGGTTGTTCTTTGACCAAATGATGTCGCTCCTCAAGTACCACCCCGGCTCATACATCGACGCGGGCTCAGGGAAGTCGATGTCGGCCTCCTTGCCATTGTGTAGGCCAATCAGCCCAGCATGGGCTCGCTCGGCAAGTTCCCCAGATGGCGGACAGCCGAGTAACAGGCGGGCCTCGTGCTTCTTGGCCGTCAGGTATGGATAGACCTCTCGGACGATCTCGCGGCACTCGTTACTCCGCATGCTCCACCGATATAGGCGCAAGTTCCGAAATTTGTGGGCGGTCTCCTTGTCCTGATGACAAATGCTTCCCTGGCCCACGATTTCCATGCACCGTTCAATGATGGACAGATGGGTATTCGCGACCTCTAGACCGGCCCCGAAGCTGTCGTGCTTCCGCTCGTATCCCTGCCCATTGCTCTGCCCGGCCTTGCGCTTGTGAATGAACATACACCCTTCACCGTCGATCATGGCGGCGAGCCAAATCCGATCCGCCTCCTTTCTGATACGCCCCGTGTAGAACGGTTGTTGCAGGGCGAACGCCACGCGCCAGGGAATGCCCACGAGGTCCTTGGGCTTGAGTGTATTGCTAAGTCGTGCGCGTTTCAGCACCTTTTCCTTGATGTCCTCACGACCGACGCCCCCCCCCCGTTGTACTTATCATCATAGCCGCCAGAACCAGAGTTGTAGCAGTCGCCAAGGTTCAGCCACAGCGTCCCGTCTGGTCTCAGGACTCTCCGGACCTCCCGGAACACGGCGACGATGTTGGCGACGTACTCCTCGGGCGTCTTCTCCAGCCCAATGCCCTTGCCGTCCAGCCCGTAGTCCCTCAATCCCAAGTACGGCGGCGAGGTCATGCACATATGCACACTCTCGTCGGCCAGGGGAATATGCCGTGCGTCGGCCTGGGCGATCATGTTTTGTAACCTTTGTAACCTCGGCGGGCCATGAGGGGCAGCGTGCCCGCGCACCAGCGCCCATAACGATTTGCGAACCGCCCGCTCGTGGCCAGGGCATTCTTGATCTCGTCTTCGCGGGGTGGTCGCACGATTTCCGGATGACCGAATCCTGGTAGCGGAGGCCAGCAAAGGGTATCGCCGCGGAGAGAGCAAAAGGCCCGGTGGTTGGGCGTCATCTCGGCGGGATAGTCCACGACGATAAGCTGGCCGATCGAGAAGCGCAACCAGATCGAGCCTACGGGCATATAGCCTCCGCGCAGGGTTTCTGCCATGGCTCCGGCATATAGGAACTGGCCGTCGAAGTCATCCGTTGGATCATAGAGACACTGCAAACGGTCCTCGTGCAGGATCGGGACGTATTCGCGCGGTTGCTCTCTCTTAGTGGTCGGGCGACCTGCCCGTGCCGCGAAGTACCTCTTCCTGTTGGAACACGAAAGGGAACAGAAGCGACGGCTGGCCCAGTCCCCACCTGCTTCCAACCGAGACCGATAGCGCCGCCGATACATCAACCTGCCGCAGTTGAGGCAGACCTTCGCGTCGTCCTCGATCCTGATTGGCATAATGGCCTCCGGTTTCGGGGGATGCAAAGACGATTCAGTTCTCCTTGCGCGGTCGACCAACCTTCCGCTTCTGCGTGGCGAATGCCAGAAAGTGGTCGTGAGCAATCAGGAAACTGTTGCCAATCCGAAACGCAAGCAGTCTGCCCTCTTTGATGAACTGGCAGACGCGGCGCTCGCTGACGCCGATCTTCTCGGCCACCTGGTGGACGGTCATGTAGCTTCCCAGTAATTCAGTCGGCAGAATGCCGAGGCTCTTGCTTCTCTTGTTTGTCATTCCCTGTCCGATGGATAAGCAAGTTGACCAGCGTGAAGATAGACCGGCCTGACACGCGCATACCGAAGCGGCGTTTCTGGCGCTTCCGATCTCTTCGTTCGGCGTGGGTCGATGGTCGGCTCATGCTCATATTATACGTCAAACCGAAGGATTATGCAAGCCGCGGTCGGTAGTGGACATGGTGGTTCTTGAACAGCCCAATCATCTCGCCCGCGGCTTCCTTCCCGGCCCAGCGGCGCAGTACCCGCAGGTAGACGGCGGCAAAGAGACGGCCATGCGGAGGTTCTTTCACGAACTGGCTTTGCCTGTGCACCAGGAGATGCGTCAACTCATGTAAGACGTACAGGCGGTTCCGGCACCAGCGCGGCAAGCGGATTGTTCCCCGGTAACGCCACGCCATGCCTTTGCTGCACCCCCGGCCGTCAAGGACGCTCACCATGGGAAAGTCGAGGTGCATCTGGGCGTCCCCAAGGCGTGCGGCCTCGGATCGGAACCAGGGCGAGCGGTAAACGCGGTTGGCGTAGTCCCTGGTCAGGTGGATGTCGTGGAACAATGGCTCCTGGCGAAGAGAATGAAGTACCTCGGCGTGGTAGACCTTGCGTTTCTGCGTGTCGCGGATCATCGGTCCAGCCTGGCCTTGGCGATGGCGGCGCGGGCGAATTCCTCAGCCTCGTTGCGGTCCGTCGTCGTCAGAAGAATGTCATTGGGCTGCAGGCCACCGAGAGCTTGCAGAATGATCCTCTTGGCGTCAGTCTCGAAACAGACATCCCCAAGTGTGGAGTGTGGCGTCGGTTTTGTGACAACGTAGAAACTGTGTTGGCTCATGTTATCCTCCTCCTGTATCGTCGACTTCATCAAACCACACGCAGGGGATCTCTCCAAGGCCGCGGATTACGTAGTGGTTCTCGCCGTTGCGCCAGTGCTCGGAGAGGGCGACGTATCGCTTTCCCTTGACGATGCCCATGAGTTCGGATGTCTGGCTCCCCACGACGACCTTGTTGACCTTGCGGACGTCGTGCCTGACCTCGTGGTCTTGCTCGCGGGGGCGATTGGTCTGTCTCATGGTCACCTCCACGATTATTATACCATAAACAGAAGAGTTGGTCAAGTAGCAGAATCAACGAGAGGCGGCACAAGCCGCCTCTCGGGCTGACGTTTAGTACGAGGTATCGTCATCGTCCATGTCGCACCGGCTCATCAACGCCTCGATGAGCCTCCAGATGGTGGCCTGGCTATCCAGGAAGACGGCTTGCGCACGCTCCGCCTTCGTTAGGTCGCCCTGATCGGCGGCCTCCGCGAATGCGATTGTCGCGGCCGCCGCCGTGACCTGGGCGTCATCCATGTCCTGGACACAGGGCGTCGAAGGGGGAAGTGCGGAGACGGCCGCACGGATACGGCTGTCCACTTCCTGCGCCGATGGCCAATAGGCCACGTCCTGACCGTACTCGTCAAAAACGGCGGTGATCTCGTCGGCCAACGCCATGCTTCCATCAAGCCAGGTCATGGTAGCCGGTGAGGTGGCGCAGGTGCAGAAATCCTCGACGACCGGCGGCAGGGACCGCGGCGTCGGCACAAGAGCTTGAGGTTGCGCCGTAACGACGATGACGATTGGTGTTGCCTGTGCGCCACAAGCGACCACGAGCAAAGCAAGTAAGGCTAAGACAAACCATCGGATCTTCATCGTACCTTCCTCCCTCGTTCGAGTGTGATCGAGCCCGAAGGCAAGCGGACCGCCTTCAGGACAAGCCCATCGTATGTCACCAGGGCTTGTAAGGCCTGGTGAACGACATAGCGCGTGCGTTGCGCGTCCATGATAACCATTCGGTGTGGCCAGATCCCAAGCATAAGGCACTTGAGGAACTCGGCTTGATAGAACCGCCTGCCAGGGGCAAAGCAACAGGTCTCGTCGTCGCGTATCTCGAACCAAGTCCCGCGCGGAAGTCGCTTGCCTATCTTGCTGATCTGCCCACCGTGCTTCCGTTGCGGGACCGATCGACGGTGCGGTTTCATGGTCTCCTCCACATCTTTCGCATAACCACTTAGATAACTGACATTGCACCAGCCCATGCCACATCACTTGCTACCCCTGTCTAGCACAAATGGACGATCTCTTCTGTCTACAGACCCGTGAGGCTGGCCAGCGCCAAGAGCCACGACGCGTTGCTAACCATGAGCCAACCGTACCACATCAAGACAGGCACCATCGGCCATGGAGTCAGATCCTTCGAGTCGCCCAAGTGGGACAGCCAGATCACAGCGGTTGCCAACGTCGTGCTGTAGGCAAGGTGCAACCACGGCCCCATCGCCAGGACAAAAGGATTCTTCTCGACGACGAAGTAGGGCCACAACTCAAGAAGGCACCACGTGAGGAGCCAGTCGACCAGTAGGAGAAAGGCCAGCCAGTAGGCTCCTCGGCGAAAAGTAGGTCGGATTGTCACTGTCATATCAGTCTCCCTTCCATGTTCCGGCCGATCCCAGCGCACTCGCGGTGCCTGTTGGCGGGGAGCCGGTGTTCTCTCTGATCCACTTCCCGATCGTGACCATAACTTGACGTCGCTCGTCGGGGTCGATCCCGTCGAAAACGGACTGCAAGATAGCGAGCACGATGCCCAGGCGAACGACATTGTCGCGTTGCGATCCGAGATCAGGCATTTGTCGTCTTCTCCTTGTCTCGTCTAGGAATAGGGAACTCGTCGTTGATCCGCTCTGGTACGTAGTCGCCCATGCGATTCCGTGCCCACGGGCCTTTCTCGCCGTAGGTCTTGGCGATCCATTCCTGCGCCTGGAGGAGCGCCGCGCGCTGTCGTGCGTGCCAGTTAGGATAATGGGCACCCGATGCGGTGAACCGTTTAAGGCCGTAATCAGTCCAGTGGCCTCCCGTGTCGGTGTTCACTGGTTTACCCCGGACGATGCGGTAGACGCGCCAGCCATGAATGCGCACTTCGCGGATGCCACAAAATGCGGGCATGATCGCAATCCCGCCACCCGCCGCCATAAGCTGGTCATGGGTGTTGATGATCTGGGGCATTCAGTCCTCTCCCTCGACGGCCAGGGCCGTCTGCTCGTCCAGGTAGTCATCCTGGTCTTCGGGGTCGGCTTGCCAGAACCCGAACTCCGCGCCGTCGCCCTCGCTCGCGCCGAAGTAGATTCCCTCGGGCGCAAGGTCGTTGAGCGCATCGGTGAGGTCCTCGATGATGTAGACCGCCCGCTCGTCTTCGTAGCCCGAGATATCGAGGCGGACATGCAGTGCGTGACGGCTAATAGCGCGGGCGACCAGAGCCGTATACTCGTTGGCCTCGTCGACGGCCCGCAGTGCGCCAGCAAAGGTGAGCAACAGGTCCCTGGGCCTGAGCGTCGCGGTACTCCACGATCCGAGTAGATCCTCTGGGTTCGTCATAGGTCACCTCCATGGATAATCCTACCATAAACGGAAGGGTTTGTCAAGCTGGAACATCCACGCCAGAACCCGCGCCGTTCGGAATGCCGGGCCATGGCTCATGGGTATCGAGAAAGGCCTTGAGCTTGGCGAACTGTGTCAGGTGGGTGACGGCCCAACTCATGGCCGCCTCGATCTCCGAGGCCTGGCGCACAACAGGGATCTCGACATCGGCCCAATCGAACAGGCCGGTGATCTTGTGCGTGTTCACATTCAGGGCAACGAAGGGCACGCCTGCCTTGGTGGCGGCATACACTCCATGGTGCTGGCCGGTAATGTACAGGCTGGCGCTACGGAGGCTCTTGACTACGCTTGACCATGTTTGATCTGGTGATCCAATGCCCAGGGCGAAGTACGGGAATCGCCGCAACGCCGGATGCCCGATGCCCATCTGGTCGTCCATATTCTGAGGGCCAACCCATCCGCCGACGATCTTTCCGCGAAAGTTGAGGGCCTCGGCATTCTCGTCGATGGGGGCATAATAGGCCGCGTCGGGGTACATATCGGGCATGACGCCGGTTGTCTCATACATCTCGCGCTGGCTGGCAGGTTCTCGAACCGCCACGCCATCGAGGGATCGAAGCAACGGTCCCCAGTCGGCGCACATCTTGTACCAGACCGTGTTCACGAGATAGACCTTGAGGCCCAGTTCCTTCGCGAGCCACAAGGTGCGCCTCAGTCCGTTGAGCCGCCCCGGCTCCCAGTCCATTGCCTGTTCGCGGAACGTACCCTCGCCGTTCATCACCAGAGCGTCGCATTCGGCCAACTTCAAGACGTCCGGCAGGTAGTGAACGGGCTGCACATCGCTACCCCATGGG
>Ga0299915_10000308_pt1 | contig 38472 bp, 33 predicted proteins | sample RVTome_13_FD_200263 | JGI IMG/M metagenome (GOLD analysis project Ga0299915, IMG submission 200263) | Soil microbial communities from uranium-contaminated site in the Upper Colorado River Basin, Wyoming, United States - RVT92D227 (version 2) ...
AGCGTGAACCGTCCGCGGCCGTGGGTCAGCGCGCTGAGCGCTCCGGCATAGCCGAACGTCTCGGCGAGCGGAACCTCGGCGCGCACGACGCGATCGCGCGCTTCGCCCGCCTCTTCGATCACCGACCTCGAGGCTTCGCCTCTCGGGGGCCGCACGTCCAGGCCGAGCACCTGACCGCGCCGCCGCGCGACATCGCCGACGACCGAGCCCACATGCTCGTCGGGGCAAGTGACCTCGAGGAGCATGACGGGCTCGAGCAAACACGGATCGGCGTCGGCGGCCGCGGCGCGAAACGCGAGCGAGCCGGCGATGTGAAACGCGAGCTCGCTCGAGTCGTTCGGATGCGTCGCGCCGTCGACCAGGACCACGCGCACGTCGACGATCGGATGACCACGGAATCGTGCATCCGCGAGCCCATCCAGCGTCGCCGCACGCACGCCGGCCTCGACCCCACGCACGTACTCGCGCGGGATCGAACCGCCGCGGATGCGATCCTCGAACACGAAGCCCGCTCCGCGCTCGGTTGGCCCGACCTCGAGGACGACATGCGCCCACTGGCCCGGTCCACCCGATTGCTTGACGTGCCGGTACTCGGTTCGCACCGTGCGACGCAAGGTCGACCGGTACGCCACGAGCGGACGGCCCGTCGTGACCTCGACCCTGTGCTCGGTCGCGAGCCGCTCCACCGCGATCTCGAGGTGGAGCTGCCCCATCCCGGCGAGCAGCGTCTGGCCGGTGTCGGCGTTCGTCTCGAGCCGCAGCGAAGGATCCGCCGCGACCATGCGTCCGAGCGCGACGCCGAGCTTCTCTCGATCGGCCGACGTCTTCGCCTCGATGGCGAATCGGAGGACCGGATCGGGCGCGCGGATCGCCTCGAGCACGAGGGGCGCATCCGGTGCGCACACCGTCTCGCCGCCCGCGAGCGGCAAGCCGATGATCGCGCCGATCTCGCCGGCCTCGAGCCGCGTGACCTCCTCGCGGTCCTCGGCCACGAGCTGGACGAGTCGACCGACGCGGAGCTTTCGCCCCGCGCGCGCTGCGAGGATCGTCATGCCCTTCTCGATCGCGCCGCTGTAGATGCGCACGAACGTCAGCTGACCGTGGTCATCGAACACGACCTTGAACGCGAGTGCAGCGAGCGGCTCGCTTGCCGACGGCTTGCGGCCGAGGACGTCACCGCGATCGATCGGAGACGGCAACAGCGCCAGCACCGCATCGAGCAGCGGCTCGACGCCCTTGTACCGGTACGCGGCACCGGCGAGCACCGGAACGATCCGACCGCCGATGGTCGCGCGCCGTAGCGCCTGCCACAGCGTGGCAGCGTCGAGCTCGCGTCCGGCGACGATCGCCTCGAGGATCGCGGGATCCTCGTCGGCGCACGCCTCGAGCACGAGCTCGCGAGCAGTTCTCAGGTTGTCAGAGAGCAAGGCCGGCCCGATCTCCGGCGCCGACGGCTCGTCGTCCGAGTGCCACGCGAGCGTGCGCATCCCGACGAGGTCGATCACCCCAACAAAATGTTCGCCCTCGTAGAGCGGAATGTTCACGGGGATCGCGCGGGCGCCGCCTGCCCGGCAGAGCCGGGTCGCGACGTCGCGCACGCAACGTGCGAAGTCCGCACCGGAGCGATCGAGCTTGTTGACGAACACCAGCCGCGGAACGCGGTGGCGATCGGCCTGCCGCCAGACCGTCTCGGTTTGAGGCTCCACGCCGGCAACGCCGTCGAGCACGACGACGGCACCGTCGAGCACGCGCAGCGAGCGTTCGACTTCGATCGTGAAGTCGACGTGACCGGGCGTGTCGATCAGATGGATGCGGTGGGCCTGCCAGTCGCAGGTGACCGCCGCGGCCAGGATCGTGATCCCCCGCTGCTTCTCGATGTCGTGCGAGTCGGTGCGCGTCGTGCCGTCGTGGACCTTGCCGATCGTGTGGCTGCGTCCCGTGTGGAACAGCACCTGCTCGGTGAGCGTGGTCTTGCCGGCATCGACGTGCGCGATGATGCCGATGTTGCGAATTCGTTCGGTGTCGAGCTTTCGGTTCATACAGATTCCTGAGCAAACGGGTGGCGACACGACGAGCCTTGCGGGCTCGCGTCGTCGCGTGTCGCGGAGTGCACCCGCGCCGGAGCACGCCGCCACGACGTCAGACGAGACGCCGTGCGGCTGGCAAGGCTCCGCCGCGGCTCAGGGACGACCCGGAAACACGCAGAGGAATGAATAGTCGTGGGCGCGCCGCGCCTCCACGAGGGCGGCAGTGCGAGCGAACCGGAAGATGTTCGTCATGACGTGCCTGGTCGCCAAGCTAAGTGGACGATCTCGCGCTGTCAACGACGATGCTGGAAGTCCGCGGGAGGACAACCAGCACGACGAACCGGCCGTCCTTCACCGCGGCGGTGATCGTCCCGCCGAGCAGCTCGACGAGTTTCTTGCACAGGGCGAGGCCGATGCCGGCGTGCGTGCCCGCGCTGCGTGCCTGGTCGCCGCGCCAGAACCGGTCGAAGACGTGGGCCACCTCGTCCGCGGTCAGCGTGCACGGGTTCGAGACGCGGATGACCTGGCCGTCCGCCTCGACGCGGATCGAGCCGCCGGCGGTCGCATACGAGACCGCGTTGTCGACGAGGTTGTGGATCACGACGCGCAGCTGATCGCGATCCGTCGCGAGCGTGACGGGCACGAGCTCGGTCTCGATCGTCACGCCGCGCGCCGCGTGCGGCTCGATCGCCTGACGGATCAGATCGTCGAGCTCGACGGTCTCGGACCTCGCCACGATCATCCCCGCGTCGAGCCGCGCGAGCGACAGCAACGACTCCACCATGCGCTCGGTCTGCGTGCAGATCGTCAGGCAATCGGAGAGCGCGGTGCGGTAGCGCTCGGGTGTTCGCTCGCGATCGAGGGCGAGCTCGATCGTCGCGCGCAGGCCTGCCATCGGCGTGCGTAGCTCGTGCGCGACCTCCGCGGTCAGCTCGCGCTCGCGCGCGAAGGCGGTCTCGAGCCGGCGCAGCAGATCGTTGAGCCGCTCGACGACGGGCCGCAGGTCGTCCGGCGTACCGGCTTCATCCAGCCTGGCGAGGTTGCCTTCGCGGCGCTCGGCGATCGCCGCCGCGAGCCTGCGGATCGGCGCGAGCCCGAACCGCACGATCCCCGCGAGCAGCGCGACGCACAGCAGCGTGGCCGCGAACCCCACGGCCACGAGCACGCGTCCGAGCCTCGCGATCGTCGCATCGAGCTCCGCGGTATCTCGCGTGACCGCGAGCGTGAGGGTCACCGGTGCCGACGCCGGCGCTTCTTCGGTGTCCTGGTGCGGCTGGAACACGAAGGTCGCCTGACGACCGGCGCTCCCGTCGGGCAACGTCACCGGATCGATCGACAGGCCGTGCGTCGTCACGAGGGTCAGATCGCGCGTGCCGAGCGAGCTCGATCGCCGCAGCACCTTGCCGCTCGGGTGCCACAGCTCGTGGAGCTCGTGCGCCAACTCTTCGCGCCCGAGGTCGGTCTCGATCGTGTTGCCATCTTGCTCGACCAGCGCCGACAAGGCATGGGCCCGTGCGGCGAGCGCGTCATCGAACTGCGCGCCGAGCTGCGAGCGGGTCAGCGTGTAGACGAGGATTCCGGACACCGCGAACGTCAGCGACACCCCGATCGCGGTCCCGGCGAGCAGCCGCGTCCGGATCGAGCCCTTCACTCGACTCCCAGCACGTAGCCCTGGCCACGCCGCGTATGGATCAGCTTGTGGCCGCCCTCGCGCTCGAGCTTCTTGCGCAGGTAACCGATGTACACGTCGACGACGTTCGAGTGCGTGTCCGAGTTGAAGTCGTACACGTGCGCCCAGATGTCCGTTCGCGTGACGAGCTGGCCGCTGCGCATCGCCAGGTACTCGAGCAGCGCGTACTCGCGGGCGGACAGCGTCACGGCCTCGCCGCCGCGACGCACCGTACGCCGGGTCGTATCGATCTCGAGATCGTCGATCCGGATCATCGGATCGCGCGTGTCGTAGCGGCGCCGCACCAGCGCTCGTACGCGCGCGAGGAGCTCGGCGAACGCGAATGGCTTGGCGAGATAGTCGTCGGCGCCGAGGTCGAGCCCGCGCACGCGATCGTCGACCGCGTCCTTCGCGGTGAGCAGCAGCACCGCCGCGCCGGAGCCCTTCGCGCGCATCCGCCGGAGGACCGTGAGGCCATCGAGCTTGGGCAGCATCAGATCGAGGACGACCACGTCGTACGGATTGGACTCCGCGAGCCACAGCCCCTCTTCGCCATCGGCCGCGGTGTCGACCGCGAAGCCGTGCTCGGCGAGGCCCTCACTCACCGCGCTGCGAACCGGTGCGTAGTCCTCGACGACGAGCGCGCGCATTCACTCCTCCTCGCCGGCACACACGCGGATCATGGGACAATCATCGACGATCGGAGATGAGAGTTCGATGAGAAAGCCTCTCATCATCGCCTCACGGGCCCTCTGGCAGGTTGTCCACATCCACCAAGGAGCCCGCCCATGCGTCTCTCACTCGTCGCGTCTTCCCTGCTCTCGCTCGCCGCCTGCGGAGGCAGCGAGGACAGCTGCACGATCGACACCTCCTACGATCCGGTGATCGATCCCGCGCGGTTCGCGACCACCATCGACCACCCGCTGTTCCCGCTCACCCCCGGCGCGACCTTCGTCTACGAGGGCGGCGGCGAGCGGATCGAGGTCGAGGTCACCACCGACCGCGAGATGATCCTCGGGATCTCGGCCGTCGTCGTCCGCGACACGGCGAGCATCGACGGCGAGGTCATCGAGGACACCTTCGATTGGGCTCAGGATCTCGACGACAACGTCTGGTACCTGGGCGAGGACACCAGGAGCTCGAGAACGGGCAAGTCACCAGCACCGAGGGCTCGTGGCGGGCCGGCGTGAACGGCGCGAAGCCCGGCATCATCATGCCCGCGGTGCCCATCGTGGGGCAGCCGTTCCGGCAGGAGTACGCGGCGTGCGAGGCCGAGGACATGGGCGAAGTGGTCGCCACGAACCAGCCGGTCACCGTGCCGGCGGGCAGCTTCACCGGCTGCCTCCAGACTTTGGACACCAGCCTGCTCGATCCCGACCTGCAGGAGCACAAGTTCTACTGTCCCGGGGTCGGCCTCGCGCTCATCGTCGACCTCGGCAGCGGCGTCCGCGAGGAGCTGATCCAGAAGGCGCCCTGATCGTCGACAGCCTCCAGGATCAGCCGGCGAGGGTGCTTGACAGCGGGGAGGTCCCCGACTAAACAACATTCCCTCGGATGCGGGCGAATAGCTCAGCGGAAGAGCGTCGCCCTTACAAGGCGGTGGCCGCAGGTTCGAACCCTGCTTCGCCTACTGAAAACTGATTCTGGAGCGGTAGTTAAGTTGGTTATAACGCCGGCCTGTCACGCCGGAGGCCGCGGGTTCAAGTCCCGTCCGCTCCGCCACTTTAGTGGTGAAATTCCAAGGACCTGACAGGAGTCCTGGAACCCTCGCCCGATGATCCCTCGCCAAACGATCGCGTCGTTATCGAAGGACAAGCCAAGGTACGTCGGGTACCGGGACAACGGTCTGCAAACCGTCGCGCCAGCCCAAGGCGAAGGTGAAGGGTCCAGGAGATCGAGGTCGCGCATCGCGCGCGGCCAGGTCGGCATCGAGGACGACGACGATGCGCCGGCCTTAAAGCCGGCGTTCGACGCGTTCCTGGAGGGGCTGACGAATCGCAACGCCGCTGACAATCGCAGCCGCGGTCGCCGGCACGTCGTGCAGAAGTTCGAGCGCATGAAGCTGGCGGACGTCTCGCTCCCCAGCGTCATGGAATGGATCGACGAGCAACGCGCGGCCGGTGCGCTGAGCGAGGCGTCGATCCGGCACAACATGAACCTGTTGTCGCGCTTCTTCTCGTGGGCGATCGCCCGCGGCAAGGCCTCGATCAATCCGGTGCGTCAGATACCGATGGGGAGCCGGCCGCTTCAGACGGTGAAGTCCGACACGCCGTGGCTCGATGACGATGCGATCGTGCGCAAGCTGATCGGCGATCTCGAGGAACCGATCAACTTCATGTTCTACCTCTGCAACCGCTCGGGACTGCGCACTGGCGAAGTTGTCGAAGCGATCCGTTCCCGCACGCCGTGAGGAAGAAGCAGGCACCGCGGCGTCACGATCGATCGATGCGCCACGACGACGATGTTGAACAGCGAGCTCGTCGGCACCGTTTCCTGTCCTTTGGTGCGTTAGCGCCTGCTACACTTCGCCCATGGGCAAGGCAGCCGAGAGCGTGACGCTCGACGACGACGTGCAGGAAGAGCTTCGCAAGCTCTCGGAGCGCTCCGGCCGTCCGCTCGGCGTGCTCGCAAATGCTGCTCTGCGTGACTACGCTCGCTATGAGAACCAAGTCGGTGCTTCGATTGAACGCGGCCTCTCGGATCTCGAAGCCGGTCGCACTCGAACGACTGACGAGGTCTTGGCTTTCCTTCAAGAGCAGCGTCTCGCGCGTAGTCGCGGATGAACGTCGTTTGGACGGCCGAGGCGGCTTACGCGCTGGTCGCGCTTGAGACGAAGCTCGCAGAGCGTTACCCAGCAGAGAAGGCAGCGCAGATCATCGACGAGCTCGTTCGGCGTGTCGATCGGCTGCAAGATCATCCGCAGCTCGGGCGCGCTGTTCCAGAATACGGGCACTGGCAGGTCCGGGAGCTGGTCGACAAATGGAATCGCGTCCTCTACCGCCTGCTCCCGGACGCGATCGAGATCGTGACGATCGTGCCGGCACGCGTGCCGTTGGATCTGGACCCGGAGAATGATTGAGACCTTGCCGCTCGGAGCGCAGTGGCCAGCGCCCCCATGAAGACATCGTCGACGACTCACTCGACGCCGCTTGATTGGGACCGGGCCTGGTCCGAAGAGATCGGGCGACGCATGGCGGAGGTCGCAGGTGATTGCGTTGAGCTACTGGACGCGGGCGACGTGCATGGAGCGCCGGCCGAGGGCATCGCTCCGCGCGCGCGGCCGCGATCCATGCCGATCGCATCGTCAGGACACGCACGCGCTCACACTCGCCGATCTCGTTGGCGCAACCGAAGAGCGCGATCAGCAGCAACGTCGTCGCGAGCTGCATACCCTCATGGTGCCAGGAACGGGTCACGTGTGATCTCGAGATCGCGGGACCGAGTTACTTCTTCTTCGGTGGCTTCGGTGGCGGCGGCGCGGGCGTCGCCGGGCCGACCGGATTCAGTGCCGGTGCGGAGGAGCCTTCCGCCGGCAGCGGCGGTTGGGGCGCCTTGCGCGCTCCGTCGCCCGCTTCTTCGCGTGCGCGCTGCGTGGTCTCCATGTCGTCGAACTGCTGGATCAAGCGCTCGCGGTCCTTGTCGCTCGCCCGGCACCCTGGAGGTACGCGATGGCGAGCTTGGTACAGCCACGGTAGTCAGCGCCGCCGTGGGCCACTCGTCGCCGACGGTCACGAAGCGATTCCAGGATCACTACGTGCGCCGATCGTTCTCGCCGAAGCTGCGCGCAGGTCTCGGACTCGGCCAGAAGCAGGAAGGTCGCGTGGTGCCGATGAGGAGGTCGCGGTGAGCGCCGAGAGCAACACGATCTCCCCGCGAAGCAAACCTGACGTGCGCCTCTGCCTGGTCCGCTCGCTCCTCATCGACTGGCTGGCGTCGCGTCGGAGCCGGAGCCACGCACGAGCATCGATATGCACGATCGTTGCGCGTCCCTGAACCTGAAACGTCCAACGCACCAACGGCTCCCGGCGAGCCGGACGCTGATCTCGACTGCATACCAGACTCCTTCGACCGCTGTATCGATGCCCCCGAGGACCACGACTACTTCGAACCCGCTGACGGCTGCCCCGATCCCGACAACGACCGCGATGGAGTCCTCGACGGCGCAGCCCAGAACGATGGCTGTCCCGTCAGGTAAGTCACCGTCGCCGAACGGCACCGCACTCGACTCCAGAGCAGAAGCGGTCGAGAATCGCGACGAGCGCTACTCATCAGCAGGCGGAACCAGCTGAATCACGTGTCGCCGTCGAACTGAGTCATCGAGTGCGTCTGTCCCGAGCGCCTCGACGGTCCGGCGCAGGTGGTTATCCTGCAGCGTGATCTCTCTGAGGCCTCGGATCCGCTCGACGATCGAATCGGGAAGGTCACTTAGCTCATTGCCGGCGAGCTTGAGTTCTTCGAGCTGTCCGAGGTTGGCGAGGGCAGCCGACACGCTGCGAAGGCGATTGCCTTCGAGATCGAGCTCGCGGAGCTGAGTGAGTCGAGCGATCTGATCCGGGAGCTCGATCAATCGATTGGCGGTCGCCTTGAACACGGTGAGGAATTGCAGCGCACCGTACTCCGGCGGCAACGAGTGGATTCGGTTGTACGAGAGATCGAGGTAGCGCAACTCGGTGAGCTGGCCGATCTCCACGGGTGCCGAATCGAACTGGTTATCCCAGAGGCTCAAGTACACGAGGTTGCGCAGATTGCCGAACTCCGCTGGAACAGCACGTAGCTGATTCTGGCCAAGCACGAGCTCGCGAAGCTGTTCGAGTTGCCCCAGCTCACGTGGCAGCTCACCAATACAGTTGCCGTCAAGCCACAAGTCTTTCAGCTCGCGCAGCTCGCCGATCTCTTTCGGGAGGCTTGTCAGCCGGTTTGCCGAGGCCGACAACCATCCCAGCTTCGCGAGCGAACCGATCGAAGGCGGAAGCGACTCGAGCCGATTACCGTCGAGCACCAACTTTTGAAGCTCTCGGAACGCGCCGATCTCGTCCGGCAGACGAACGAGATCGTTATCCTCGAGCCATAACTTCTCTAGGTTGACGAGCTCGCCTATCTCCGCCGGCAACACGACGAGCCGGTTGTGATTAAGGGAGAGGCGATTCAGCTTCGTGGCCCGTCCGATCGTCGACGGCAGGTGTTGCAGCTGGTTGTCTTCTGCTTCGAACTTCCGGAGGTTCGGCAGCTCGAATATGCCTGGCGGAAATGACGCGATGCGGTTCTGGTTCAGCGTCAGCTCTTCGAGAGATTCGAGTTCCCCGATCCATTCAGGCACCACATCGATGTCGGTGCGATCGATTTCGAGAACACGCAGCGACCGCAGCCCGGAGAGCCAGCGCGGCAGTGTCCGAAGTCTGCTGCCTGCGAAGCAAAGTTCCTCGAGAGCAGTCAGCTGGCCCAGCTCGGCCGGCAGATTCTCGAGCGCGTTCTCGCAGACGTGAAGGACCTGCAGGTTTGTCAGGCCGCCAAGCTCCGCCGGAAGATGCTCGATCTCATTGCCGCTCACATCAAGGCGCACGAGCGTTCGGACGCTACCGATCTCGGAAGGCAGGTCGCGTATGTCGAGGCCCGACAAGTCGAGCTCGGTCGCGCCCGTGTCGCGGGCCGTAAGCACTCTCCTGCGAACGTCCTCCGTATTCAGAGCCATCTCCTTGCCTGCACGTGACGAGTACCGTTGTTGCTTCATCTCATGACACGAGCTTGAAGTCTCGTCGTCGTCTGACCGGCGCCCTGGTCGAACCCCGCAGGCCTGGTGGGTAAGGGTTCACGCCGTCTGTTGGAAGCGATCAGGTCCATTCGCCGAAAGCGCAGGCGGTTGCCTATGCGCTGGCATGGTACCTGCCCTCGCTCCACGGCCTCGCAACGCTCCCGGTGTCATGTCACGCATCGCTGCTGCACGCTCGACATCGATCAGCTCGTCTTCGAGCGTGTGCAGAGCGGCTTCCTCTATGTGGGACGGTTGCGATCCGACGGGCGGCAGCAGTTAACCTTCTACGGTCCCGTAAATCGTCTCCAAGCAATTCAGACGCTCTCGAAGGGTCTCGAAGGGATCGAGGTCGGGAGGTCGAGGTGGGATCGAAGCCGGATCCCGGCTGGGACAACTATCGCGACTTCCTGCTTCCCGACGCCGAGCGCCACCAATGGATGCAAGACCGACGGTCGTGGAGGTTTCTCCAGGAGAAGGGGGACCCACTGGGGATTCCGCGGCGCGTCGACCGTTGGATCTACTTTCCGACGGCGGGCACGAGAAACGCCTTCGTCGGCGACGTGGCGCGCGAGGGCTTCGTGATCGGCCAAGTGATCGACGACTCCAAGGCCGACTTCAGCTTCGGCGCACGTGTCCACCGCGTCGACCCTGTGGAGCACATCCATGAGGTCGTGATGAACCTTGTCCAGTTGGCCGAGCAACACGAGGGCGACCACGACGGGTGGGAGACATCGGTCGAGTCGGCGCCGATCTGATGGCCCCGGCGCGTGGCAAGACATTGCCAGACCGACACGATCCCCTCGGACCAGGCAAGACGTGGCCAAACGAGAACCCGAGCTAACCCGTCGCGTTCGCTCGACCGAAGAGGTGCTCGCGTACAAGAGCAGCCGCGCGTCCGTAGTCGCGGATGAACGTCGTCTGGTTCGACGAGGTGGCAGCGAGCCGCGTTCCGGCATCCGAGCCGTGCGTTGCGACCACCTCTGTACGAGGCTACCCTTGACTCATGGCGACCCCGAAACATCGCGACGATATCCTGGAGCAGCTCCGCGCGATGCCGCTCGAGGATCGCGACTACATCGAGGCCGCCCTGATGAGGCGTACGAGCAGGGCCGCGAAGTGAATCTCCAGACGAGCTCGCCGAGATCGTGCAGCGTGCCACGGACGCGTTGGCAAATCCCGAGCGCGGCTTCTCTCGCGAGGAGTCGGTCGCTCGTGCAAGCGCTGTTGTCGAGGCGATCCGCTCGCGCAAGCCGTGAGGAGCTTCCGCCTCGAGGCGATCGCCCAGAGAGAGTTCGAGGAAGGGGCAGCCTGGTACGAGAGCCAGGAGCGGGGCTTGGGGTTCGAGTTCATCGCCGAGATCGATCACGTACTGGTGCGGATCGCGCATCAGGACACCTTCGTGACAGCATTGCGACGGTGCCGGGAGGCGTAGTTCGGCGAGAGTTCGTCGATCGATTCCTCTACGTCGTGGTGTTCGTTGAAACGCAAGACCTCCGACAAATGATCATGATTCGGCGAGGTAGCTCCAGCCCGGTGCGGTGGCGATCGCGCGTCTAGACAGAGAGGGGTCCTCACCGATGAAGCAATCGACGAACCGATCGAGCCGAGTTGGATGGAACTGCGCCTGGTCGGAAGAGATCCGCTCGTACCATGGGGCTGGGCGCCGGGCCCGGGCCGCACGCCGGTGCCCGTGCCGCACGATCGGTTCGTGGCAGCGATGAAGCAATGGGTCGCGGACGGTGCGCCGTGCCCGTGATCTCCGCGCGCCAGCCCGGGACGCTGCCGGCGATCGCGATCCTGCGCCGGCGCTGCGAGGCTCTCGCGCGCCTCGATCGCGCGCTCGATCCCGACGAGGACGTGCCGACGCACGACTTCGATCGCCGTGCGGGCATCTTCTGGTTGCGCGAATCCGAGGGCAACCACGTCCAGATCTCGTTTCGCAAGGCGGGTGTCGTGATCCTCGGCTTCGATCACGACAGCCCGATGAGCCCGGCGCACAACGACGAGGCCATCTGGCCGGGCGTGATCGACGACCTGCCGAGCGCGCTGCGCCGCGCGCTCGCCGACTACTCGTTCGAGCGCGACATCACGTTCTGCACCTGGCGCGAGGCGCGCGCTCGGCAGTGGCGCAGCGGGCGCGTGCGCCGGCCGCGCGGCCGCGACGTCGACGGTTCCGCGCGCCTGCTCGCGATCCTCGACGGCAATCCGCGTGGCTATCGCGCGTACGCCCGCGCGGTGTTCGAGCGCGACGTGCCGCTCGCGACGATCGCGCGCGCGTACGCCGGCCACGAAATCGAGCTCGCCGACGAGGAACCCGTGGCCGCACCGGTGAAGCCCACCCGCGCCGCGCGCCCGAAGTTCGCGGTCGGCACCCAGGTGATCGATCCGTGGGACCGGCGCGGCAAGATCGCGGGCTACGTCGTCGGGCTCGACAACGCACGGGACATCGGCGATCCGGGCCGGTGGCTGCGCGGCCTCAGCATCACGCCGAAGACGCCGCGCGGTGGCATCTGGTACCACGTGAATCCGCGCGGCGGCGGGCAGGTCCTGATCGGCGAGCGCGATCTTCGCCGCGCCTAGACGTTCGGCGGCTGCTTCTTGCGCGCCTTCGCGCGCATGTGAGCGTGAGCACGCTTGTTGATGGTTCCCGTTCCCGTTCCGGCGCACGCTCAGGAGTGAGGGGAATGGGAATCGGTATCAGCGCGTGAGCGCGTAGCCGGCAGCGCCCTTGCGGATGCGTCCGGCGGCGACGAGCGCGGAGAGGCTCGCAGTCAGTGTCGCGTTGCGGGTGCGGCAGAGCTTGCGGAGTGCAGCGATGGTGAGTGGCGTCGTTGCCTCTTCGAGATGCTGCTCGATCTTCTGTTCGGTGGTCGGCGGCGGCATCGGCGCGATCGCCGTCGGCCTTTCCTGGTTGATGGCCGTGAGGGCCACGTCATCGCCCGCGATCGCAAGCTGCAAGGAGACTGCGGCGATCGACGGGGGCGGCGCGATGCTCGACGGTGAGCGTGAGTTGGTCTCCGTGACGACGCAGGTAGAGATTGGAGTCGCCCCAGGCGTCGAATTCGGACGAGCCGCGGAGCGCCTGGCCGCAGCGCATTTTCGCGCCGCTTTTGCGTGCGTGATGCACGAGCAAGACGGCGACGTGGTGTTGGCGCTGGAGCTCGCGGAGGTACGCAAGGAGTGGGGCGCCTTCGCCGGATGCGTTCTCGTCGTCATTGAAACCGCGACTAGCGGCCGTATCGCCCTTCGAGCCGTAGGCCGTCTCCACATCGAATAACGTCGTTTGAAACGCCAACGACGAGAGCATCCCCTTCGCGATCGCGCGCTCGCGATAGAACGTGATCTGGAGGACGAACCCCTCCAACAACTGATCGTTTACGACTGAAAGCCGATCGGGCGTAGGCGGGCCCGCACGAGGAGAAGTTCGCGACGGCACCGATCGCTACGGTCGAAGGCCGCGTCGTCCGTCGCGAGTTTGTCGACCGATTCCCGTACGTCGTCGTGTTTGTCGAGACGAACGAGCAGCGCAGGGTGATCATGATCCGGCGAGGCAGCTCCGATCCGGTGCGATGGCGATCTCGCGTCTGATTCTGCAGCCGGTGCGCACGTACGAGAGAGGTGGTCGCCGGCACCTCTCGTGGGCGATCGCGCGGCAGGGCATCGATCCCGTTCCCCCTATGGGCAGCAAACACCACCGACAGTGAAAGTTTGATCGCGACGGTGACGACTTACCGCGAAGCGTGGGTATGCTCAGAGCGTGCGGCGGCGGGCGCTCGTGGGTGCTTGTGTGGCGGTTATCGTCGCCGCGATCCTCGCGTGGTGGATCCATGGCGAGCAGACACCGTCGAGGGCAACGCGAAGAACGGGCGGTAGAATCGGTATGGCCATGCCGCGCGAGTCTGCAAAGCCTGCATCGCTATCGGGTCGCGTAACTCGCGCGTCTGATGGCGCCGCGATCGCAAGCGCTGTCGTCGCGATCTCTGGAGAGCGCTACCTCCGGGGAGAAATCGCCGAACCGGTGGTGGTGACGACCGGGGCAGACGGCCGATGGGCAGCCAGCGACGTGGCGCCGGGTACCTACGCACTCGCGGTCACCGCGATCGGATTCGTGCCTCAGACACGCGAGCTGATCACGGCCGCCGCGGGCGACCAGCGATCCGGCCTCGATGTCCGGCTCGATGTGGGCGGCACATTGGTGACGGGCATGATCAGCACCGAGGACCGCGCACCGATCGCGAAGGCCCGGGTCCGGGCGTATCGCGACAGCGCCCCAGCTTGCTACGCGTCGAGCGGAGCAGACGGTCGGTTTCAGCTGAGCCTTGCACCTGGGCCCTACCAGCTCGAGGTGACGCACGACGACTACCGCCGCTCGTCGCAGAACATCTCCGCCGAGGACAAGTCGGTGACCGCGGACTTCGTGATGATCCGCGGTGGCGTGATCCGCGGGCGAGTGATCGCGCGCGATACGGATCAGCCGGTGCCCGATGCGACCGTGCAAGCCGTCGGCGGGCGTGACTTCGCGAGCGCGCGAGCTGGTGACGACGGGACCTTCACGCTGCGCGGCCTGCACGACGACACGATCACGATCAGTGCTCGCGGCCGGGGCTACGCGTCGGTCACACCGACCCTCGTCGAGCTAGGCACAGGCGAGCATGCAGCTGACATCACGGTGAACGTGGACCCTGCGTTCTCGATCGTCGGCCGGGTCGTCGCGAAGGACGACCGCGCGCGCGGCATCGGTAGCGCGATGGTGAATGCAATGGGGGTGGGCGATCGCCTGTGGCTGACCTCGGACGTCAGCGATGGTGACGGCAACTTCGAGGTCGTCGGGATCCTCCCCGGTCGGTACATGATCTCTGCCGACAAGCCCGGCATGCTGTTCGAGGGCGGTGTTCAAGTCGAGGTCGTCGAGACCGATGTCACCGACTTGACGATCGAGATGCGCAGGAGCGCGACGCTGTCGGGCCGCGTCGAGCCGCCGATCGTCGCGCAGATCGGACTCGCTAGGGCGGGTGGCGATTCCTTCGGCTACGACGCCGACGCCGTGAGCATTGCCAGGGCGAGGACCGAGACCGATGTGAAGGGCGCCTTCACGCTGCGTGACGTCCCGAGCGGCGACTTCGAGATCAGCGCGATGGCGAAGGATGGCAAGTCGGGCACGTTGCCGGTCACCGTTGCAGGCGCTGATCAGTCGGGGCTGATCCTTCGTCTGTCACCGCGTGCGTCGGTCGCCGGTCGCGTGATCGACACGAGCGGCAAGCCGGTCGCCGGTGTGTACGTGTTCCAGCATCGTGTCGACGCACCGCTCGACACCGCGTTCCGGCGTGACGGCATCTACAGAGGTGCGACCACGGCCGCCGATGGTTCGTTCAAGCTCGTCGGACTCGAAGCCGGTATCTGGAAGCTGTCGGTCACCGAGCCCCACGGAAGCGACGTCGCGAACGTAGAGGTTGACCTCTCCGATGGCTCCGAACGCACCGGGATCAGGATCACCGTCGAGGCGGGTGACGCACAGATCCGTGGCACCGTGCTCGCGGCCGATGGCAAGCCAGCTGGTGGTGCGCAGGTGCGAGCGAGGCGTGAAGTGACGGGCGGTCCCGAGAAGTTCGACTCCAGCAGCGAGCCCGTGCGCAGTGACACCACCGGCGGCTTCGTGATCGACAAGCTGAGGCCGGGAACGTACACGCTCGTCGCTGAGGGTCCGCGTGGAGCGTCGAAGGCCGACACGAGCGGCGTGAAGACGGGTGACTCCGTCACGATCAGGCTCGCGCCGCTCAGCTCGCTCACGATCGCCGTCACACAGCACGGCGCACCCGCTCGCAAGGTAGACGTGAGCTGCTGGGGACCGGTCGGAAGCTTCGGCCTGACAGCCGAGGCGGACGGGTCGCATACGTTTGACGCTGTGGCGCAGGGCGAATGGCGCTGCGACGCGGTCGGTGTCGACGGCAGCGCCAAGGCTTCCGTCGTCGTGCGCGGGGAACCTGCGAAGCTCACGCTGGCCCTCGAAGACTATGGATCCCTCAACGGAGTCGCCGTCAGCGTGCTGACCGGCCAGCCGGTCGCGGGGGTCACGGTGATGGCTGGTGGAACAAGCGCAGACACAGATGCGAACGGCCGCTTCGTCGTCGACCGCGTGCCGGCGGGCACCGGCGAGTTGCTGATCACGCCGAAGGATCAGTCCGGCGGCGGTTTCGACAAGTACCCGTACACTGCAAAGGCGGGGCAACGCGTCGACCTCGGCCGCGTCAGGATCGTGCCGCCACGAACGGGCGACGGTGGAACCTTCGGCCTCGGGCTCGAGGTTCGCAGCGACGCGGCCATCGTGACCAGGGTGAAAGCGGGCAGTCCGGCGGAGCGAGCCGGCATCAAGGTCGGTGACTCGATCGCATCTGTCGACGATCAATTGGTGAGCGTGCTTGGTGGGGAGCGCACGCAACGACTGCTCGCGTCCGAGAGTGTTGGCGTAGGCCAGACGGTGAGGTTGCTGCTCGGCAGCGGCGTGCGCGCGACGATGACAGCGGCCAAGTGGTAGCCGCTGCCAGGTCCGGGGCGACTGATAGGGTTGGTCGATACCGACCTGGATAGCCGAAGAGCATGTTGTGTTCGTGATGCCAAACGGGCAACGAAGCTCTGGTCGTATCGGGGTCGCCGCTCCTGAGCTGGTGAGCCCGGGCGAGGCGACGTGCCCGATCGCACTCGACGGCCTGGAGAGTGTCCGGTGTATTCACGGAGCATCCACGATTCAGGCTCTCCTGCTCGCGATTCGATTTCTCGGGATGAGGCTCGACGACTTCATCTCGAAGGGAGGACGAGTCATCGATCCCGACGAGCACGTGGATCTACCGCTCGAGGCGTTCTTCGGCGCGCTACTTCGACCCGCGGTGGCGCCAACGACGGACGAGAGCGACTAGGTCACTGGTTCGATCGCCTTGGTCCATTCTTGGTTCACGTGACTGTAGTAAATCCTTCCTAGGTCAACAGGCGCCGCAGCTCGCCTCGGGCACCAACGGCCGTGTCCTCCAGCCACGCGATGCATTCCTCGGGGTTGACTTCGATACCTGCGGCTGCGCAATCGATGAGGGTCGGCGGGACCCAAGCAACCACGTACTGCTGGAACGAGACGTCGGCGAGCGGACCGTCGTCCCCAAGCGCAACCCACGTGTCCCACGGTGGAACGTTGTGAACGTCGAAGAAGCCTTGCGACTCTGCGTCGGCAGCTCCATCGGCCAGGTCGTCGTCGGGAAAATAGACCAACAAGCGTCCGCCAAGCAGCGACTCGCGACCCCCGATGATCGGGAGCTCGCGAACCTGCTGTGCTCGGTATGTCGCGACGGCTTCAACCATCCGCGCCCGGTCACGCTCGAGGAGGCTCGGGCGTAGTGCCTCACTGCGGAGGGAGGTTCTCGGTGCAGTTGCATGCGCACGCGGTACGCACCACGCGATCGTCTCGGCAAGGCGTCGCTCGAACGGAACCTTGTCGAATACGAAGACCGACCTCTGATCCACCGATAGCAGCTTAGCCTCGCCTGCCACGATCTTCGCGAGTCGGCGTTCGATCTTCGCGGTCCACTTCAGTGTCCGCATCACCTCGCCGTCGATACTGTCGAGGAGCAGCTGGCCGGCAAGCGCAGCATCGAGGACGAGTGGGACTTCTATCCGTGTCCTCGAGCACATCCATGAGGTCGTGATGCGACTCTGCAAGTCGGCCGAGCAACACGGCGGCGAGTACGACGGCTGGGCGACCTCCGTGCAGACGGCAGCGAACTGAAGACGGAGCTCTCCAAACCAAGCTCTCGGTCAGAGGGTCGCTGGAATGCACTTGAGGACCCAGGGCAACTGCTTCGGCCAGTCCGAGTTCGTGCTCTTCCGTTGCCACGCCGGCGGCGAGACGATCGGTTCGAGCTCGTCGCCCAGCACCGCCTGATCGGGCGTGAGCCACTTCGCGAGCACGGCCCGGCGCCGCGTCGGATCGTTGCAGTCCTCCGGGCTCGCGATGCGCAGCTCCGCCTGCATGCGGGCGAAGGTCAGCGCGTAGTCGCGCGCGCCGAGCCGACGGGCGTAGTGGTCGAGGATCGCCCCAAGCGGGCCGTCCACCTTCACTTCGCCGAGCTGCTCGGCGCACTCGCGAAGCGTCCTGCAGCACGCGCGACGGACTCCGCGCGCCCGCTGCTCGAGTGCGAGGAGCTCCGGCACGATGTCCTTGACCTGCGACATCCCGTCGATGTTCTTCGCGAGCCACGCATCCTCCTGTCGCATGATCGCGTCGAAGGTGGGGCCGCTCGCGAGCAGCACCTCGAGATCGCGAGCGATCGCGCGAGCGCCGTCGCGGGTGAGCCGTGGATCGACCAGCAGCTCGTCGAGCGTACCGACCAGGTCTGTAGCCATCGCGACCGTCATCATCGGACCGATCAGCGTGCCCTTGCGACCGTAGTCATCGGAGAATCGCATCGCGTCGATCACGTGCCGTGCGGCAGCTCCGATCTCGCCCTTCGTGACGAGTGGGGCGATCTGGATCCGCACCGCGTGGTCGAGCGCGAACACGGACGCACCGAGATCGCTGGTGACATCGTCGTCGAGCGTCATCGGCGAGCACGCCTCGTTCGCGTGCGCGATGCGCTCGATCTTGTCGTAGAGCGGTGCGCACGCCATGAGGATCTCGGGGTGCGGCTTCAGCGACTCGAGCTTCGTCAACGGGCAGCCCTCGCCCGGCTCGCAGGGCTCGAGCTCGCGATGGAGCGCGGACACTCGTGCGAGGCACTGGCCTTCCGGCGAATGCTTGTCGCGCAAGCCGACGAGCAGTGCCGACCCATCGCCTGTCACGGGGGGCCGGAGCGCCGGCCGAGGGCATCGCTCCGCGCGCGCGACCGCGATCCATGCCGATCGCATCGTCAGGACACGCACGCGCTCACACTCGCCGATCTCGTTGGCGCAACCGAAGAGCGCGATCAGCAGCAACGTCGTCGCGAGCTGCATACCCTCATGGTGCCAGGAACCGGCCACGTGTGATCTCGAGATCGCGGGACCGAGTTACTTCTTCTTCGGTGGCTTCGGTGGCGGCGGCGCGGGCGTCGCCGGGCCGACCGGATTCGGTGCCGGTGCGGAGGAGCCTTCGGCCGGCAGCGGCGGTGGGGGCGCCTTGCGCGCTCCTGCTTCTTCGCGTGCGCGCTGCGTGGTCTCCATGTCGTCGAACTGCTGGATCAAGCGCTCGCGGTCCTTGTCGCTCGTGCTGGCCGGAGGCGCCTCGCCGGGGTTCGGTCTGGACTGCGCGCTCGGCGTCTCGATGATCTGACTCTGACTCGGGCCCCCACAGGCCGTGATCGCAAATAGCGAGCTCGAGAGGAAGAGGAAGCGCATGACCAAGGGTATCGCCAGACCGGTCCGACGTCGATCCGACGCGATCCGTGTACGCAATCGCCGAGCGAGGATCTCATTCCTTGAAGTGCATCCGTGTTCATTCGTCGCTACGTGAGCGGATCGCGATCGCGCGGTCGGCGTACGTGGACCTCGCACGATCAGACTTGCAAACCATCCTGCTCTTGCTACGTACGAAGCCGTGCCGCGGTACGTGCTCCTCGATCACAAGAGCGTTGATCGCGCGACCGGCAAGTTCTGGGAGATCACGCTCAAGGGCAACGTGATCTCGATGCGAACCGGCAAGGTCGGCCCGTCCGAGTCGCGAATCGACGGTCGGACCCATAGCTACAACGACCCCGGACGCGCCTTCGATCGCTCGTTTCCAGATCGCGAGGCCGCGCGTCGCAAGTACGAGTCGATGATCGCCGCCAAGTGCACCGCCGGGTACCAGCTCGTCGACGGCTTCGATCCAACCGCACCCGAGGTCACGGCACACGTCCATCGTCACCTCGACCTCGAGGCCGCGATCGCCGCTGCGCCCGACGATGTCGCAACGTATCTCGTGTATGCGGACTGGCTTGAGTCGCAAGGGGATCGGCGGTGCGAGCTCATCCGCATGCAGCATGCGATGCGCGTGCGTCCGGATCCGAGCACGTTCATGGCGTACAAGAAGCGCGACGAGGAGCTGAGGCACTCGCACGGACGTGTCTGGCTCGGCCCCGTCGTCGTCGAGTGTAGCTACCGTGTGAGACTCGACTGGCGGCTCGGCTTCGTCGAGAGCGCGCGGCTCGATGATCGCCAGAACGCCTCCGAGGTGGAGCTCGCCTCCCTCGTCGCCGCGTTGCTCGATTCACCCGCTGGTTGTCTGGTCCGCAAGCTCGCGCTCCGCGGCGTCGACGAGGCACTCGACGCGGCGCTTGGCGCGCTGCCGTTCGCGGGACTCCAGAGGGTCTCGGTGCTGTCGCGCGGGGGCTCCGATGCCGCGCAGCAACTGGTTCAGCCTCATCGCGCTCGTCTCGCTGCCGCAAACGTCGCGATCGAGGTCGGCTACTACGAACGTTGATCGTCCGTGCGCGGCATGTGGCGTCGCTACGGCCCGCAGGCGCCGGCGTGGCCGAGCAAACACACGAACACGCGCAGCATCCGACAACCATACCGCATGGCCTGGCCCCATGGCCTGCACCCGAAGCTTGAGGCTGAACGTGCGCCTCGCCGCTCACTCGGCATCGCGCCGGCGATCGCGTTTGCGCATGACCGCGGGTGGTCGGATCAGGCCGCCGCGCAGCAACGCCTCGCGCGCGGTGTCGCCGACCCCGAGCCCCATCTGCTGGAGCGTCCCGAACACCTGGCCCAGCTGGTTGTCGACCGTGACGTCGCCGTCGAGGTCGAGCCCGGTCGCGCGCGCCGTCTCGGTATTCGAGGCGATCCGCAGGTCGCTGACGACGTACTGGTAGTGGGCGCCCTCGACGCGTACCTCGTCGCCGCCGCCACATGCCGCGATCAGCACCGCGAGCATGCTCGGGCACTTCATCCACCCAGTCTCCATCGCGTCGCCGGAGGCGGTAACAGCGCGAGCTGGCAACACCCAGCACATGTGCCCCAAACCTCCTGGGTCACGGTCGCGCGATCACGACACGCGGATCGACCTCACCGTCGAACACGTGGACGCACGGTCCCCGCATGACGACGTTGTCGAGGCCGGCCAGCACGGTGATCTCGAGCGTGCCGCCCGGCAAGTGAATCTCGATCGGAGCTCCGATGTCGGCGCGTCCGGTCAGGACCGCCGCCACGGCCGTCGCGCTCGCGCCGGTCCCGCATGCCAGCGTGAGCCCGCAGCCGCGTTCCCACACCGCGACGTCGATCGCGCGACGCGACTGGACGTGCGCGAACTCGACGTTGGTCTTGAGCGGAAACCACGGGTGGCGCTCGAGCGTCGGACCGAGCGAGGTCGCGAGCCGCCGGGCCTCGGCGAGCGACTCGACGAAGGTCACCGCGTGCGGGTTGCCGGTGGCCACGCCGGTCAGCCGTCGCTCCGGCTCGCCGGGCAGCTGGTACGGCTGATCGATGCACGGCTCGTTCGCCGGGCCCGTCATCGGGATGTCGCCTCGCCGTTGCCGCGGGCGTCCCAGCATCACGGTCACGGCGGTCGCGACCGCGTCACCTTCGATCGTGCATGGAAGTGGACCGGCATTGGTGTCGATCACGAGCTCGCGCTGGTGCAGCCCGCCGCGGTCGTAGAGCGCCTTGGCGACGCAACGCAGCCCGTTGCCGCACATCTCGCCCTCGCTGCCGTCGCTGTTGAAGACGCGCATCCGCGCGTGCGCACCGATCGTGATCGGCGGCAGCACGGCGAGCACGCCGTCGCCGCCGACGCCGAACTGACGATCGCACAGCGCGATCGCACGATCCGGCGCTTGCCAGGCGGCGGCGACCTCTGGCGGCGCGGCTCGCAGATCGACGACGAGGAAGTCGTTGCCCAGCCCCTGGTACTTGGCAAACTTCACCGGCTCGACCCTAGCATCCGAGATCGCGAACGTCGCGAGGGTCGAGATCTGGCGTAGGCTCGTCGCGATGCGGCCGCGCCACATCCTCGTGATCGATCCCGCGATGCACACGCCGGAGCTCGATTGCTTCAACCGGATGGCGGCAAGCGCGCCGCTACCACTCAGCTACCACCTGCCCGCGCTCCACGGCATGGCGAGCATCCGTCACGACGAGGCCAACGCGACCGGGATCGTCGTGCTCGGCAGCGCCAGCTCGGTGAACGACCGGTTGCCCTGGCAGCTCGAGCTCGGCGACTGGCTGCTCGCGCGCATGCACGACGGCCTTCCGACGCTCGGGCTGTGCTTCGGCCACCAGCTGATCGGACAGCTGCTCGGAGCGCGGGTGGACTACCTGTTCCCGGATCATCACAAGCTGGAGGGCTTCGAGTCGACGCAGCTGGCGGCGAGCTCGCTGTGGGGCGAAGCGAGGCGCAGCTTGCTCTACGCGTCGCACCGCGAGGTCGTCACGTCCTGCCCACCCGCGATGACGGTGATCGCGACTCGACCGGCGGTGCCGTGTGATGGGTTCGCGCACGGCCAGCTCCCGATCTGGACGTTCCAGACACATCCGGAAGCGACGCCCGGATTCCTCGACAATCGTGGCATCGGTGACGATGGCGATCCCGCGCGGTTCGCGCACGGGCACGACATCGTCGATCGGTTCTTGCGGTTCGCTGCCCGATGAGTCGAAGCGCGTGGCAACCGTCGGGCGATTGCGCGGTGCGTCGGGCAAGCCCGCATGACTCCTCGATCCGCCACCGGAGCTGGTTGCAGCGGCTGATCGACTGGCCTGGCGACTCCGGGTTTGCCAATGATTGCAGCGGTATTGGCGTGGCCTGACGTTTGCTCGATGCGGTGCCATGTCGCAGAAGAACTGGTTCCTCCTCCTGGCTGCCGGCCTGGCTGTGTCCGCGTGCGCCCCTTCGGAGGAAGAGGAAGAGCTCGAGTGCGACGAGACCGGCAAGTGCGACTCGGTGCCGGCATCGCCGTGCGACGGCATCATGAAGGACAAGAGCGGGACGAACTTCAAGCGGGTGGCAGGTCGGCGCAACGACCCGCTCGCGAAGGCCGTGTTCCGCGAGGGAACCACGTGTCCGAAGACGTTCAAGGACATCATGGCCAAGCTCCGCAAGAACGACAAAGAGAACTGCGCGGGCGAGCTCGACGGCATCGAGACTCGCTTGATCTCGGAGACCGCACAGGCCTCCGGGAAGGCGACGAGCTATCGCTCCGTCACCACACGGACGTGCGGCAATCGCGACACGGACGGGATCATCTTCTCGCTGTTTGGAATCGAAGGCAGCACCACCACGCTCCCCAAGGCCGTCGAGATCATCGCGTTCGACGAGACGGCCGGCATCTACAACTTCTACGAGACCGACGGCACCACGCTGAACTTCTTCGGCAACTCGAAGGATCTCCTCAAGGGCCCGGGCGCGAACGACGTGCGTCGTTGCGCGAACTGCCACACCGGTGGCGGGCTGATCATGAAGGAGCTCGATGCTCCGTGGCTCCACTGGGAAGGCCACATGGACACGCCGGGCGCGCAGAAGATCGTCGATGCCAACAAGGATCTCGGAACGAAGGCCGACGGCATCGAATTCGAAGGCGTCGTCAAGGGTGGCAACACGAAGTGGAACGCGACGCGGCTCGCGCACCTCAAGGCCGCCGGCAAGCTGCAGGACGTGCTCAAGCCGTTGTTCTGCACGGTCGAGGTCAACCTCGATAACGGTGCGGACTTCGAGAGCCCGGTGAAGGGTGGTCGAGGCGGCGACGAGCTGTCGGCGATTCCGTTCGACGAGCTCTTCGATCCGCAGCTCAAGACCTTCGGCTCGATCAGCGTCACGTTCGCCGACTACGACGCGCTCATCAAGGCCAACGGCCAGAACGTCAAGGGTGTCACCGGCGCGATCGACACCGTGTTCGATCACGTATTCATCGAGCGGTCACACGCCGACAACAACTACGTCGAGCAGGTCAGGGACGCCAAGATCATCGATGACGCCTTCATCAAGGACGTCCTGATGGTCGACTTCACGCGACCGGTGTTCTCCGACGATCGCTGCGGCCTGCTGTCGTTCGCTCCAGATCTCACCGCCACCAACATGACGGCGAAGAAGGTCCGCGACGGCTTCATCGCCAACCTCGAGGCCGAGACGCCGGTCGCCGGGAGCCCGGCCGCCCAGCTGCTCGCGCACCTCAAGGCGTCGAACGATACCGCGGCCCACGACGCGACCGTCGATGCGTTCGTCGCCGCGTGCACGGCGCTCGGGTCCAAGCCATTCCTGCAGAACTCGCTCGCCATCACCTCGCTCAACCGCGAGAAGGCACGCCAGATGCCGGTGTTCGAGTTCGAGTCGACGATGCCGACCGACAACCAGAGCGTGGACGCGAACGCTCGCCTGCACCCGAAGACCTGCCAGGTCGTCACGCAGTTCGTGGCGCCCTGAGCCTGTCGTAGGTCGTTCGGTCTGACAGCCGTGTCGCGGTTTTCCGCGGCCCGGCTGTTCGTGCGTGCGCCAACCTCGCGGATTCGCTTTCGTGGACGTGGCGCGCGGCGTGGTCTTGAGGCCGGGGATGAGAGACCGCCATCACATCCGAGTCCTCGCGCTCGCACTCGCGATCGCGGTGGCCATCTTCACGGTCGAGGCGCAGGTCGCCGAGGCCTGTGGTTGTCTATCGCCGCCGGCGGTGACCGAGGGTGACTACGCGGTCAATCAGCGGGCCGAGCAGATCATCTTCGAGGTCGAGCCGGGCTGGGTCACGGCGCACGTGCTCATCAAGTACGCCGGTGCTCCCGAGCAGTTCGCGTGGATCATCCCGGTGCCCGAGCTGCCCGAGCTCGGCATCTCCCCGGTGTCGGCGTTCGGATTGATCGATCGCCTGACCGCGCCCGATGTCGGCGTCGACGTCGAGAACATCTGCCCGATCTCGGCGTGGGCGTGCGCGCACCACGACCAGCCGTCGTGTGGTGGCGACCTCGGCGCCCCGGTCGGGCTCGCTGATGGCGGCGCGTCGTCGTCCGACGCCGGAGCCGGGCCGCCGCCCGTGACCATCCTCGACGAGAAGGTGGTCGGGGACTACCAGACCGTCACGTTTCGGGCGACCGAGGCCGCGGCCGCGACGCAGTGGCTGCGCGACAACGGCTTCATCGTCAACCAGACGACCTCGATCTACATGGACCCGTACGTCCAGGCGAACATGGTCTTCGTCGCGGTCAAGCTCGTATCGGGCGCGGGCATCAGCGCGATCAAGCCGCTGCGCATGCGGTTCCGTGCCGCGTTCCCGATGATCCCGCTCGTGCTCACGGCGGTCGCCGCCGAGCCGCACCTGACGGTCAGCGCGTTCGTGTACGCCGACCAGCCGTTTCGTCCGATGGGGCACCCGGTCGTCACGATCGACCGCACCCGCATCGCGCAGGACGGAGCGGGCAGGACGAACTACCCGATGGTGCTGGCGCGGACGATCGACGAGGCCGGTGGCGACGGGTTCGCGATCGAGTACCGCGGCGGCGTGGTTCGTCCGGACTTCGGACAGTCGAGCGGCTGCTGCGGCGGCCAGTTCGACTTCTGCGGCCTGGGCGGCAACGGGCTGTGCGAGTGCCCGCGCGACGAGTTCGACCTCGGCGACTGCAACGCGAAGGGCGACCTCGTCGAGGGCGTCGCGCTCGTCGACGATCTCGCGACGCGCCACTCGACCCTGACCCGCATCACGACCCGGGTCTCGGCCGAGGAGATGAACTTCGATCCCACGTTCGAGCCACACTTCGGCGCGTCGCTGAGCGGGCGCATGGTCGCGCGCGGCGAGCAGCCGAGCCTCTCCGCGTGTCGCAGCGACGTGATCGACGAGAGCCGCTTCGCCGAGCTCGACGCGCTCCAGGGCTGTGCATCGGTGTATTGCGGCGTCGGCGGCCAGTGCGTGGCCACCGCGGCCGGGGCGGGTTGCGCGTGCGGCGCCGGCACCGTCTCGCAGCGCTTCGTCGACCTCGACAATCAACCGTCCGTCACGTGTGTCCCGACGGTTCCGCCCGTCGACCTGCGTGCGGGCGGCCTGCAACTTCCCGACGCGTGCGCCGACGTGAGCTGCGGCATGGGGCGATGCCTCGATCGCAACGGCGTCGCGGTGTGCGAGTGCGACGGTGGCGCCGGGGCAGTCCCGACTTCGGGAAAGACTCCGCGCTGCGAGCCGATCGGAGCGCTCAGCCAGACTCCCGGCGCCCAGGACTTCAGCGAGGCGATGCGCACCCTCGACGTGTGCGCGCCACCGCCGCCGAGCTGCGGCAACGACGGATGGCTCGTCCGCAAGCACAGTCCGCGGCCGGGCATCGACTGCGGCAATGCCGATCCGGCCGCAGCGTTGACCGTGGAACGGATGGCTCCACGCTGTGACGGGTTCTTCGGGTGCGGCGGCTGCCAGGAGGGGCCCGATCCGAGTCCACTCGCCATCGCCGCAGGCGTCTTCGTCGTCGCGCTGCTCGTGCTCAAGCGCAGGCGCACGCCGAGTCGAGGCCAGAGGTGATCGAGAGGCCGCTCGCGATCGTGGTCGCGCTCGCCGGGTGCGGCAGCGGCGAGGCGACGGTTCGTCCCGCGCGCGTGCACGAGGAGGTCGCGGCTCTCGACGTCAAGCTCCCGCGCGCGCCGGGCGAGCTCGCCCCGAGCCTCGTGGCGATCGAGCGGAGGGCACCGCACGACGTCACCGACGGCACGATGCTGTCCGATGTCGATAGCTGCGCGACGTGCCACCCCGACGCCGCGGCGCAGTGGTCGACGAGCGCGCACTCGTTCGCGTCGTTCGGCAATCCGATCTACCGGTTCAACGTCGAGCAGGTCCGCAAGGACCTCGGCAAGACCGCGAGCCGTCACTGCGGTGGCTGTCACGACATGCCGCTCTTGACCGACGGCCTGATGACCGTCGGCGCGCCGATTCCCGCCGCCGACCTGCGCGCGCACTCCGGCGTGACGTGCCGGCTGTGCCACGGCGTGCAGAGCACGACCAAGGACGGCAACGGCAGCTACGTCTGGGCCACGACGCCGCTCGACGCGCCGGTGCTCGGCGACCCCGCGTCGATCGCGCGCCACCAGGCGCAGGTCACGACCAAGGTCGATACCGAGCTGTGCGTGGGCTGCCACCGCGGCTTCCTCTCGCCCGACATGGACCTGCCCGTGCACCTGACCGGGCTCGACGAGCCCGGCTTCTGGAGGAGCTCGGCGTACACCGGTAACGGCATGGGTCGTATCGACAAGGTCGCCCAGCAGACCTGCATCGATTGCCACATGGAGCGCGAGCCGGCGTCCGCCGACGAGCATGGCGCGAAGGCCGGCAAGCTTTCGTCGCACCGGTTCGTCGGCGGGCACACGTGGATGGCTGCGATGCGCGGCGATGCCGATCACCTGAAGCGCACGCAGGCCAGGCTCGAGGGCGCCGCGTCGATCGACGTCGCCGGCGCGCGCGTGATCGAGGACACCGTGGTGCGACCGTGGCACCTCCCCGCCGACGGAGCGCCCGTCATCCCCGGCACGCGGCTCGAGCTCGACGTCGTGATCAGGAACCTCCTCGTCGGCCACCGGTTTCCCGGCGGCGTCCTCGACATCCAGGACACGTGGATCGAGCTCGAGCTCGCCGATCGCAACGGCAGGCGCGTCGCGTCGTCGGGCCTGTCCCACGCGACCGATCCGGAGGACCAGAGCACCCACGTGCTGCGCACGCAGGTGGTCGACCACAACGGCGAGGTGCTCGAGGAGCACGAGCTGGCGAAGTTCCGCACGCAGATGCCGACGCAGACCCTCGCTGCTCGCGAGGCCCAGGCGGTGCGCTATGCGTTCGAAGTTCCCGAGGGTCTGCAGGTACCGCTGTCGGTGACCGCGCGGCTGCGTCACCGGAGCCGCACGCTCGCGCTGCAGGCCGCCGTGTGCAGAGAATCGCGCACGACCGAAGGTCAGGCGTTCATCGCCGGTGCGAAGGGCGCGCGCGACGTCGTGCTCGACGCCTGCAAGCCGCAGCCGATCACGCTGATCGCACAGACCCGCATCGAGCTCGGAAGCGGTGCGCGATCGATCGCACGCCCGGCGTGGGAGCGGATGTACGAGCACGGGATGGCGCTCGTCGCGACGGTCAGCGAGCGGCAGGGCGAAGCACGAGCGGTGCTCGAGGCGGCGCTCGCTCGAACAGACGATGCGAAGTCGCGCGCGATGATCACGATCCAGCTCGGGTGGGTCGCGTCGAAGCAAGGTCGCGCCGACGACGCGCTCGCGCTCGTCGCCGAGACTCGCAGGCTGCTCGCCGGCACCGCGTTGCCGGGCCAGCCACCGCCGAACCCCGCCGTGCTCGACGCGGTCGCGGTCGACGCGCTCGTCCGGGCGTTTCGCTGGAAGGATGCACGCGCGCCCGCCCGCGCCTGCACCGAGCGAGCGCCGCAGAACTCGACGGCGTGGGCGGTGTACGCACGCGTGCTCGTCGCGATCGGCGACTACCCCGGCGCGCTTGCCGCCTCAGCCAGCGGCCTCGAGCTCGCACCCCGCGATCCGGACCTGTTGGGCAGCCAGGCGACCGCGCTCTCCGCGCTCCGTCGTCCCGAAGCCGCGACCGCGCTCGCGGCGTACGATCGCTTCCGGTCGCCCGATCAGGCGGCGAAGCTTCGCATCCTGTGCGCCGTCGGCTCTCCGCGTTGTGCGCGCGACCTCAAGGCGGTGCAGACGCTCGTCCTCCGCTGAACCCTCGAGCGCTCGATCCCGACGCCGGAGCCCGGCGAGCACGTGCTCCAGGCTGGGCTGATCGACGAGGCGCATGACGTAGAACGGCCCGTCGCGATCCGACACGCCCGCGTCGTAGACCCGGATGATGCTGGGGTGCTCGAGCTTGCCGGTGACCCGCGCCTCACGCGCGAGCGTGGTGGGGTGGATGGGGCGGATCTTGGTGTGAAGGTGTCGCCGACTCACGCCAACACGCCAGATCATCAACGAGGAACCGAGCTGGCTACGGGACCAGTTCCTCGGCGCCGACGAGATAGAAGTCCGACGGTGCGTTCTGGTTCGCGAACTCGGTCGCGATCCAACCGTCATCGCGCGCCGCGGTCGCGAGGCGGATCTCGTCGAGCGTGCCGTTGAGCCCGTTGTCACCACCCCAGCCCGTCGGCGACCAGCCGAGATAGCCGTCGGTCCCCTGTGTCGCGATGCCGGGCTGGAACGTGTCGTCGTGGATGCGAATCCCGTTGCGATAGATCCGGCTGGTCCGGTTCGAACCCTCGAACACCCAGTGCAGCAGCGTCCAGCCGGCGTTGTTGATGTTGATACCGGCGTCGGTAACGTCGTTCGCGAAGAAGCCGGCACCGATGTGATCGCTGCTGTAGTTGGTGTACAGGAACCGCGAGCGATGCTGCATCGGCGTGCCGACGACGACGAGCGCGTCGAGGCCGAGATGATCGCGCTGGGAGACCCACGCCGAGATCGTGTGCGCCTGGTTGCCCGTGTACGGGTTCGTGAACGTCACGGCATTCAAGTCGCCGTCGAAGTCGATCCCGCCGCCGAGCTTGCCGGCGATCGAGTCGGCCTGTCCCAGCCCGGCCGTCGCGGTTCCGGGGTGCGTGCCGGTCGCGTCGATCACCGTCGGTGTCTGCAGCGTGTCGTCCATGTGCCACACGGCGGCGAACGCGTTGTCGAACACGGCGGTCGGGCTCGGTGCGGGAACGCCGCTGACGACCCCGTAGCGAACGAAGATCGTCGTATCGGCGCCCTGGTTCAGCCGGGCGACCTTCACCCAGGCCTGCAAGCGGGTTCCCTGGCTCCAGCTGCGGATCTCGTACGGGATCGCCAGACCCGCGCTGTCGGTGAAGTAGAGATCCTGACCGTCGACCCGTGCCGCCGGCACGTCGCCGCCGGTCAGCTCGAGCCACACCGGAAAATCGTCGACATTGCTGGCGATCCTAGCGCCGAGGAGCGTGATCGGCCGGCGCTTCGCGACCGCGGACGGGGGTTCCGCATCCGTGTCGGCACCGTCGATCGACGAGTCCACCGGTCCGCCGTCGATCCGGTTGTCGGCCCCCTGCGGTTGGAACGAACATCCCCCCAGCAGCGTCACCACGATCAAGGCCTTGCCCGTGCGCACGCCCTATCCTACCCCGGCGTGGTCCGGAGCTGGCGAGGGTTCGATCACGCTTCGCACACGACGTACGGCTCGACGAAGCCGCGAAGCTACTGCATCCCAGACCGACTCGACGATCACGGGGATCAGTCGCGCTCGATCGGCGGGAGATCCCAGCCGTCATCGACCGAGGGTGTGGGCCGGCGCTTGGGCACGATGAGCTCCCCCACGGCGACGCCCGCGAACGGGGGCGGCACGCTACCGCGGGCCAGCCGCACCGGGTTCGACGTCACCAGCCGCGCCGATGGCTGTCGAATGATCACGGTGCCGTCGACCCGATGTCCGATCTCGTCGTCGCGGACCTCGATCGGTTCGTGGGGAACTCCGTCGGTGATCTCGACCCGACGCGCTCGCCGCACGCACAGGCCAATCGCCAGCAACATCAGCGCGCCGAGAAGTAGCCCCACCCCCACGGCTCACTCGGGCTGCAACGTCCGATCCGATCGTGGCCGAACAACTTCGTGGACTCGCGCGCGGTGACGCAGGGGCTGATGCCCCCAGTGTCGCCAGCTTCCCCCCAGGTTGGCTGCGAGGTAGGCGAAGGTGCGCTCCGCGGTTGTCGGTTGTTGACGTTCGTCGTCGGTGCGACCATTGGATTCATGAGGACGCTGCACATCGCGGTGATCGGATCGATCGTGCTCGCAGTCGGCTGCGGGCCCAAGCAATTCGATTCCAAACCGGATGCGTGCGCGGACCCGAGCTGTGTTGCGCCTGCGTGTGCTCCGGGCGCGACCGAGGCCTGCTACAGCGGCGCGACCGGTACCGAGAACGTCGGCCCCTGCCACGGCGGCACGCGTGCGTGCGGCGACGATGCCCAGTGGGGCCCGTGCACGGGAGAGGTCGTGCCCGGCGGCGAGGTGTGCGCGAACGGGCTCGACGACAACTGCAGCGGCGTGTCCGACGAGGAGGTCGATCTCGACGGTGACGGCTTCACGACGTGCGCCGGCGATTGCTGCGACTCGACCACCGATGGCTGTCAGAGCCCGGCGCTGGTCAATCCCGGCGCGTTCGAAGCGCCCGGCAACGCGCTCGACGATGACTGCGATGGAACGATCGACAACGTCGTCGCCGCGAACTGCGATACCGGCCTCGCGAGCAACTCGAGCAACGCAGGTGACTACGCCGTGGCGATGGACATCTGCCAGAGCTCGACGGAGGCACCCGGCGATACGCGGTGGGGCGTGATCAGCTCGTCGCTCGTGCTCGCGTCGGGAACCGGCACGCCCAACGCGAACCAGCGCGCGATCCGGCCGGCGTTCGGCGGCACGACGGTGCAGAGCGGCAGTGCGTTCGCGGTGCTGTCGACGGGCAATGCCAGCGCGGTCGGTCAGACGAACCCGGCGTTTCGCGACTTCCAGACCGGCGCGGCGATCGGCACGTCGAGCGCGTTCCCGGCGGACTGGTTGACGGCGCACGGCGGCACGCTGCCGAACGCGCCGGGTTGTCCCGCGCCGCAAGGCACCACGGCGAACGACCCGGTCATGCTGCAGCTGCGGATCCGGACGCCGACGAACGCGCGCAGCTTCAGCTTCTCGATGAACTTCCTCAGCTCCGAGTACCCGGAGTGGACGTGCAGCCCGTTCAACGACTTCTTCGTCGTGCTGCTCGACTCGACGTTCGCGGGCACGCCGGCGAACCCGGTCGACAAGAACCTCGCGATCTACACGTCTCCGGCGGCGCAGGTCTTTCCGGTCGGCGTGAACCTCGCGTTCGGCGATACCGGCCTGTTCCGGCAGTGCGTCAACGGCCCGACCGGCTGCGCGTCGCTGTCCGTGGCCGGCAACATCACGACGTGTACGGGCACGACCGAGCTCGCGGGAACCGGGATGGATCAAGCGAACCCGCCGGCGCACGCCGACGCCGCGGGTCAGCCGGGCGCCTGCAGCGCCAACAACCTGCTCGGCGGCGGCACCGGATGGCTCGTCACGAGCGGGAACGTGGTCGGCGGCGAGATCATCACGCTGCGCATCGCGATCTGGGACACGACCGACGGGATCTACGACTCGGTGTCGATCATCGACAACTTCCGCTGGTCGGTCGAGGCCTCGGAGCCCGGGACGATCCTCCAGTAGCCGGATCGGCTACGACCGTCGAGCGCGTGGCTCGGACGTGACCGTAGGGACGCCGCGCAGGCCTTCGAACAGCGATGCCGGGACATCGATCTGGATCGCATCGCGGGACTCTCGGTCAGCGCGGGCTCGGAGCAGTGGATCGATTCGACGGTGGCCCACGATGGATGACCGATCAGATCGGAGTCGCGTTCGCAGCCGCGGCCCAGGCGTCCTTTCGCGAACCGTGGCTGCTGCAACACCGCGACGAGCCACCTGCTCCCCCGGCGCGACGGTGACGAGCAACAAGTCGCCGCCGGACGTCGAGCGTCTCGTGTGCACTGGTGTAGCGATCGGTCGCCACGATATCTCCCGGTGCGGCCGGCTGGTTGGCTCGACGGAAGTCCCGCACGAAGACCTGCTTGCTGACGATCGCGAGGACGCTCCCCATACGGCCGACCGTACGACAACGATCGTGACGTGCTGGCCGGCGGACGTTACCGCACCTCGTACGATCCGTAGTCGCCGCCACATCGTCGCGATCACCCGCAGCGCACAACACGTGCTCGATGCCTGGCGTCGATGTGCGAGACAACCCACCCGATCGCGAGATCACTCCACCGAGATCACGTGATCTCCGTCGAGGATCTCGAGATCCGGATGGGCGTCGACATTGGCGACGAAGGAATACATTGATGAAGCGCGCCGCTTTGATAGCGTCGACGATGGCGATCGCGCATTCTGGTGACTCGTCAATCAAGGCTCGATGGGGATCTTCTCGCGACTCTTCGGTGGGGACGATGGCGATGGTGATCAGCCCGATGAAACACCGGAGCCCACTCACGCCGAACCACTGCTCGCCACCGCCGGTGTCTCCCCATCTGCACCGAGCTTCGCACCGCAATCCCCTTCGATCGATCAACGCTTCGACCTCACGCCCACACCCACCACGGCGAGCACTCACCATGCATCTCCCAAGGCTACCGTGAGCAGCGCAGACGATCCGTCCGCACGTCGAGCGCCGTTGCCCAGGTTGCCGCGGCGTGGCGCGGCCGAGCCGGCGGCAGCGGCACCGGCCAAGCCCGCGACGGCACCTGCCCCACCAGCGCCCGCAGCGGCCGCGGCGCCCGAGTTTGCGGTGGTCTTCACGCCGCCGGCGAAGGCCCAGGCGGTCATCGCTCCTGACAAGCACGACCAGACCATGATCCTGACGCCGCCGCCGGCGCCGCCGCCGAAACCACCGGTCACTCCGCGCTCCACGGCGGAAGCGAAGCCGCCGTCGACCACGGCCACCGCCGCGCCCGCGCCGACGGCGGCCGGAGTTGATCCCTTGCCACCGGCGCCGGTCCCGCGGTGGAGCGGCCGCAAGAAGTCGGACTCGATCGGCGAGGCGTTCGACCGCTCGACGAGCAAGCAAGACGAGGCGCCGTCGCCGCCGACGATCGGCGTCTCGACCGCGGAGGATCTCGCGGCCGTTCGCGGCGTGTTCAACGAGGTCGCCGCGGTCCACGTGGCGCAGGTTCGCGACGTGATGCTCGAGCTTCGCTATGGCGACGCCGAGCCCGCATGGATGGAGTCGACGAAGCCGGCGCTCAAGTCGTTGCGCTCGATGGCCGCGCAGATGGATCTGGTCGAGCTGTGTGCAGCGCTCGACGAGTTCTGCGCGGCGGTCGAGGTCGCGATCGCTCGCCGGGCACCGACGGAAGACAAGCCCGAGTTGCTGCGTCGCTACCAGCGGCTCGTCGAGTTGATCCCGCAAGCGTTCGAGCTCGACGGTGAGCGCGGTCGGCGCGAGCCGATCATCATCGAGGCGCTGCTGTTCCAGGTCGACGGGGTGGAGCGGCCGACCGTCGACAAGCTGTTCGCGGTCGGGCTCAACCGGCTCGAGGTGTTGATCCGCGCGAACGTCGAGGATCTCGCCGCGGTGTCGGGCATCCGCCACGAGGTCGCCGCCGCGATCGTCGAGCAGCTGCGATCGTACCGGGCGGGTGCGCAGTCCGTGCTGTCGGCGCCGGATCCGATGTCCGAGCGACGCCAGCTGCACGACCTCCTGATCATGATGAGCCTGCTGAACGACGACTTCTGTCGCGTGTCGACGGGCTGGACAGACGAGGCCCGCACGGCGAAGCGCAACCTGCGCAAGCAGCGCGAGCAGGCGTACCAGCGGATCAGGGTCGCGCTGGCCCGCCTCGGAGAACGCGAGCAGCTCGTACAACTCGAGCGGCTGTCGTTCGCAGAGCGCATCGCGATGATCGATCGTTACCTGTCGGCGGCCCGGCCGCACGCATAGCTCGGAGGACAAGATGGCAAGCCGATCCCGCGACGACGTGCTCCAGCGAATCAAGCGTGGCGAACGCATGGATCGCGCCGATCTGCGCAACATCGATCTCGCACGCGAGAGCCTCGCCGGCGTCGGGTTCGATCGTGCCGATCTCGACGGTGCGAACCTCGAGGGCTGCGATCTACTCAAGGCGTCGCTGCGCCGCGCGAGTCTCCGCGAGGCCTACCTGGTCGGCGCGAACCTGTCCGGCGCGAACCTCGAGAACGCCGACCTCGAAGGCGCGAAGCTCGAGCGCGCGATCTTGAAAGGCGCGAACCTCACACGCGCGAACCTCGAGGGCGCGAACCTGACGAATGCGGACCTCTCGGGCGCGCAGCTGAGCTACGCGCAGCTCGCCACGGCGAAGCTCGGCAACGCGAACCTCGCGCAGGCAATCCTGCTGCACGCCGAGCTCGACGGGGCGTACCTGGGCGCGGCGCTCGGCGGTGGAGCCCGGCTCGCCAACGCCAGCCTCGTCGGCGCGAACTTCGAGGACGCGCGGTTCCCGAACGCGATCTTCGACGAGGCCTCGCTACGCGATGCGGTGCTGCGCAACGTCGATCTCTCCGGCGCGTCGCTGGTGAAGACCGACCTGTCCGACGCCGATCTCACCGGCGCGAACATGTCCGGCAGCGATCTGCGGTACGCGACGTTCGCGCGCGCGAAGATGGCCGGCGCTCGCCTGACCGGCGCGAAGGCCGCCGGGCTCATCGGAACCGGCGCACCACTCGGCGCGGTCGAGGTGTTGTGGCTCGATCTCAGCCCCGCGGGCGACGGAACGCAGCGCGTGGAGAACGGCGTGATCCCGTCGGTGCTCAGCTTCGGCGCGAAGGTGCTCGCCGCACCATCCGGCGAGGAACAGCGTCGCTATTTCGGGCGTGGCGACGTGCTGCGCAACGCGACGCTGCAGTTCAACGCCGGCGCACGGGTCGAGATCGACAGCCTGTTCGAGAACTGCACGCTCAACCTCGGCGAGTTGACCGAGCTCGTGATCGGCGCGGACGGCGTGCTCGCGGATTGCGAGATCATCGGGGCCGGACGCGTGACGGTCCACGGCAAGTTCTTCGAGCGACAGAGCCCCGGCATCGTCGGTCCACGCACGCTGTCGGTGAGCTCGCGCGGCACGGTCGTGTCGGCGGTGGCGCACAACCCCGAGCAGACGCGCTTCGCATTCGAGAGCGGCTGTCAGCTCCGGCTGAGAGTCGTAGGTCCTTCCAAACCGAACGAGGTGAAACGATGAGCGACAAGAACGGTCTTCCCGGCGGAAAGCACACCCTCGTCGAGGAGGGGACCGAGTTCAAGGGCACGCTGTCCTCGAAGTGCCCGATCGTGGTGATGGGAAAAGTGGAGGGTGACATCACGGGACCGATCATCCACGTCACCGCGAGCGGCGTCGTCGCGGGCAACGTGAAGGTCCAGGAGCTGCGCTCCGACGGAGAGCTCGCCGGTGAAGTCCAGGCCGACACGGTCCGCATCGCCGGGCGCGTGCGCGACAAGACCGTGATCCGCGCGCGCGTCATGGAGGTCTCGCTGACCTCCGAGCAGGGCGGCATGGAGGTCGTGTTCGGCGAGTGCGAGCTCGCGATCGGCGACGAGCCGAACAAGGCGGCCGCGGTCGCAGCAGCGCTCGCCACGTCCGCGCCGGCGAAGGAAGCCGCGCCGAAGGAAGCCGCGCCGAAGGAGCCCGCGCCGAAGGAGCCCGAGCCCACCGGCAAGAAGCGCAACGAGCCCAAGGTCGCCGAGACCGTGCTGGCCGCGACGCCGGCCGACCCCGGTGACGACGACGGCAAGCGGCGTCCGAACAAGACGCAGCCACCGCCGCTGGCCTGAGCCCTGCCCTCGTGACGTGACGATCGCGCACAGCGCCTCGATGCGGGCATCGAGCACGCGAACGCGCGTACGGCCCGCGGACGGTCTATCCTCGGGCCATGAAGCTCAGCCTCCTCGCAGTCCTCGTCAGCGCGCCGCTTTGGGTTGGATGCAAGGACGACGCGACCGGCAACGAGCCGTTCGACACGTACCAGCTCTGCTTCGACGATCACACCGAGGTCGAGATGCTCATGGTCAAGGAGGCGATCGTCGTGTGTTGCCTCGAGCACCCGATCGGAGGGGTGATGCCGGTCTGCAAGGCCACCGTCTCCGAGTGCATCAACTTCCTGACCGCCAACCTCAAGCAGACGAGCGCCAACACCGTCGAGGTGATGGAGGCGTGTGCCGACTACATCGATCAGCTCGAGATGATGTAGGGCCGAAAACTGACTCGGCGACCCGAATGGGCCGCCTAGCACGTGTCACTCGGACCTTCGATGAACAGGCTGTTTCGATCGCTCTCTACTCCATCCAGTTGAGTCCGGCGACTCGCGTGGATTTGTCCTGCTCGGGTCACGCGTTCGCGTGAGGGTCTTTGCGAGTGGTCGCTCCTTCAGGTCTCTGAACCGCTCACCTTGGATTCGACGTCTCGATCCTCCGCTCGTGATCTTTTCGCCGTTTCAACCGGTCGTTGATCTTCAGCGTCTCGCTCGGTGGGCGGCTTGTCTCCTTTCGTAGACTCCCTGTTCGAGGTGTTGTGCTGGGCGGTCCGTTCCGAACGCCGAGCTCGAACGCAGAAGGAGCAACGATTGTGCCCTCGGCGCACCACGGCACCACCAGGCTTGGCCGCGTGGAAGCGTGCGGACGCGCCCCCGCCTACCGTGCGCGTGTCAGATCCGCTCGGCTACGTTCCCCGACGTGCCGGAGCTCCGGTCGTCGGGCGATCGATGTCGATGCGCGCGCTCGTCGCACCCTCGAGCTGTGCGGCGAGCTCGGCGGTGCTCGGTAGCTGCATGATCGGTACATCCCACACGCGCAACGTGCCATCACGCGAGCCGGTGACGAGGTGACGGTCACCACGCCAGGCAACGCGGTTGACCGACAGCGCGTGACCGCGAAGCACCCGGTGACGCTCGGAGGCGAGCTCCCAGATCCGGACGGTCTTGTCGTAGCTCCCCGACGCGAGCGTGGTGCCATCGGGCGAGAACGCGACGTCGTTGACCAGATCGGAGTGGCCCCGCAGCACGCGCAGCACGCGCCCCGTCGCCGCATCCCACAGGCGCACCGTGCGGTCACCCAGCGCGCCGGCGATCCGGCGTCCGTCGGCGGACACCGCGATTCGCGAGAGAGACGAGTTGCCGGTCGGGAGCTCGATCAGGCGCTCGCCGTCCAGCATGACGAGGCTATGGTCGCAGCGGCGCATGATCAGCCGATCGCGGACCTTGTCGAACTCGGCATCGCACCAGCGCCCGCCCTCGCCGAGCTCGGTGACGGTGCCGTCGCTCGTGATCAGCTTCGCCGTGTCGCCGACCTGTGCCGCGATCCGGCCATCCGCCGAGACCGCGAATCGGTTCACCGGGACCGCACCGTCGAGCAGGATCTTGCTCTCGCCGGTGTCGAGGTCCCACCGGCGGAGCGTGCCGTCGAACGACGACGTGAACAGCGTCTTGCTGTCGCGCGAGAACTCGAGGTGGCTGATCGGGGTTCGATGACCGCGCAGCACGATCGAGGGACCCGCGCGGCGCCGCACCTCGATCGACCAATCGGCCGCCGGCACGAGCAAGCGCTCGCCATCGGGTGAGGGAACTCCGAGCCCGAGGCCATTCGGATCTGCAGCCCACGAGAACAGCGGCTCGCGATGACCCGAGTTGGTGTTCCAGCGTGACACCTCCGTCGACGTCTTGACGAGCGCGCGATCCCCCTCGAGGGTCAGGCCGTCGACCGCGGTGCCCTCGACGAGGATCCGCGAGCCGAGCTGCGCGGCGGGCCGATCGATCGACCACACGCGCACGCTGCCGTCGAGGCTCGACGTCGCGACCTGACGCTCGTCGCTCGAGAACCGCGCGCGATAGACATCGTCGTCGTGGCCGCGGAGGATCTGCGCCGTCCCGTCGGAGACCGTCCACACCCGCGCGGTACCGTCGTCGCTGGCAGACAGCAGGCGGCGGCCGTCTCGCGTCCACTCCACGCTGTAGATCGCGTCGGTGTGGCCTCGCAGCTCGCGGGCGACCCCGGTGGGCAGGTCGACGAGCACGACGTCGTGGAGATCGCCGCAGATCGCCACGGTCCGCTCGTCGGGCGACCAGATCGCGTCGTTGAGCTTGGCGTCGTACTCGACGAGCTTCTTCAGCGTCCCGCCGGCGAACGGCACGCTCCAGATCGTGCTGCCATCGTGGATCAGCACCGTGTCACCGCGCGGCGACATCACGAGTCGCACGATCATCTTGTGCGTCTGACCGAGCGGGCGCGTCGTCGCTCCGGTGACCGCGGCGACCTGATTCGGCGAGGTCGCGATGACCTGTCGCGTCCAGTCCGCGCTCGCGACCGCGGTGTTGTGGACGCCTTTCGGACCGAGCGGAGTGGAGCCGCTGCCGTCGAGCGCCACGATCTCGGGCGGCCCGGCCTCGCGCTGCACCAGCACGCGTGAACGATCGGGGGACAGCTCGATCGACTTCACCATGCGGCCACCGCCGTGCGACAGGATCCGCGGCTCGCCGCCGCCGAGCGGCCACGCGGTGACATCGCCGAGCGTGCCGCCCGTGATCACGACGCTGCCATCGGGCGACATCACGAGCACCTCGAGCGCCGCCTGGCTTC
>Ga0299915_10000310_pt1 | contig 38227 bp, 25 predicted proteins | sample RVTome_13_FD_200263 | JGI IMG/M metagenome (GOLD analysis project Ga0299915, IMG submission 200263) | Soil microbial communities from uranium-contaminated site in the Upper Colorado River Basin, Wyoming, United States - RVT92D227 (version 2) ...
CGGAGACGCGCTCCTCGCCGAGGTAGACGAGCAAGTATGCCGCGGCGTCGAGCACGCCCGCGATCACGAGGTACACCCACGCACGCCCGCGCGGCCACGGCCGAGCACGCACCGCGATCGGCAGCAGGATCAGGACCGCGATCACGAACCGGAGCGCGAGCGCCGCGAGCGTCGGGTAGTCGGCGATGCAGACCCGGATCGCGTACCAGGTCGTGCCCCAGATGAACGCACACGCCAGGTACGCGGCGAGGACACGCTGGGACACGCCGAAGTGTCGCATTGTCGGCAGCGGCTCGCTCGGCTACCGTCACCCGCATGCGTACCATCCTCTTCGCGACGATCGTCGCGCTCGCTGCCCTGGGTTGCTCGAAGCCGGCCGACAAGGCCGCCACTGCCGAGCACGAATCGAAGGTCCCGACCGTGACCGTCGACGAGCTCGACAAGATGCTCGCCAACAACGAGTGCCAGCCGGTCGACGCGAACGGCGAAGGGACGCGCAAGAAGATGGGAACGATCCCTGGCGCGGTCCTCTTGACCGACTCCGACACGTTCAAGCCGGCCGAGCTGCCGGCTGACAAGTCGAAGACGCTGGTCTTCTATTGCGCGAACACGAGCTGCGGCGCGTCGCACAGTGCCGCCGGCAAGGCGATCACCGCCGGCCACACGAACGTGAAGGTCCTGCCCGACGGCATCGCCGGCTGGGTGAAGGCCGGCAAGAAGACGGCTCCGGCCGGCTCGTAGCACCCGGCTACGGCGTCTTGGCCGGCTTGGGTCGGCGAACACTGAACGAGGGCGGTAGCTTCGGATCGCAGTTCGGGCCGAACCCGCGCGCATCGAACTTGTACTCCTCGCTGCCACGACAGGTCCCACTTCGAGGACGCATTCGGCGGCGCTGTCGCCTTGACACGATAACGACGGACGATCCGGGATCGTGCATCGAGGTCCCCGCGTTCACGCACGACCGGCGGCGCGCTTGATCATGAGCGCCGCGATCGCCTTGAACGCCTGGAGTGCGCCGTCGCGGGACTGCCAGTCGCAGTGAATCGCGAGCTCGTGCCTGCCGCTCGGGGTTGCGCCACGGTGCGCCACCGCGCGTACGACCGATCGACCGTTCAAGTACTCCGCGATCGACTCGTCGACCCGATTGTCGGCGTCTTCGAGGACGAGCACGCCATCGGCCGGTCCGAACGCCGGGGCGACTGCCGCACGGCTCTGCGCGCCAAGCAGGCCATCGAACCCGAGCATCACGATGCGCGAGCGTGCGGCGGCGAGGTCGACCCTCGACGACGTGACCGCGATGAGACCAGCGGTGGTCGTCCCGATCGGAGCACGCACGGCCTCCGGCGTACTCTCGACCACCAGCTCGATCCACCTGCCCGCGCCAAACGGCAACACGTCTCCGGTGACCACGACGAGCTGAAACAGGAAGGTCTTGGTCTCGGGATCCTGCCGCGGCATCGGTCGCATCGTATCTGAGATGTGAGTCCACGGACGCGCGCTACCGTCGACGATACGTCGCTGCGATCGAGGGGGAGGATCGCCGGCGACCGATCTCACATCCTGCGCGAGCTGGGTCGCGGCGGGTGTATCTCGAGCGCGACCCGCACGGTAGCGCGAGCTTGAGCCTCGCCGACCGGGTGTCGGACCACACGCCATCCGGAATCGGAGCGGCACTGCAACCCGACGAAGCCGAGCGCATCGCGAGCACGACGCTCGACACCACCGCGAGGCCGGAGACCGCGGCAACGGCCGCGATCCAGGCTCGCGAGCGCGGTCGCGATGGCGGTGGGGCGATCGCCGCGGCGAGCGCGTCTTCATTGAGCAGCTCCTGAAGGCGTTTCGTGCCTTCACCGCATGGACGGAAGTGCGGCGCGTCGAGTAGCAGGCCTCGCGCGGAAATCTCGCAAGCGTCGGGACTCGCTCCGGTTATCTCGCTCCCGCTACTGGTTCGCGGCGAGCTCCGTCCTCGCCGGTGAAGATCGCTTCCCGAACCCGCGCCCTCGGCCTGGCGATGCTCGTGATCGTGCGCCGCCGCAGGCGCTCGGCAGCCTGATTCAGGCCAGCGTCGCGCGCAGGCCGTCGACGAGCTTGGTCTCGGCCACGACGCCGAGCTCGCGCAGCCGATCGACGCGGGCACGTGACTTGAGGATCTCGCCGCCGCGTGCCGGTGCGTGCGCGATCGTGCTGCGACCGCCGCACAGCTCGACGATCGTGCGAGCGAGCTCGAGCACCGTGATCTCGCCGCCGGTCCCGACGTTCGCGACGAGCCGGCTGTTGCCATCGCCGACCGCGGCGACGAGCGCACGCACCACATCGCCGACGTAGATGAAGTCGCGCGTCTGGCTGCCGTCGCCAAAGATCAGGAGCGGGAGGCCCGCCTTCGCGCGATCGCTGAAGATCGAGATCACGCCCGAGTACGGGCTCGAGGGATCCTGGCGCGGGCCGTAGACGTTGAAGAAGCGGAGCGCCGTGGTCGGCACGCCGTGCACCACGGCGTAGTAGTCGAGCGCGAGCTCCGAGGCGAGCTTGTCGATGCCGTACGGCGACACCGGCTGCGTCGGCGTGTCCTCACCGACGGGCATGGTCTCGACGTCGCCGTAGACCGCCGCCGACGACGCGAACGCGACCTTCGCGACGCCCATCGCGCGCGCGTACTCGAGGACGTGGAGCGTGCCGCCGTAGTTGACCGCCATGTCGACGAGCGGATTCGCGACCGACGCGACGACCGAGACCTGGGCGGCGAGGTGCACGATCCGCTCGACGCGCCCGTACTTCGCGGTGATCGGTGCGAGCGCGGCGAAGATGCCATGCGAGACGTCGCACACGGCGATCTCGAGCGCGGGATCGGAGCCATCGAACGCGTGGCGTGGATCGAGCCAGCGCTGGAGGTTCGCTCGCTTGCCGGTGCGAAAGTCGTCGAGCACCACGACGCGATGCCCGAGCTCGACGAGCCGGTCCACCGTGTGCGAGCCGATGAAGCCGGCGCCACCCGTGACCACCGCGATCGGTTTTGAGCTCATGACGGGCACTGTACCCCGGCGGTGCCAGCGTCCGCGTGAGGCAACCATGAGGGAAGCTGCGCTCGAGGTGGCGTGGCTGCCCGGATAGCTACCTACGTGATGCCGCTCGATTCTGTCCTCGATCCGGGCGAATTCCCCGGCGGAGCAGCAATCGGTATCTCCACGCGTACGCGACGAACACGGTGGCGATCCACTACGAATCGGTCGGATTTCGGCTGCGCTCCGTGGTGAACGTGGCGCTCGTCGCTCGCGGTTTAGGCATGCGGTCCCACCACGCGATGCCCGGAGCTCGATGAGTCGGTCGACGGTGTGCGAGCCGATGAAGCACCCGTGACGACTGCGATCGGTTTCGAGCTCATGCCGCTCCGTACCTCGGGCGGTGCTAGCGTCCGCGGGAGGCAACCATGAGAGCAATCGAGATCGAGCGCACCGGCGGTCCCGAGGTCCTCCACGCAGTCGACGTCGACATCGGCGACCCCGGCCCCGGCGAGGTGCGGATTCGCCACCACGCCTGCGGCGTCAACTTCATCGATACCTATCACCGCAGCGGCCTCTATTCCCTGCCACTTCCGGCGATCCTCGGCGTCGAGGCCGCGGGCATCGTCGAGGCGGTGGGCTCGGGCGTCACGCACGTCTCGGCCGGCGATCGCGTGGGCTACGCCACGCCACAGCCCGGGAGCTACGGCGAGGCGCGCCTCGTCGGGGCGACGCCGGTCGTCCGAATTCCGGACGGCATCGACTTCGAGACCGCCGCCGCGATGATGCTCAAGGGGCTGACCGTTCAGTACCTGCTTCGCCGGACCCGCCCGCAACGCGACCTCGCACCCGGCGACTTCATCCTCTGGCACGCGGCCGCGGGCGGGGTCGGCCTCATCGCCTGCCAGTGGGCGAAGGCGCTCGGGCTCCAGCTGATCGGCACCGCGGGCTCCGACGACAAGTGCGAGCTCGCCCGCTGCCACGGCGCCGCTCACGTCATCAACTACCGGACCGAAGATGTCGTGCAGCGCGTCCGCGAGCTCACCGGTGGCCGCGGCGTTCCGGTCGTCTTCGACTCGGTCGGCAAGGACACCTGGGACCGCTCGCTCGACTGCCTCGAACCGCTCGGCCTCGTGGTCAGCTTCGGTAACGCCTCCGGTCCGGTCCCGCCCGTCAACCTCGGCCAGCTCGCCCAGAAGGGCTCGCTCCACGTCACGCGCCCGACGCTGTTCACCCACCTGGCGAGCCGGCAGGCCGCCCAGGCGATGGCCGACGAGCTGTTCGAGATGGTGACGTCGGGCAAGCTGACGATCGATGCGCCGCGCCGCTACTCGTTGGCGGACGCGGCGCAGGCGCATCGTGATCTCGAGGCGCGGGTGACGACCGGCGCGCTCGTCCTCGTGCCTTAGAGCGTCTTCAGGTACTCGAGCAACGCGTCGACATCTGCCGCGGAGAGGTCCGTGCCGTACTCGTGGCCGCTGTTGCTGTTACCCGCACGCGCCGTGTCGATGCGGACGAAGCTCGTGTTGCCCTCGCTCGCCGCGTTCGACAGGAAGCCGACGTCGGTCTTGTTGTAGACGTCGCTGCCGCGGAAGAACGTGGTCGGGCGCTGGGCGGCGGGCTTGAGCAAGTCGCGCAGCGTCGGAACCGAGCCGTTGTGCAAGTACGGAGCACGCAACCAGATGCCGTCGAGGATGCTGTTGACGTAGCCGTCGGTCTTGCGGAAGTTGTCCATCACCCAGCCGCTGCCGGAGAGGTTGTTGATCGCCTTGATCCCGGCCTCGGTCACCACGTTCACGCGGTTCGGATCCGTTCCGATCTCGGACAGCGGGACCACGTTCCACGTCCGCGCACCGCTGGCACCGTGGCAGCTATCGCAGCGCTGCTGGAAGACCTGCGCGCCGCGGGCGACGAGGGTCTGATCGATGGCGAACGGATACTTCGGCGGAGCGAGCGTGTCGAGGTAGCCCTGGATGGCGTTGATGCTCTGGAGCGGCACCGAGTTCTTCGGCGTGCCCGCGCCGACCGCCACGAGGACGTTGCGCTCGAGTGCGCTGCCGCTCGCGCCGTCCCAGTGCAGCGAATGACCCTTGCGAGCCTGCTGGTTCCAGACCGAGGGATAGTCGATCGGGGCCGGGATCGTCGGCAGGTGCTCGTCGCCGAGCAGGATCGCCGCGGACAGGCCGATGGCGTCATCGCGCCCCGGGCCCCAGGGTCCGTCCTGAACGACGCTGTCGACCTTCGTCTTGAGGTCCGCGACGAACGCGCGCACGTAGGTGCTCTTGTACGCGAGGATGCGATCGAGGCCCGTGACGCCGAGCTCGCGGAACGCGCGGTCGAGGTTCGTGGAGTTGAAGCGACTCCGGTCGCTGATGCAGTTCATGAGGAAGTCGTTGAAGCGCTCGACGTCGAAGCGCTGGTTCGGCGCGCCGAAGTAGAGGCTGGGCCGGGCGGTCGGCGTCTCGCGGACCGTGGCGGTGTGACACGTCGAGCAGGTGCTTCCGGTCAGCGTCATGCCGATGATCGGGAGGCGCCGCGACGAGAAGCCGATCGGGAGCGCCTTGCCGGGCTCGTAGATCATGCCGAACGCCGTGTACGGCTTGTTGCGCGGGTCGGTCCCGGGCGGCAGCATGTCGGCGCAGACGAGCGGGATCGCCTTCATGAGCGACAGTGGGAGGCCGAGCTTGTCGGCGCCGATCGAGCCGTACTTGAAGTGCTCCACCGGCGGGCTGAGGATCGGGGTCGAGAACGAGTCCGCCTTGCCGTCGTCCGAGCTCTGGCACGTCTCGGCGAGCGCGGTCGTCGCCGTCTCGGCGTTGCACGTCTCGGCGAACGCCAGGCCGATCTCGTCGCCGTAGCAGTCGGTCACGTGCTGGACCGCGGAGCCGCAGTCACCGGTCTGGGGCTCGGCGCAGGCGACGAGGACGAGCAAGGGAGCGAGGCGAGTGAGCTGGCTGAGGGACATGGAGGCGGCCTTTCCGTGGATGCGCCTCCCACAGGCAAGCTGTAGGCCAAACTGATGCCCTCTCAAGACCAAGAAAACTTGTCAGTTCCTATGATGGCGGGACAGTGACTCGAGTCGCCACTGGCGACAGAAGTCGCCAGGACTGTCGCAATTCAAGTGGTTGAGTCATCTGACGTTGGCGGCCGGCCAGCCCATTCCACGCTGGTCTCGAAAATGTAGAATGGGCAGTTCCGATGACGAAAGCTGCCGGTCGCGGCAAGTACGATCGCTCGCAGACGGCGACCGAACGCCAGGAGCTCCGCCGCGAGAAGCTGCTCGATGACGCGACCGAGGTGTTTGCCGCCCGTGGCTACGCCGGCACCCGCGTCGACGACATCGTGGAGCGCTCCGGGGTCAGCCGGCGCACGCTCTACGAGCAGTTCGATTCGGTCGATGCGATCCTCACGGAGGTCTACGAACGGGCGGTGCGGATCAGCTTTGCCTCGATTCTCGAGCGGCTGGTGGTGATCGATCCGATCGAGCGGATCCATGCGGGCGTCCGCGGGTACTACGAGATGATCGCGGCAAATCCATCGGCGGCCTTCGTCGTGTTCGAGGTCTATCGGCACGCGGGGCCGACCCAGGCCGCGAAGTACGAGCTCAACACCGCGCGCTACGCGATGCTGCTCCTCGAGTCGCTCAACGCCGCGTTCGTCGCGGGCCGGCTGGGCCGACCACCGGACGAGACGAGCGTCTACGCACTCACCAAGGGGCTCGAAGCGGTCGGTGTACGCGCCCTCCATCGTGGCGAGCACGACCGGCTCCCCGCCGTGGCGCCCATCATGGCGAGATTGATCATCGAAGCGTTCCACTCGGCGCCCGTGGCTTCGTGAGCGCGCCGCGAGGCACCGGCGCACTGTGCGGCCGGCGACGACGCGAGCCTTCAGCGTCAGCTACCAGACGGGCATGCGATCAGGTGTCGAACGCGTTGCGCCACAGCTGACCGAGCAGGACGTCGAGCGCGACCTTGTTGTCACCGCCCTCGGGGACGATCAGATCGGCCCACCGCTTCGACGGCTCGACGTGCTCGAGGTGCATCGGGCGAACCGTGGCGTAGTACTGGTCGCGAACCGATTGGAAGCTGCGGCCGCGCTGCTCGAGGTCGCGACGGATCCGGCGGATGAGGCGGATGTCCGAGTCGGTGTCGACGAAGATCTTGATGTCCATGTGTTCGCGCAGCACCTGGTCGGTGAACACGAGGATGCCTTCGACGATGATGACGTTCGCGGGCGTGACGCGGCGGGTGTCCGAGCGGCGCGTGTGCGTCGCGAAGTCGTAGATCGGAATCTCGACGGCGCGGCCCGCGCGCAGGTCGCCGAGATGAACGGCGAGCAAGCTCGACTCGAGCGAGGCCGGGTGGTCGTAGTTGATCTTGGCGCGCTCCTCGAACGGAAGGTGACCCTGGTCGCAGTAGTACGAGTCATGCTCGATCGTGACGCAGCGGCCGGGTGGCATCGCCGATGCGAGCTTGTGCGCGACGGTGGTCTTGCCCGAGCCGGTGCCGCCCGCGATCCCGACGACGAGCGGACGGTGAATGGACATCGGGTGTTGATACTACGAGAACGCCGATCACCGCGACGCACCGCGGAAGTCTCGCTCGGTCGTAAATGTTCTCATCCCGCCTTGACGCAGGTTCCTGCGTTCCTAGATTCACCGAGACAGGCAGCGAGAGCATCCTCACTCATGGCGCAGCCCGTCACGGCGCGCCGGTTGCTAGTTTCTGGGAGCGTAACCGCGGAGGTTGCCAATGATTCGACTAGCTATCGCCGAGGACCATACGATCGTGCGCTGGGCATTACGCGAGGCGCTGGGAAAAGCTGATGACATAGAAGTCGTTGGCGAAGCGGGCACCGCCGCGGAAACGTTGGAGATGATCCGGCGCGAACGCCCGGACGTGCTCCTGCTGGACATCACGTTACCCGATCGCTCGGGGTTCGACGTGCTCACCGAGATGAGGCCGCTCGACACGGCGCCCCTCGTCGTCGTGCTCACCTGGCACACGGAACCGAGCTATGCCGCACGTGCCATCGCGGCAGGAGCGCACGGTTACGTGAACAAGGCCGTCGAGCCCGAAGCGCTGCTCGCGGCGATCCGCGCGGTGAGCCGGGGCGAGCAGGTGATCCCGCCGGGCGTCGAGCAGCTGCTCGCCACCGGCGACGGTCACCCCGCCAGCGCGCTCACCGCACGCGAGCAGCAGGTGATGGAGATGCTCGCGCGCGGGCTCACCAACCGCGAGATCGCCGAACACCTCGAGATCAGCATCAAGACCGTCGATACCCATCGCGGTCACGTGCTGAAGAAGCTCGGGTTGCGCAACAACTCCGAGCTCACGCGATTCGCCGTCAAGCACGGCTACGTCGCGCTCTAACGCCGAGCCGGCTGTACCCACGCCTTCGCGCCGTCACTCCTCGTGACGACGGCGCGAAGATATCCACCCGCGGGTACCGCACGCCGCGCCGACTTCCCCTTGACCGTGCTGGCGAGCTTCCCGTTCTCGACGAACTCGATGACGTGTTCCGCGTCGGTCGCCGCAACCTCGACCACGAGCTCGCCGTTGTCGACCTCGGCACGCTCGAGCGTGACGCCCGTCGATGCGTAAAATTTGCCGGCCGCGAGTGCGTCGAGGATCGCCTGGGGATCGCGACGAGCCTTGACCACGACCCAGCCACCGCCTGCCGGATACTTGCCGCCGTGTCCGTAGTTATGTGCGTCGTCGGTGGCGACCGCCCAGAGCGTGACGCCTCGCGCGAGCACCGTGTCCCAGATCGCCTCGGTCGATGGGTGGTCCTTGTCCCCGGCATTCCACTTCGTGAACTGGACGTTCCACAGCTCGTAGAGCACGACGCCGCGGCGCGCGATCTCGGCGAGCACGTCGGGGGTCATGCCCCAGAACCACGACGGATGGTTGACCTGTGCGATCCCGCCGATCGTCTTGGCCGCGACGAGCGCCGCCTGGTACTTCGCGACGCGGTCCTTGGTCGTCCGATCGGCCCACTCGATCTTGCCGCCGGGCCGTGACGTCGCGCCCACGAGGTTGACGTGGATGCGGCACTTGCGGCTCGCATCGCCGGCCGGTAGGCATCCGTTCGGGTTGTAGGTCAGCTCGACCCCGGCGAACACGATGAGCCCGGTCGGCGGATTGCGAACCGCGACCTGCCCCGTGGTGTCGCTGCGTGGATCGAGCTCGCTGACCTGGTTGTGATCGGTCAGCACGATGAAGTCGTAGCCGCGCGTCTCGTACCACGCGATCACCTCGGGGATCGGCGTGGTGCTGTCGCCCGACGGGCGCGCGTGGACGTGGGTGCTCCCACGCAACCAGGTCTCCGCGGCGATCGGTGCAGCAGGCACCTCGACCGGCGCATCCTCGAGCGCGTCGACCATGTACGACAGCCCCGCGTCCTCGAACGCGTTCACCGGAGGTTGTGGGTGCGGGGCATCGACCCCGCCGCACGAGATCGCGAGCACGAGCACAGCCGCGTGCCTCATGGGATCTCGACCTGATCGAGGAGCGCCGCACCCGCCTTCGTGATGTTCGTGGTCACGCCCCACGCATGCTTCTTCCACTGTGTGCGTAGCGCGAGGAACAGCCCGAGGTTGTCCGTCAGCATGCGCCGCTCGACGGGGCGCGACATCGAGAGGTCGACCTGCTCGTCCGGATCCGCGACCATGTCGCCGACGATCGGCCTGCCACTCGGACCCACGCGCAGCTTCCAGCGGCCGATGCGCATCGCGTGCGCGTACTCGTACATCGACGCGTACGACGGGCTCGCCCAGCCGCGACCGAGGCCCTGCGCGAGGGGTGCCAGCGTGTCGCCCTGCACGGCGTCGACGGCGGGCGCACCGAGCGCATCGAGCACCGTCGGCATGAGGTCGACTCCCTCGGCGCCCTCGTCGACGATCGTCCCCCCGGGGAACCGTGCCGGGTCATGGATGAGCAGCGGCACGCGCACGAGCGAATCGCGCAACGAGCCACCGTGACCGCACCTGCGATCCTCGAAGAACTCCTCGCCGTGGTCCGCGGTGATCATCAGCATCGTCTGATCCCAGATGCCCCACGACTTGAGCTGGGCGACCAGCCGCCCGACCTGCTGATCATGATAGCTGATGGCCGAGTCGTAGATCGCGCGAAGTCGCTCGATGTCCGCGGGTGGCGGGATGATGCTGCAGCCCATCGAGCCCGGCTTGAAGCCGAGATCCTTCGCCGTGCCGAAATCCTGGAATGGCCCGTTGTAGGGGCCCGGCGAGTAGGTCTTGATCCACGGCTTGCGTGCGATCCACGGGCCGTGGGTGTCGATCGTGCCGAAGAACAGATAGGTCGGCTTGTCGCGATTCGCGTCGAGGCGAGCGAGCGCGGCATCGACGATCTTCTCGCCGTAGATGATGCCGTTATCGACGCCCTTCTCGCGCATCATGTTGCGGAACTCCTTGAAGCCGCGCGCGTAGCCGCCGTCCTCGTTGACGAAGCCGTTGCCGGTCACGCCCGCGGTGTACATCCCCGCTTCGACCAGCTTGCCCGCGAGCACCTCGTGCGCGACCTCGATGCGCCACACGCCGCCGACCCCGGCGAGCCGGACGTTGTGGACCGCCGGATAGAGCCCGGTCCACATGCTCGAGTGGCTCGTCTGCGATTCGTTGCCCTGCACGTAGAACTGGCGAAACACCGCACTCGTCTTCGCGAGCTCGTCGAGGTTCGGCGTCTGCGCGCGTGCACCGGGCGTGAACGTCGGGACCCTGTCCGCGCGGAGCGCGTCCATCACCCACAAGATGATGTAGCGCGGTGGCTCGGCCTTCGGCCGCGTGGTGGGTGTTGGCCCGTGCAGCATGATCGCGGGTGCGACGAGCTTGGCCTGCGGGCACTCGCGCGCCGTCAACGTCAGCCCGACCACCCGACCCGCCATCGCCGTCAGATCGACGCGCGGGCTGTCGGGACCGAGCACGCCGCCGGCGAAGCTGTCGTCGCTCGCGACCGCTCGCACGTCCACCTTGCACGGACCGGCGACCTCGGCGACGAGGTTCGCGCCGTCGGGGATGGTCACGTACCACAGCACGGTCGCGTCCTTGGCCAGCGTGATCGCGTTGGCCTTCGCGTCGAAGGTCGTGGCCTTCCGCGGGTCGTCGGTGAGATCGCGCGCGGTGAGCCGCAGCCACTCGACCGCGATCGTGCCCTTCGCGCCGCTCGTCTCGAGGACGATCTGGTTCTCGCCGCTGCCGAAGCGCCCCACCTCGATCGGGATCGTGATCGTCTGCCAGCCTTCGACGAGCGCGAGCCTGGAGCTCTTCGAGTCCTTGCCGGACCTGCGCCCGTTGATCTTGATCGCGAGGATCTGCTTGTCGTGGCCGTGTACGCGCGCGACGAGCTTCGTGATCGTCTTCGCCATGTCGAGGTCGAGTGGGACCTCGAGCGACGCGAGGCGATCCGCGATCGCCGCGCGCACGCCGCCGACGGTGCGCCCGAGATGCCAGCGCGGCGCGGGGACGCCGAACCGCGTGTAGCGCGCGAACCCGACATCGGAGGCGTCGAGCACGAGGTCACCACCGCTGTAGCGATGGACGGCGTGGCGGTTGTCGACCAGCGAGAACGCGGCGTGCTCGGTGCGCGGCGCCACCGCGACGGCCGCATCGATCGGCCTGACCGCGCCGATGGCAGCGTCGATCGGCGGTGTGGCGTCGTCTTGCGCCGCCTTGTTGCCGCCGCAAGCACAGGTGATCACGACGAGCAGGGAGCCAACGATTCGCACGTCCGTTGGCATTAGCACGACGCGCGAGATCGGCTCTACGTCATTGGATCTCCGTCGGATCCCGACGCTTCAGGATCGCTTCGGCTTGTCGTCGTCGCCAACGAGCTTGGCGAACGGGCTGTTCTTGAAGCCCGAGACGCCCCAGTTCTCTGGAGGCTTGTCGGGGCGACGCTCGTCGCGCTGCGGCCCCCGAGCGTCGCCACGCGGACCTCCGCGCTGGTCCCCCGGTGGCCCTCCTCGATCGTCACGCCGCGGACCGCGATCGTCGCGACGCGGACCTCCGCGCTGGTCGCCCGGCGGACCTCCGCGATGGTCCGGGCGCTGATCGCCCTGCGGCGGACCTCCACGGTCGTCGCGACCCTGCGGCGGACCTCCACGGTGGTCGGCTTGCTGCTCGCCCTGCGGTCGGTGTTGATCACCCTGCGGTCCGCGCTGATCACCCTGCGGTCGGTGTTGATCACCCTGCGGTCCGCGCTGATCGCCCTGCGGTCCACCTGGCCCGCCGCGATCGCTCCACTGCCGACGCTCGCCGCCTTGCTGCGGTCCTCGTCCATCGCGTCGCTGATCGCCCTGCTGCTGCGGTCCGCGAGCACGCTGGTCGCCTTGCGGCGGCCCACGTCGATCGTCGCGCCGGCCGTCCTGAGGACCTTGGCTCTGTTGCGGAGCTTGGCCCTGCTCGGGGCCCTGCTGGCCCTGCTGGCCCTGCTGCCCCTCGCTGTACATCTGCTGCGGCGGCCCGCCGCGACCACGCCCGCCACGACGCGGACCGCGATCGCCCTGCGGGCGCTGCTGCTGTTGCTGCTGCTGGCCCTCGCCACGCGGCTGGCGCTGCGGGGCCTGCCCGCCTCGCTTCGCCGACAGCGCGATCCGCTTGCGCTGGTTGTCGACCTCGAGCACGCGCACCGTCAGCTTCTGGCCGACCTTGACGACCTCGCTCGGATCCTTGACGAACTGCTCGGCGAGCTGGCTCACGTGGACGAGCCCGTCGTTGTGGACGCCGATGTCGACGAACGCCCCGAACGCGGTCACGTTCGTGACGATGCCCTCGAGCACCATGCCGGGCTTGAGATCTTCGATCGCCGTGACGTCCTCGCGGAACTTCGGCGGCTCGAACTCGCCGCGCAGATCGCGGCCCGGCTTGGCGAGCTCGGCGGCGATATCGCGCAGCGTGGGCTCGCCGACGTCATCGGTGACGTACTTCGAGAAGTCGATCTTGTCGACGAGATCCTGGTTGCCGATCAGCTGCGGCAGCTCGACGCCGAGGTCCGCGGCGATCTTCTCGACGAGCGGGTAGCGCTCCGGGTGCACCGCGGAGCTATCGAGCGGGTGGGTCGAGCCGGCGATCCGCAGGAAGCCGGCCGCCTGCTCGAACGCCTTCGGCCCGAGGCCCGAGACTTCCACCAGCTGCGACCGCGCGGCGAACGCACCGTTGGTATCGCGGTGCACCACGAGCTTCTTCGCGAGCGACTTGCCGATGCCGGCGACGTAGCCGAGCAGCTGTGCGCTCGCCGTGTTGAGCTCGACTCCGACGCGGTTCACGCAATCCTCGACGACATCCTCGAGCTTCTTCGAGAGCATCGGCTGGTTCACGTCGTGCTGGTACTGCCCGACGCCGATCGACTTCGGCTCGATCTTCACCAGCTCGGCGAGCGGATCCTGCAACCGGCGCGCGATCGAGATCGCTCCACGAATCGTCAGGTCGAGCTCGGGGAACTCCTCGCGCGCGAGGTCGGACGCCGAGTACACGCTCGCGCCGGCTTCGTTGACCTGGACCACGAACGGCGCATCCGGGCCTTCCCGCAGCCCGGCCTCGCCGAGCGTGCGCTTCACGAACGCCTCGGCCTCGCGTCCACCGGTGCCGTTGCCGATCGCGATCGCGCGCGGCTTGAACAGCTTCGCGAACGCGAGGAAGTCCTCCTTCGCCTTCGCCATCTGGGCATCACCCTGCGTGATGTACACGGTGACCGTGCCGAGGAACTTGCCGGTCGCGTCGATCGCGGCGCACTTGCAGCCGGTCCGCAGCCCCGGGTCCACGCCGATCACCGACGCCGAGCCGAGCGGCGCGGCCAGGAGCAAGTTGCGAATGTTCACCGCGAACGTCTCGACCGAGGCGACATCGGAGCGCATCTTGAGCTCGGCGCGCACGTCGTTCTCGACGCTCGGTCCGAGCAGGCGCTTGAACGCGTCGGCCACGGCGAGCCGCATCTGCTCGGCCCACGGCGATCCGCCCTGGAGCTTCGCGAGCCGCTCGACGCCCGCCGCGACCTTCGCCGTATCGACGGCGACGTGCGCGCGCAGCACCCCCTCGGCCTCGCCGCGCCGGATCGCGAGGAAGCGATGCGACGGGATCGTCTTCACCGCCTCGCCGAACTTGTAGTACTGCTCGAACTTCGTCGGCTCGTCGCCCTTGTTGGGCACGACCTCCGAGATCAGCTCGCCGTGCTCGGCGAACTCGCGGCGCACGAACGCGCGGACCTCGGCGGTATCGGCGATGACCTCCGCGACGATGTCGCGCGCCCCGGCGAGCGCGTCGTCGGCGGTCTCGATCCCCTCACCGACGAGCTTTGCGGCCTCCGCCGCGGGATCTCCTTCGTTGCTCTGCGCGAGGATCCGCAGCGCGAGCGGCTCGAGCCCCTTCTCGCGCGCGACGGACGCGCGGGTCTTGCGGCGCGGCCGGTACGGCGCGTACAGGTCCTCGAGCTCCGATTTCCCCGCGGCGCGTCGCAGCTTGGCCTCGAGCTCGGGCGTGAGCTTGCCCTGCTCGGCCACCGACGCCAGGATCGCCGCGCGCCGCGTCTCGAGCTCCACGAGGTAGGTCCGCTGCTCGTCGATCGCGCGGATCTGCACCTCGTCGAGCCCGCCGGTTCGCTCCTTGCGATAGCGCGCGATGAACGGCACGGTGTTGCCTTCGTCGAGCAGCGCCACGACCGCGGCCACCGCGGCGCGCGCCAGTCCCAGGTTCGTGGAGAGGGCGGGAACCGGATCGAAGTCCACGGGAGCGGAAGCGTTCTCGTCGGTCATGATGGGCCGCAGACCGTACCCATCGCGGCGCCGGGCGGCAAGCGCCAAGACCCTCGTCGCGCCGGTTCAGGCGGCCCGATCGCTCTATGTCGGCGGTCTCGAGTGTGGGCGTTGCGTGACGCCATGCGCTGCTCACGGTGTCATCGAGCGCGATCGCACGCGCGTCGTGCCGCAGCAGGCGCCACAGCTCGACCGCCATCTCGATGGACCGGTAGATTCGATCATACGAGAGCACGTCGAGCTCGTCACCGACAGGGACGGACTACGTGAATGGCTAGAGTCATGGTGGTGCTGGCTTGGGCGGTGGCGTGCGGTACTTGGCCAGTAGCTCGCCGATGAACGCGTCGAGCTCGCCCGCACGGACCTTGAAGTCATTCGGCTTGACGTCGGAGACCTCCGGAGGCCGCACTAGATATACAGATCGGCAGTTCACGGCGATTTCAGCGGCGGTTGCCTGTACTCGTCAAACAGCTTCTCGACGAACCTCTCAAGCTCCTTCGCGGCACCCTAAGGCTCTCGTCGAATCCCTTGCCTTCGGGACCATGAGTGGCCCGCGTCGCGGCCGGTCCGGGTTGCTACGTGTTTCTCGCTTCGGCCGATGGGCACTGTTTCGAGAAGGATCAGATCGAGATCTCGGCATCAATCGATGACAATGTGTGCCCCGAGCTCGAGCGCCGATCGCAGTGCACCCTGCAGGTTCTCGACCCCAATGATCGCTTCGGAGATTGCTGCCCTTGCATCAAAACCACGGGCCTCATCGAGATCGAGCAACTCCGAGCGTGTGCGCAACTCCGGCAGCTTGTCCGCCGCGATCATGTGGTGCTCGTCTGTGAGTGGCCCTACGACCGCCACATCGAGACCCTCGAGTTGCTCCAGAAGCTTCGCGATGTCCGCGGTCTCCAGCGTCGGCGTGTGGTGATCATGTGCACGGGCCACGGATTGCTCGATCGCGCGCGCTCTCTCTTGGTTTCCAACGAGCCGCCACAGCTCGGACGCGACCTCAAGGTAGTGATAGACACGTTCATACGATTCAAGAACCTCGAGTTCCGTGTCTTCGACCACGGGAGGCCGCACGAGATATATTGACCTGTGGCTCATGGCGGCTTCGGGTCCCGATACTCGTCGAAGAGCTTCTCGATGAACGTCTCGAGCTCCTTCGCGGGCACCTTCAGACTCTTGTCGAATCCCTTGCCTTCAGGACCGTGAGTCGCATGCGTCGCGGTGGCGAAGCTCCCAAGATCGACTTCGGCGGTAATGTCCTTCTTGCCACCTTCGAGCAGTCGTACCGGTCGGTCCGGGTTCGTGAGCGATCTTGATACCGCTTCGCGCGCATCATCGAGCTGCTTGCTCGCCTTATCGTGCGTGTCGAGCTTTCCGGTCTTCAGCTCGGCGCTGTGAACTACGGTCTTTGGGGGGCCTAGGGTCAACACCAAGAAGTCGACATCCGTGATCTCCAGATGAACGCGGTTGTCGATGAGTTTGACACCACGTTCGCTCTTCGCAAAGAGCTTCACGTTTTCTGGTGCGCGCTTGAAATCATCGGGGAACTTGTACTTCAGGTCCTGTCCTTGCCACACCTGCACGTCCCTCCGCACGTCATGACCGCCATGATCCCGGACGAGCTGCGTGTGCACATAGTCACCGACAACGATGCTGCGCAGGTCCTTACGCGCGTCTGCCACAATCGTTCTTTTCGAGCGCTCGTCGGTAGCGTCCGCGAGCTTTCGCTCGAACCTCTCGAGAACCTCGCGCACGCGCGGATCTTTGTTCAACTGCCGAATCTCCGCGAAGTCGCGGATCTGTTGCAGCCTCACCGTGGCCGCCACGGCCGCCGACTGATCGGCCTGTGCCTTAGCGGCGGCTTTCTGGATCGACGCGCGCGCGGCCTCGACGTCACCCTTGAAGCTCTGCCTGACCTCCTCCGGAGATCGCTTGCCGATGATGTCCTGGAGCTTCGTCTGCTCGTCCGGCGACAAGTGCGATCGAACGTCCTCGAGCCACTGCTCGGCCGGCGTCCGCCTTTGGATCGGCGGAGCCGACGCAGTGGCCGCCCCCTCGTGGAAGATGATCTTCTGGCCCGCGATCACGACGTGCGTCGATGTCCCTACTCTGGTTGTCTGACCGATCGGTAGGCCGACCTTTCTCGCGGACTCGATCGCGTGATCGATCTGGTCTTTGGAGCCGCGGAACTCGCTATTGGAGACGATCTCCTCGAGGCCAGCCTGCTTCAGCACGAGATCGCGGTTTGTCGCGTGCCAAGCACCCGCTTCGACACGCGCATCCTTCGCGGTCGCGCGGATGTCGGCGAGTGTCAGCTTGAGCTCGGGGTGTGCTCTCAGCAGATCCGGATTCTTCTCGAGCACCTCGAGCGCCTTGAGCTCCTCGTCGAGCAGCTGTTTGCGCTTCGCCATCACGTCGAGCGCGGCCTCACCGCTCGGTTTGGTCTCTGCAGTTTGCGCGAGTAGCGCGAGCTCGTCGCCGGCGGGCAGCAGCCGCTGCGTGGCAAGCTCGGGCAACCGGCCGAGCTTCTCGTGCATTGGCTTGCGGGCCTTGACGAACTTGCCCGCGTACTTCCCGATTCCCGCCGAGACACCCTGCAGGAACCAGTCCTGGACCTCCATCGCGCTGGGGGTCTTGTTCACGACCATCCTGTGCGCGATGTGGCCGAGTGCGACGTTCATGATCGTGTGGGCGGTGAGCGATGCTGTCTCCTTGAGGACGAACTTGCCTCCGCGCCCGGCCTTCGCCCAGATCCCCGCGGTCTGCTTCTCGAGGGTCTTCGCAAAGTCGAGATCCTTGGAGATGCGACCGATGATCGCGTTGCTGCCCATCGTCGTCAGCAGGTTCGTGAGGAATGCTTCCTTGACGTTTCCGCCCTGGATCGCCGTCTGACCTGCGGTGACGAGAGTCGCCTCGGTCGCCGCACCGGCGACGAATGGGCCTGCGCGCACGGCACCACGAGCGACAAAGCCCGCCGCACCCGCCATTCCCGCGACGGCCTCGGTCGCACCGGCGCGGACGAGCCAGCCCTGTGCGGTTCGGATCGCGACGCCACCGGCCGCACCGGCGACGATCGCGATGCCGATCATCGCAAGCGCCTGCACGCATGCCGTAGCGAAGCGCTGCCACTTCACGGTGTCGGCGCCCTGCTTCAAGAACTCCACGAGGTCGTGGTTATCGTTGAGCGTTCCGAGCTCCTTTTGTTGCTTCACGAGCGCGTCGCGTCGAAATCGCCGCTGTACGGATGGGTCTTCCCACTTGCCCTTCGCGTGCTGGTCTGTGGACTGACGGTCGAGGGTCAGGTTTCCGAGCGTGTTCTTGATCGGCACGACGGCATCCTCGATGGTCCGGAAGCTGCCGTGGAACCGCGATGCGATGTGCGACGCCAGCCCGCTTCCGGCCTCCATGACCGCCATGCCGAGCGCGCGCATTGACTGATAGAGGCCCTCGACTCGTGTCTGAAATGCGAGCTCCTGCGCGCGCAACGTCGTCTCCTCGATCGCGCCGCCGTCGACAGGCGTGCCCGTTGCGAGCTGGTTCTGCAGCGCGCGCGATGCCGCGGTCACGGTGTCGGTCTCGGTCGCGATCGCCGACACGCCGGCCTGCGATACTCGCGAGGCCTCGCCGACCGTGTGGCTCAGGTCGTTCGTTCCGCTCCGTAGTGCCTGGATCGCGAGTTGTTGCTGCTGCTGCGCGGCGTCGGTGATCAACTGCTCGGACGTGTCCGCGAGATGCGAGAGCGCGGCGGCTTGGGCGTACGTCCCCAGGATCCCGTTGATCGGGCGCGAGTTCGGAGAGCTCGCGTCCTTGATCCCCATTCCTGGCGCCAGGTCGGTGACCTGCTTGACTCCGGAGGCGATGCGTATGAGCCGATCCTTCTGGCTCTGGATGATGGGCGCCCAGCTCCCGAGTTCCTTCTCGTCCACAGTTGCGATCCGCGCCTGCTTGTCGATGAGCCAGCGGATGGCGGCGATCATCGCAGGTCCTTGTTTATAGGGACTCAGCGCGGTCTGAAGGAACTGTGCGGCGATGAGCGAGTCGCCCAGCATCGTGACCAGGTCGGCGCTCTTCGTCGAAGTGGCCTGGAGCTTCGCGGCCCGGCTCTGAGCGAGAGCGATGTCGTCGTCGGCCGAGCTCTGAGCGAGTGCAAGCAGCCGTGCGTTGCGATCGTCGACGTCGACCCCACCCACGGGCGCGTGCTTCCTCGCTGCCGAGAACGTCCGCGCCCAGCTCGGCGGTAGGCCGAATAGTGGGGGTGCCGGCGTCATGCCGTACGCGAGAACCGAGCCAGGCTCCTCGTGGCCATCTTTGTAGGCCGAGTGGAGCGATGCCGCGACTTCTTCGACAATCGCGTCGGCCGGATCGGCTTTGACCCAGTTCCACAGGGACGGATCTTTCGAGCCTTGCCATTCCAGCTTCACTTCGCGAAGTTTGCGCGGCGCGGTCGCCGCGGATGGCTTGTTCGCGGTCGGGATGTAGGTCGCGACGTTCTTCGTCACGAGCCCGGCGCCTACCTGGCGATCCATCGGGTGTGATTTGATCAGCTGGTCGTATTCGACCGATCCCGTTTTCGTCGGATCGTGCTCGGCGGCGGCTGCCCAGCGTGGTCCTAGCCGCCTCAGCGAGCTGCGGACCGCGTCTTCGAACAGCTCGGCGAGCGCCCGCCCGATCGCCGGGAACCAGGTGTCTGTTTTGATCGTCAACATCGGCGCGAGCGTGTCGCGGTGATTCGCCGGATACAGGTGCTTCAAGAGCTGCGCGGGCTCGTCGAGATCGATGTCGCTCTTGAGTATCGATGCGACGCGCAGCCCGAATCGCTCGGGGTCCGTCCATTCGAGCTGCGGATGCGGTGACGGCCACGGCACGTTCGACAGGTGATTCGCAATGGCGCGCCACAGGTGAGTCTCGTTGACCCGCAGGTAGAGATCGATGCCACGCAGCTTGCTCGGACTCAGCTGTACCGCGGTGTTGGGGGCCGCGGAGGTGCGACCTCCAACCATCTCGTCGAGGACCGGTTCTGCGGACTGCCCCGCGACGACCGCGTCTGCCACTCGATCAGCGTTCTCCTCGAATGCGTCATCCTGTTCGCCGGCCCCGCTCGCTGGAGCGAGCCCGGCGCGCTGCTGGACGACGTGCGCGGCCTCGTGCGCCGCCGTGCGCAAATCCGGGGTTTCTGCGAACCCGACTGCATTGCCGCTCGCATACGCAGTCGCTCCGAGCTGCGTGCTCGCATCGGCGGCCGCGCCACCGACCTGCGATCGAACCTTGGACACATCGTGGTGTCCGAACGACTTCTGGATCGCCTCCGCATGAGGCAGCGAAGAGCTCGCGTTCACCACGCCATCACCTGCGACGCGCTCCACCATCGTGCGTCGTCCGGGCGCGGCGCCACCGTCACTCTCGGCGGAGCTGTCACGGTCGCCGCGCCGACCTCTTGGACCCTGATACTTCATGACCCCGCCCGACCCTACATTCGATGAGGTGTCCGCTCGATTGCAAGTTGGGTGCGGATCTTTTGCGACGGCAAACAGTCGCGTGATTCTCTGCACTTCGATCGACTCGGTGAGGCTGCGAACACGTCTTGACGGCAACTCCATCTCGTCGAAGGTGTCCGACGTCGGACGCGTACTGCGCCCACTGCGGGCATTCCTCGTCGAGCGGCGGCTGCGAATGGCCGACGCTGAGGGTCGCCCGCTATGCGCTCGACGGAGCCAAGGTCGACGACGCATGTGATCGAAATTGCTCCCGTCCTGCCACGAAAATAACGTCCGCGCTCTACACGGCGACCGTGCTTCGATGGGGTTGAGCGACACGTTGTATCCGAGCCGTTCGAGGCGTTTGACGAGAGCGCGTTTCGCTATCGATGCGGATGCCTGATCAAGGAAGGCGACCCCAAGGTCCTTGTAGTCCACAGCTCGGGCGAGCACGTGATAGGCGGCAATCAGGATCTTGTGCGCGATCGCCATCGCGGCCCATGCGGGACCTTTCCGGGCCCATCGCCCATTTTCGTCCAAGGGGGTGGCCGGCCGCCGGCCACAGCGTCTCGTCCGTCGCAAAGAGCCGCACCCAACGAAGTTCAGGTGCTGAGAGCCTGGTTCGAGCGGGAAGCCATCGCGGCGCGCAAGCGTAGCCAGACTGGACCGGCATGTCGCGCGACAAACGACTCGCCGGTCGAACGCCCTGTTGAATTACGGCGAGTCGCCATCGCCATCGCCAGCGTCGAGGGCCGTGTCCGAGTCGCTGTCGATGCGCGAGCTCCATCTCCGACTCTCCAATCCACGACCCGACGATGCACTGGCGCAAGCGTTCCAGCGCCTTGTCACCGACCGACGCGGGCGTCTGCTCCGGTTCCTCGGAGATGCGCGGAGGCGCGAGGCGCTCGCGTGTGCAAGGTAGCGGTCGCGATCACTCGGCGACATGCGCGATGTCGAGGTAGCGTCCGCGGATGCCGCTCGCCGCCCGAGAACGCCTGATCCGCCGCCTCCCCAAGGCCGAGCTCCACCTCCACATCGAGGGCACGCTCGAGCCCGAGATGATGTTCAGCCTCGCCGCGAAGCACGGCGTGAAGCTGCCGTACGCGTCGATCGAGGACGTACGCAGGGCCTACGCGTTTCACGACCTGCAATCGTTCCTCGAGCTCTACTACGCGGGGTGCGACGTGCTCCGCGACCGCCGCGACTTCTACGCGCTCGCGATGAGCTACTTCACGCGGGCTCACGCCGACCACGTCGTCCACGCCGAGCTGTTCTTCGATCCGCAGTCGCACACCGCACGCGGCATCCCGCTCGAGGTGGTGTTCGGCGGCCTGCGCGACGCGATGGAGGACGCGCACCGCCGCTACGGCATGACGTCCGAGCTCATCCTCTGCTTCCTGCGCCACCTCTCCGAGGAGGACGCGTTCGCGACGCTCGACGCGGCCCTGCCGTTTCGCTCCGAATTCATCGGCGTGGGGCTCGACTCCGGCGAGCGCGGCAACCCGCCGAGCAAGTTCGAGCGCGTGTTCGCGAAGGCACGCGGCCTGGGCCTGCGGGCGGTCGCCCACGCGGGCGAGGAGGGTCCCGCCGCGTACATCCAAGAGGCGCTCGACCTGCTCAAGGTCGAGCGGATCGATCACGGGGTCCGTTGCGACGAAGATCCGGCCCTCGTCGAGCGGCTCGCCCGCGAGCAGATTCCGCTCACCGTGTGCCCGCTCTCGAACCTCAAGCTGTGCGTCGTCACGGATCTGCGGCAGCACAACTTCGCGCGGCTGCTCCGCCAGGGCGTCGCGGTCACGATCAACTCCGACGACCCCGCGTACTTCGGCGGCTACATCGCCGACAACTACCGCGCCACCGCCACCGCGCTCGAGCTCACCGCCGACGAGCTGGTCACGGTCGCCGAGCATGCGGTCCGTGCGTCGTTCCTGCCGGCGACCGCGAAGACCTCGCTCCTCGCGACGGTCCGCGCCGAGGCGGCGCGCGCCTGAGGCACGCCTGGTACGCTCCGTAGATCACTGCGCCGGGCAGCTCGGATCGGTCGTGACCTCGATGTCGTCGATGAACGCGTTCTGCTGCACGTAGTTGCTGTTGTCACACAGGCCGCTGCCACCATCGTGCGAGATCGTGACGACCTGCGGGCGTCCCACGAACAGCGGGTTCAGGCACACCGTGTACTTCTGGTAGCCGTTGCCCTCGGTCAGGGTTTGCGTCGTGACTCCGCTGCGGACCTGGCTCGAAGCATTCGGGTTGTTACCGACGTTCGCGAAGAACGTGATCGCCGGGCCCGAGGCACCGACCGAGGCGGGGACCGTCGGCAGCATCGTGTAGCCGGCATTCGAGCATCGGCCGTTCGACTCGAGCGCGAGGTACTTCATGCCCGAGTGTGCGAGGAGCGCGCTGGTGCGCACGACCGCGGAAGCGGTGCTGGATCCGATGGTGCCGAAGCTCCCGAACGCCACCCCACCCTGTTCGAACCCGTTGTTGACGAAGTTGTCGTTCGAAGCGCAGCTCGGATCGTCGACGACCTTCACGTTGTCGGCGAACAGCGAGAGGTTGAGGAGGTCCGCGCAGGAGCCCGACGCGATGTTGTCCATCGCGAACCTGAGCGGCGCCGTTTGCCCGCGCAGCGAGGGTGGCAGGCAGGTGTGAATCGTCCCCGAGGTTCCGGCCGGTGGCGGCAACATCGAGAACAGCGTCAGTCCAAAGACCGAGGTGCCGAACTGGATCTTGGCTCCGAGCGCCCCGGCGTTCGTGCCGACGAACATGTCGAGGGCGGGGTTGGCGACGTTCGGCACGCTGATGAACGTCTCCATCGAGGCGCTGTCGCAACGTGCGCCGAGCGTGACTCGCGCCGCCTTGGTTCCCCCGACTCCGATGCCGTTGACGAACGCGAACGACGAGCTACCGGTCAGCGACGAGGTCCAGCCTCCGGCTCCTTCGGCGTCGGCGTTGGCTCCCACCCCGGGCATCGGGCCGCACTCGCCCACGTTCGCCTTGACGATCGCCGCGTGATCGATCGCGAAGTTGTTGATCATCGAATTCGGGCAGCGGTTCGGTGGCAGGTACGGCCCGAGCGCGAGCGTGACCGGTGCGCCCTTGCCGGTCGTCGCGGCCGGCGCGTAACCGCCCTCGGAGAGGCAGATGCGGAGCGAATGGTAGTTGGAGTCCTGGAACGCCGGCAGCGGTCCCCAGCCTCCGTTGAACGAGACGCCCATGTTCACGGAGTCGAAGTTCTGCTGGTCGAACTGGTTCTTGTAGTTGAGCTCGAGCACGAGTGGCTCGGCCTTGCGGAAGCTCGGCGCGTCGAAGGTCTGCTTGACGTGCCCGAGCGAGCACAGCGCGCTCGGCAGGAAGCTGGCCTCACCGGGATCGGCCCCACCGGCCGCGCTCGTGTTGAGCAGCGCGCCGTTGACCGGCGTCCACGTCGCGGCGGCCGCGAATCCCGGATCCTGCACGAGGCCGGTGAACACGCACCCATCCACGCCATCGGTGTAGCCGGCGACGCACTCGCACGTGCGGCCGACGCCGCCGACCTCGCAATACTTGTGCGTGCCACAGTCGGCGTCCTCCGTCGCTGTCGTGCACTCGCACGTCGCGATCTCGCACGGATCGGGAGCCGCATCCGGGCTCTCGTTGTTGTCGACGACCTTGCCGCAGGCGGCTAGCACACCCAGCACGAACGTCACCCAGACTACTGTCCTCATGATGGCAGTATGCCAGCGTTGGACCGTCCGTAGGTCACGACTCTCGTGGTCGTGTGATCCGGATCGGTGTCGGCCAACCTGCTAGGGGACCGGACAGGCCGCGTCGGTCGTGACCTCGACGTCGTCGATGAACGCGACCTCCTCGGTGTAGTTCGCTCCGCAGCCGCCGCCGTCGGAGTCTCCGGTCGAGAACCGGACCGTCACGCGACGCCCACCGGCATTCGGCGGCAAGCACAACGTGCCCTGGGTGTAGATCCCGTTCTCCGGCAGATCGATCGACGAGCTCGTGTTGAAGAACGGCTGCACCGCGACCCGCGTCGTGGTCTTGGGATGGTTGGCACCCACATTCGCGAAGAACTTGAGGGCCGGCCCCGCCGCGCCGGTCGGCGGCGGCACGTAGAAGGTGACGTCCGCCCCACCCTGCCCGACGCCGACACACTCGTTCGCGCCTCCGAGCCGCAACACGCCGTTGCCGGTATGCGCGAGCGCCGGGTTGTTCTGGATCACGGCGGTGCTTCCCTCCTGGTCGTTGACGTAGCCATTCGACAGGCCCCATCCGGGGACCGGACCAGTCCCGTCGACGATCCGCTCGAACCCGGGATCGTTGATCAGCTCCGGCGCGCAGCCCGGGTCGTCGACGATCGTCACGTTGTCGATCGTGAACGTCTTGTTGACCAGGACCGTGCAGCCGTTGTTCGAGATGCGCTGCAGGAAGAAACCGAGCGATGCGGTCGTACCCGCGGCCCAGTCCGGAACGCAGATCCGCGAGTGCCGCGGCTTCCCGTTCGCGTCGAGGAGCGCCACGCTGCGGTCGGCGAGCTGAAAGGCGAGCCGGCTACCGTTCGTGCCGGTCCAGAAGATGTCGATCGCCTGGTTGGGCCGCGCGACGGGATCCGGCAACGCGATCGTTCCGGTCATCGTCACCTCGGAACACTTGTTCGCCGTCGTCAGCCGGGCCCCGCTCGTGCCGCCCTCGCCGATGTTCCCCAGGATCGTTCCGGTCGCGCCCTGGACCGGGCTGAACGTCCAGCCCGTGGTGCCGGTCTCGAAGTCGCCGTTCACCACCGTGTTCGGCGCCGGGCACTCGGCCGGCGTCGCGAGCTGGAGCGCGAGCTGATCGAAGTGAATCGTCGACGAGCTCGAGGACCCACAGTTAGGTCCGCCGAACGTGCCGACCTGAAAGTCGACGGGCTTGCCATACGCACGAGGCCCGAGACAGAACGTGTCCGTCTTGAACTGGCCGGGCGTCACGGCTGACTCGAAGAACTGCCCGCCGACGCCAACGGCGACCTGCGCGCCGCCGAGATCGAAGTTGGCCTCGACGCCGGTGTGAGTGACCGAGACCTTGAACGCGTCGGCGCGATCGAACGGAGGCATCGTGAACGTCTGCTTGAGCCCGCCGCCGGTGCACATCCCGATGCGGTTGATCTGGCCCTCGCCGGGATCGAGGTTGCCCGCGGCGCCGGCATTCACCGAAGACCCGGTCCCGAGGGCCGTCCACTTCGTCGGATCCATGAACCCCTTGTCGAGCGGGCCACCGACGAACACGCACGAGCCACTCTGATCTGCGTACGCGGGGGCACACCCGCACACGCGACCCGGGCCCGACTCGTCGCAGACCTCGTGGGCCGCACAATCGGCGGCCTGCGTCGCGATCGTGCACTCGCACGTCGCGGTCGCGCACGGATCCACGGTCGCGTCGGGCTGCTGCGACTGCACCTCGCCGCACGCCACGAGCACCAACGATGCCAGGATAACGGTCTTCATGATTCGAGTATGCCAGTGATGAGCGATCGAATGGAAAGTGAGCATCGACGGTGTGACCCGCGCTCCGGTCGGTTGTGACCAAGAATCTTCGGGTAGATGCGCCCGGCCCCGACCGTAGCTCACCCGATCACACCCTCGGCGCTCGCGGCAGCCGCGCGCGGAAGCGTCCTCGTTTTATCTGGATCCTTCGAGCGCCGAACTGCGCGTCGGTGATCGCGAGATCCCACGGAATGCCCACTCGAAAGGCGATGCGAGGAAGCCGCGCGAGCGAAAATCACAGGCCTGTAGTTGAACAGCCAACCCAGTCGGGCTGACTCTGTGCAGCGCTATCGTTACTCAGGTTCGTCGGGTCCGAACCATCTCGGCTCATCCGATAGATCTCGCGGTTCCCATCTCGCATCGTCTCGAAGATCAAGTCCGCGCCGTCAGGCGACCAACGTGGATGCTCATCGATCGCCGGATTCGACGTGAGATTTCTTTGACCTTGCCCGTCTGCATCCGCCGTCCAGACGTCGCGGTTTCCGGTCTCCTCTCGCACGAACACAAACGTGGAGCTGTCGGGTGCCCACGCGAACTCGAGAACTTGGTCGATCTGTTGCAGGAAGAGGCCGGTACCGAGATCCATCACCCACAGCGCCTGGTTCGAAATGGCAGCGATCTTCAGGCCGTTTGGCGACCACTTGAGATCAGCGATTGGCTGTGGCGTGGTCAGTGGTGTGCTCGCTGTGCCGTCGATACCTCCCTGCCAAATCCTCACTGCCCCCATCATCGATTCCGCGCGATAGGCCAACTTGGTGCTGTCAGGAGCCCAGGTCGGAAGCCTTTCACTAACCGAGTCTTGCTCGCTACGGATCGTGAGGCCACCGGTCCCGTCGACGCGAACCACGCGCACGCGCGATGGTGTTCCAGCATCGAATGCGAGATGCGACCCGTCCGGCGCCCATTCGAACCTGTTCTCGATCTCGCTGGTGTTCGTCACGTTCAGAGTGCCGCCGACTCTAGTTGCGACGAAGATATCCGCACCTCCAGCCACGGGTGCAATGAATGCGAACCTGGTGCCGTCAGGGGACCAGCGCGGAGACTGCTCGCTGCCCGCGCTCGATGTGAGCGCTCGAGCTGAGCTTCCATCCGCGTTGGCAACGTAGACGTCGTCGTCGCCATCTTTGTTGGAGAGGAACAGGACTTCGCCGCCTGCGTTTTCGCAGTCCAGGTTACGACACCTCCCGGTCACGCATGTCGGTGCCGCTGGGTCGCGGCAATCCTCGTCGCCGTCGCAGCCATCCGCTTGGCAGGTGTTTGCGAAGCAGACACCCTCGGCGCAGGGCTCGGGACTGTCGAATCCTACCGCTCCGCATTCGACGTCCGTCTCGCAGCACACAGCGGGGTTCCGCTTGGTTGGAAGACACGCCCCGAGCACGAAGAGCAACGCAAGAAACCTCATTCGCACCTCCACCGGCTTCGAGGGTACTCCGGCTCGAGATGATTCGCGCACTTGAATTGCATGCGGTGCCTCTTCGACCGGCTGCGTAGCCGGTTGCCTACGAAATCACGCCGTCGGCGATCGCGATCGCCCGCACGGCCTCGATCGAATCGGACTCGGCGACGGTCCTGTCCTCGCGGTAGCGCACGACGCGCGCGTGGCGCAGCGCCAGCCCGCCCGGGTACAGCGACGAGCGCTGCACGTCATTGAACGCGATCTCGACGACGATCTCGGGCCGCACGAGCACGATGTGGCCATCGCGCGCCGAGGTGGAGGTTCGAGAGCCAGCCCTTGCGGCGGCTCGAGCCCCCTCGACCGCGAGCACGACCCCTCGCCAACCCGTCTATGGGCGGATCAACCTAGAGCGCATCGTATAGCCTTGACTCGGCATCTGGCAAAACGGGCGCCAGTATGCGAGCCTCGCGTCCAAGATGGTTGGGGTTGGTTTGGGCGGATGAGCGGGTGGAGGCCAACACTCGTTTGTCGCGTGGGTGGTCTCTCCTGCGCGTTGCCGCTGGAAGCAGTCATCGAGACCATGCGTCCGATGCCAATCGAATCGGTCTCGGGAATGCCGCGCTTCGTGCTCGGCATGTCGATCATCCGCGGCGCACCGGTGGTCGTTGTCGATGCCGGACTGCTTCTTGGTGATCGCGCGTCTACTGCCGGTCGTGCGGTGACGGTACGCGCGGGCTCGCGCACGATCGCCTTGCTCGTGGACGCGGTCATCGGTGTGCGTACGCTGACCGCAGTCGAGGATTTACCGCCGCTCCTCGACAGAGCAGCCGACGACGCGGTCGCGGCAATCGCAGCACTCGATAACGAGCTCTTCTTGGTACTACGCGGTGCCAGACTTGTTCCGGAGGACTCCCTAACCGTCGCGCCGGTAGGAGCCGGCGCGTGATCGGCTCGTCCCAGCTCGAACACCTTCGCGAGCTGATTGCCCACCGTCTCGGGCTTCAGTTCGACGACACGAAGCTGGGCTTCTTGGCGGAAGTCTTGCGCCGGCGTTCGGATGCGAACGCGTGCGATCCGACGACGTACTTGGCGCGGCTCGCGAGCGCGGGCCCGGCGGAGATCGGCGCGATCGCTCAGGAGCTCACAGTCGGCGAGACCTACTTCTTTCGGAACAACGATCAGTTCCGCGCGCTCGCGCAGGCCGCGATTCCAGAACGCCTTCGGACACAGACGGGTCCGCGCCCGCTGCGCGTGTTGTCGGCCGGATGCGCATCCGGCGAAGAGCCGTACACGATCGCGATGGTCGTGCGCGACATTCTTCCCGATCCGCCGTGGGAGGTCTCGATCCGCGCGATCGATGTGAATCCCGCCGCACTCGAGAGCGCGCGGCGCGCGAGGTTCACGAGCTGGGCGCTGCGGGAGACCCCGCCGCGCGTGCAGAGCGCGTGGTTCCGTGCGGAGGGTCGCGACTTCGTCCTCGACAGGTCGATCCGCACGATGGTGCGGTTCGAAGAACGCAACCTCGCGAGCGAGGATCCCGAGCTCTGGCAGCTCGGCTCGTACGACGTGATCTTCTGCCGCAACGTCCTCATGTACTTCACGCCCGAGACGATGCGTGGCGTGGTCGCTCGGATGGCGCGTTCGTTGGCCCCGGGCGGCTATCTGTTTCTCGGCCACGCCGAAACCTTGCGAGGCGTGTCGAACGACTTCCACCTCTGTCACACCCACGAGACGTTCTACTACCAGGTGCGCGCAGGGACCGAACGCCTCGACATCGGTGAGCCTCTCGAGCGTCGAACCGTTGAGCCACGATCGCCGGACCTTGCCGCGGTGGTGGCGACCTCGGACTCGTGGGTCGAGGCGATCCGGCAGGCATCCGAGCGGATCCGAGCGCTCGCCGGCACCGCCGGGCCATCGCTCGCCCGGATCCGGAGCTGGGATCTAGGGGCCGCGCTCGATCTGCTGCGACGCGAACGCTTCGCCGAGGCACTCCACTTGATCGACGACATGCCCGACGACTCCGCGCGCGATCCCGACGTTCTCCTGTTACGAAGCGTCTTGCTCGCCCACGATGGTCAGTCGTCCGCTGCCGAAGAAGCCTGCGGTCGTCTGCTCTCCATCGACGAGTTGAATGCGGGTGCCCACTACGTCCTGGCCCTGTGTCGCGAGAGCGCCGGCGATCGCGACGGCGCGATCCGCCACGATCAGACCGCGACGTACCTCGACCCGGCATTCGCGATGCCGCGGCTCCACCTCGGATTGATCGCTCGCCGCGCCGGCGAACGCGACACCGCACGACGCGAGCTCGAGCAGGCGATCGCGCTCCTCGAACGCGAGGATGCGTCGCGACTCCTGCTGTTCGGCGGCGGCTTCCATCGCGACGCGCTGATCGCGCTATGCCGCGCCGAGCTCGTGAGGGCAGGCGAATGAGTCGATCGCTCGACGACCGCGCCGCGGACATGCGACGCGCGTTCGATCGCTCGTTCGCCGGCGCGCCGACCGAGGCATCTGCGGCCGTCCACGATCTCGTGGCGATCCAGATCGGTGGAGATCCGCATGCGCTGCGGCTCACCGAGATCGACGGTTTGTTCGTCGATCGAGCGGTCGTGCCCGTGCCGAGTCGCATCAGGGAGTTGTTGGGGATCGTTGGATTTCGCAGCGCGCTCGTGCCGGTGTTCGATCTCGCCGCGCTGCTCGGCTATCCCGCGGCCGCTTCGCGATGGATCGCGACCGTTGGCAGGCGGGGAATCGGGTTCGCGTTCGAGGCGTTCGACGGCCACCTGCGCGTCGCGTCCGAAGCGATCGCTCCGTGCGCGCCTGGCGCGGCGCCGGCTCACGTTCGAGAGCTCGCGCGCCATGCCGGCCAGGTGCGGCCGATCGTGCATCTTCCATCGCTGATCGAAACGATTGCCACGCAGGCACTGCCGCGATCGAAGGAGTAGCGCTGTCATGGGGAAACAACGGACATTTGGACAGAAGCTCGGCGCGGGCTTCGCCGTGACGGTGGCGCTCGTGGTCGCGATCGGCGTCGTGGCGGTGTACGCGCTCCGCAACGTCGTGGCGAGCAAGGACCACGTGATCACCGTCGACGCCCAGCTCCTGCAGGATGCCGAGTCGATGCGATCCTCGCTCGAGCGCAAGGGCGGCGCCAACCGGGGGTTCCTGCTGTCGCGCGACGAGCAGTTCTTCGCAGCAAGAACCGATGCACGCAGCGAATTCCTCGCCGCACTCGATCGGCTTCGCAGGCTGGCTCCTGCGGAAGCCGCGCGCGCGATCGATGCCATCGCGAAGCTCGAGGCAGATCACCAAGAGGAGAGCGACCGCGTGCTCGCCCTTCGTCGCACCGATGCGGCACTCGAGGCTGTAACCAAGGAGTGGGACGACAAAGTCGGCCCCAAGCGCGACCAGCTCGACTCCGCGATTCGCGAATTCATCACCACCGAGAAACAGCAGCTCGAGACGTCGCGTATCGCCTCGACCGAGGCGGCGGCATCCGCGACGAACCTGGTGATCGGGCTCGGCATCGGTGCCGTCGTGCTCGGCATCCTGCTCGCCTTTGTCCTGGCACGGACGCTGAGTCGCCAGATCGCGGGCGCTGTCGGCCAGGTGCAGAGCTCCTCGGCCGAGCTCCAGGCGGCGGCGAACCAGCAGGCGACCGGCGCGAAGGAGCAGGCGACCGCGATGAACGAGATCACCACGACGATCAGCGAGCTACTCGCGACGTCGCGACAGATCGCGGAGAGCGCGCAACGCGTGGCGCAGATCGCGGGACAGACTGCGACCGCCGCGAAGGCCGGGAACGGGATGGTCGACAAGGCCCACGGGTCGATCGCGGCGATCCGCCAACAGGTCGATCTCGTCGTGACGCACATGCTCGAGCTCGGCAAGAAGTCGCAGCAGATCGGCGCGGTGCTCGACATCGTGTCCGAGCTCGCCGAGCAGACCAACATCCTCGCGATCAACGCGACGATCGAGGCCGCCGGAGCCGGTGACGCAGGCAAGCGGTTCGCCGTGGTCGCCGACGAGATTCGCAAGCTCGCCGATCGCGTTGCCGTGTCGACCAAGGAGGTTCGCGCGTTGATCGATGACGTGCGGAGCGCCGTCAACACGACGGTGATGGCCACCGAGACAGGGTCGAAGGCGGTCGATACGGGCTCTAAGCAGTTCGGTGATGTCGCGAGCTCGTTCCAGCAGATCACCGGGCTCGTGACGACCACGACCGAGGCATCTCGCGAGATCGAGCTGTCGACGAAGCAGCAGACGACCGCGGTCGAACAGGTGAACCTCGCGATTGCCAACGTCGCGCAGGCCACGAAGGAGACCGAGGCCAGCTCCGGCCAGACGCTGGCGACCGCATCGCAGCTGGCCGGGCTCTCGAAGGATCTGTTGCGGCTCGTCCAGCCGCAGGCCGACTGACCCATGGCACAGGATCCGTACAAGTACTTCCGGCTCGAGGCACGCGAGTTGATCGACCACCTCGGCAAGGGAACGCTCGAGCTCGAGAAGACTGCGGGGATCGAGGTCGTGTTGCGGCTCCTGCGCCACGCGCATACGCTGAAGGGCGCGGCGCGCGTGGTCCGCCAGCGCGAGATCGCGGATCGCGCACATGCGATCGAGGACGCGCTCGCCCGGCATCGCGATGGTGGACCGATCCCGCCGTCGACGATCACGGGGCTGCTCGCGGTGGTCGACGAGATCACGCGCCTGGTCGCCGGGCTGGATGATCCACCCGCGGCCCGATCACCGGCGGTCGAATCGCCGACGGCGGTCTCCGATGACACTCCGCGCAGTGTGCGCGCCGAGCTCGCGGAGATGGACGGGCTGCTCGACGGCATCATGGAGGCGCACGCGCGGATCGCGCCGATTCGAGGCGCCACCAAGACGATCGAGGAAGCACGTCAGCGTGCCGAGCTTCTCGTCGACCATCTCGCGCGCACGGGCTCGTCCGAGGCCGACCGGCGGAGCACAAGACGAGTGCACGCGCTCGCCGAGCAGCTCCGCGACCTCGTCGCCACAGCGGCGCGTGGCCTGGGAACCGGCATCGAGCAGCTCCATCGCGAGCTCGTCCAGGTTCGCGACCGAGCGGAGCAGTTGCGCCTCGTCCCGGCGTCGTCGCTGTTCGTCTCGCTCGAACGCACCGTCCGCGATGCAGCAGCGTCCCTCGGAAAGCAGGTCGCGTTTCACGGCAAAGGTGGTGACGTCCGGCTCGACGCGCACGTGCTCGGCGCGATCCACGGTGCGCTCGTCCAGCTCGTGCGCAATGCGGTCGCCCACGGCATCGAGGCCGCGCCCGAACGGATCGCCACCGGCAAGGCTGCGGTCGGTCAGGTCTCGATCGAGATCGTGCGTCGCGGGCGTCGGGTTGCGTTTTCCTGCCACGACGACGGGCGCGGCGTCGATCTCGATGCGGTCCGTGCCGTCGCCCGCCGCGTCGGGCTCGCGCCGAGCCAGACCGCGCCACTCGGCGTGGAAGAGCTGATGCGCTTGCTCCTGCGCGGCGGAATCACGACCTCCGCTACGGTCACCGAGATCGCTGGCCGTGGAATCGGGCTCGACGTCGTACGCGACGCGACCGAGCGCCTTGGCGGAACTGTCACGATCGAGACGGGCCCGTCGGGCACGACGTTCGAGCTCGTGGTGCCCGCCTCGCTGGCTTCGCTCGAAGCCCTCGGCGTGGAGATGGCCGGCGTGCGCGCGATGTTCCCGCTCGATGCGGTGCAGTGCACGGCGCGCGTCGGCGAGCACGAGATCTCGAGGACCGCGCGTGCCTGCTCGATCGTGCACGAGGGCAAGGTGATCCCGTTCGTGTCGCTCGCGGAAGCCTTGCGACCGAGCGCCGGATCGGCGCGCGTACGTCGGGTGTGGTCGACCGTGATCGTCGAAGGCGCGGATGGGCTGGCTGCCATTGGCGTGGATCGGCTGATCAATACCGCGACGGTCGTCGTCCGGCTGCTCCCCGAGCTCGCCGCTGCCGACCCGATCGTCGCCGGTGCCGCGCTCGATCCCGACGGCCATCCCCTGCTCGTCCTCGATCCAGACGGCGTGATCGCCGCGGCTCGCCGAGACCGCGCGATCACCCAGACGTCGAGTCCGACGCGTCACGCCGTGCTCGTGATCGACGACTCGCTGACCACGCGCATGCTCGAACAGAGCATCCTCGAATCGGCAGGCTTCGAGGTCGACACCGCGGTCTCGGGCGAGCACGGCCTCGAAGCCGCGCGGCGCAAGCGCTACGCGTTGTTCCTGGTCGATGTCGAGATGCCCGGGATCGATGGGTTCACCTTCATCGAGCGGGTCCGTTCGGATGCCGATCTACGCGATACGCCCGCGATCCTTGTCACGTCGCGATCGTCGATCGCGGATCGCCAGCGTGGAGACCAGGTCGGTGCGCAGGGTTACATCGTCAAGAGCGAGTTCGATCAGACGGATCTCGTCGCACAGATCCACAGGCTGGTGAGCTAGCGATGACGAGGCTGCGCGTCCTCGTCGTCGACGACTCGAGCACGGCCCGGAACCGGCTGTGCGACGTGGTAGCGGCTGATCCCGCGCTCGAGCTGGTGGCCGCCGCCGCCGATGGCAAGGCCGCGATCGAGCGCTGCACCGAGCTGCGCCCCGACGTTGTCGCGATGGACATGATGATGCCGGTGATGACCGGCGTCGCGGCGACCGAATACATCATGGCGTATTGTCCGACGCCGATCCTGATCGTGTCGTCGTCGACGAACCGGGGCGAGCTGTTTCGCACCTATGATGCGCTCGCGGCAGGTGCGGTGGACGTGCTCGAGAAGCCACGAGGGGACGAGCCCGAGGGCAGCTGGGAGGCCCGGTTCCTTTCGACGCTCAAGCTCGTGGCGCGGATCCGGGTGATCACGCACCTGCGTGGGCGGCAGTCGTCGCGCGTAGGCCCCCGACCGCCACCGGCTCCCATCTCACCATCCCCTCATGTCGAGATCCTAGGAATCGGCGCATCGACCGGCGGCCCGGGAGCGATCCTGGAGATTCTGCGCCACCTTCCCCCCAGGTTACCGATCCCGGTGCTGTTCGTCCTCCACCTCAGCGACCGCTTCGGCGGTGCATTCGCGGAGTGGCTCGACGGTCAGACCGAGCACGAGGTTCGATTCGCGCGCGACGGTGAACCGGTCGCTGCGACCGCAGGCCGGATCGTCATGGCTCCACCGGATCGCCACCTCCTCGTGCGCGACGGCAGGCTCCGCGTCACCGACGACGCCGAGCGTCACTCGTGCCGGCCGTCCGTCGACGTGCTGTTCGAGTCGCTCGCCCGCGGTTATGGCAACGGAGCGGCCGCCTGCCTGCTCACGGGCATGGGCCGCGACGGCGCGGCCGGCATGCTCGCGGTTCGCAATGCCGGTGGCGCGACGATCGCTCAGGACGAAGCGACCTGCATCGTGTTCGGAATGCCACGCGAGGCGATCGCACTCGGTGCCGCCGTCCGCGTGCACCCGATCTACGAGATCGGTCCGGCGCTCGTGGCTCTGATGAGCGATCGACGGGGGCCGCGATGACGGGAACTATCTTGATCGTCGACGACAGCCTGACGGTGCGGATGGACCTAGTGGAGGCGTTCGAGACCGCGGGGTTCTCGCCGGTGCCGTGTGCGTCGGTCGCCGAGGCGCGCGCCGCCCTGATCGCGCGCGCCCCGATCGGAGCGGTGATCCTCGACGTGATGCTGCCGGATGGGGATGGCGTCGAGCTCGCCGCCGAGATCCGTCAGGGGGATCCGGAGTCGGCGATCGCGATCCTGATGCTGTCGAGTGAGGCGGAGGTCAAGGATCGGGCTCGCGCGCTCCAGATCGGGGCCGACGAGTATGTCGGTAAGCCGTACGACCGTGGCTACGTGGTCGCGAAGGCACGCGAGCTCGTGCGCGCCCGCCACGCTGGACCCGCGCGGCGATCACCGACGGTGCTGCTCGTCGACGATAGCGCCACGTTCCGCGAGTCGTTGCGCGAGGCCCTCGAGGCCGCGGGGTATTCGGTCCTCACAGCATCGACGGGCGAGGACGGGCTGCGCACCGCCGCCGATCGCCGGCCCGACGCGATCATCGTCGACGGTGTGCTGCCCGGGATCGATGGTCCTGCCGTGATCCGGCACGTCCGGCTCGACTCCGCATTGCGCGGGACTCCGTGCCTGCTGCTCACGGCATCCGACGACCGCGGCGCCGAGCTGCGAGCGCTCGACGCCGGCGCAGACGCCTTCGTTCGCAAGGAGGAGGATCTCGATGTGATCCTCGCCAGGCTCGCCGTCTCGTTGCGCCGAGGGACCGTTCCGGATCGTGACCAGACCGCTAGCTTGCTCGGGCCTCACAGGATCCTCGCGGTCGACGACAGCCCGACGTACCTGAGCGAGGTCACCGCGACGCTGCGCGGCGACGGATACGACGTCGTGCCCGCGCGCTCGGGTGAGGAGGCCCTCGAGCTGCTCGCGATCCAGAGCGTCGACTGTATCCTCCTCGATCTGCTCATGCCGGGGCTCGGTGGTAAAGAGACCTGTCGCCGGATCAAGTCCGCGCCGATCGTGCGCGACATCCCGCTCATCATCCTCACCGGGCTCGACGATCGAGCCTCCATGCTCGAGGGCCTCGGCGCGGGAGCCGACGACTACATCCCGAAGTCGAGCGAGCTCGAGGTGCTCAAGGCACGCGTTCGAGCGCAGATCCGCCGGAAGCAGTTCGAGGACGAGACGCGCAAGATTCGCGAGCAGCTGATGCGCACCGAGTTCGAGGCGACCGAGGCGCGTGCGGCGCGCCAGCTCGCCGAGGCACGCGCCGCCCTCGCCGACGAGCTCGAGCTCAAGAACCAGGAGCTCGAGGCGTTCAGCTACTCGGTCTCGCACGACCTGCGTGCGCCGCTTCGCTCGATCGACGGCTTCGCACGCGCGCTCGCCGAGGACTACGGCGACAAGCTCGACGATCAGGGGCGCGACCACATCCGGCGCGTCCGAGGATCGGCGCAGCGCATGGCGCAGATGATCGAGGATCTGCTGCAGCTGTCACGCGCTTCGCGCGGCGAGCTTCACAAGCAGCGCGTCGATCTCGGGGCTCTCGCGCGCGAGATCACCGCTCAGCTCGTCGAGCGGGAACCCGGGCGAGGTCTGGACCTTCGGGTCGCCGATCCGCTCGTCGTGGACGCCGATCCCGGCCTCATGCGCACGGTGTTCGAGAACCTGTTCGGCAACGCCTGGAAGTTCACTGCGCCGCGTGACCTCGCGCGGATCGAGCTCGGTATTTCACCGGCCGACACTCGCCGCGTGTACTTCGTGCGAGATAACGGCGTCGGCTTCGATATGAACTACGCCGCGAAGCTGTTCAAGCCGTTCCAGCGGCTGCACCAAGCGAGCGAGTTCGAGGGGACCGGGATCGGGCTGGCGACCGTGCACCGCATCATCACCCGCCACGGAGGCCGCGTCTGGGCCGAGGGCGCCCAGGATCGAGGGGCCACCGTGTACTTCACCCTGCGATGATCACCATGACCCCAAAGCCGAAGCTCCGCGTGCTCGTCGTCGAAGACACCGACGAGGATGCGGCGTTGCTCCTCCGCGAGCTGCGTCTCGCCTACGAGCCCGAGGCCACGCAGCTCTGCACGGCCGAGGCGCTGAGAACCGCGCTCACCCGGCGCTGGGATATCGTGATCTCGGACTGGGCGATGCCCCGGTTCGATGGCCTGTCCGCGTTCCGGATCGTCCGCGAGCTCGACCCCGACGTTCCGTTCATCATCGTATCGGGAACCATCGGCGAAGACGTCGCGGTCGCGGCGCTGACAGCTGGCGTCCACGACTTCATGACCAAGGGGAAGTTCGCGCGGCTGCTGCCGGCGATCGAGCGTCAGCTGAGCGAGGCGGACGTCCGCCGGCGCCAGCGCGAGTCGGATGTCGAGCTGGCGCGACAACGCGAGCTCGTCGCGCGAAGCGAGGCTCTCCACCGATCGATGTTCGAGTGCAGTCCGCTGCCGATGTGGACATACGACCGCGAGACCTCGCGGTTCATCACGGCGAACGAGGCAGCGATTCGCCACTACGGGTACAGCCGGGACGAATTCGGGTCGATGGCGATCTCGGACATCCACCCCCCTGATGAAGTAGACGCTCTGCGAGACAGTGCCGACGCTGCAGCAGGCTTCGCCGCACCGCGAGCTTGGCGCCATCGCAAGAAGGACGGATCGATCATCACGGTCGAGATCAGCGCCAACGACTTCGTCGCGAATGGTCGTGGCGCGCGCCTCGTGCTGATCAACGACATCACGGAGCGAGAACGGGCACAGGACGCGTTGCGCCGGACCGAGGAGCAACTCCGTCACGCGCAGAAGATGGAGGCGATCGGCCGCCTCGCGGGTAGCGTGGCCCACGACTTCAACAACCTCCTCACGGTGATCGTGAGCTACGCGAGCATGCTCGAAGAGGCACTCGATGCGGGTGATCAGCGGCGAGACGACGCCGCCGAGATTCGGCGCGCGGCCGAACGTGCCAGCGAAATCACTCGCCAGCTCCTGACGCTGAGCCGCCACAGCATCGTCGCGCCCCAGTCGCTCGATCTCGCGGAGCTCGTCGCCGAATTCGCGCCGATGCTTCGCCGTCTGGTCGGCGAGCAGGTGATGCTCGTCGCGCACCACAGCGTCGTGCCACCGGTGATCGCAGACCGCGGCCAGATGGAGCAGGTGCTGATGAATCTCGCCGTCAACGCACGAGACGCGATGCCTGCTGGGGGGCGACTCACGATCGAGGCGGCCGCACTCGATCTCGACGACGGGGCCGCAGCGGTGCGTGGAATGCGGTCCGGCCGCTACGTCGTACTCGCGGTCACCGACACCGGCACGGGTATGGACCTCGAGACCAAGCGGCGGATCTTCGATCCGTTCTTCACCACGAAGGATGCCGGAAACGGCACTGGACTCGGGCTCGCGATCGTCCACGGAATCGTGTCGCAGGCCAATGGGACGATCTCGGTGTATAGCGAGCCCGGCCATGGAACCACGTTTCGCGTGCACCTCCCGGTCGCGAACGAGATGATCGTCGCCACAGAGCATGAGGCCGTCGTCGTCCCGCGTGTCCTGCCGTCGAGCACGGTACTCGTC
>Ga0299915_10000311_pt1 | contig 37999 bp, 29 predicted proteins | sample RVTome_13_FD_200263 | JGI IMG/M metagenome (GOLD analysis project Ga0299915, IMG submission 200263) | Soil microbial communities from uranium-contaminated site in the Upper Colorado River Basin, Wyoming, United States - RVT92D227 (version 2) ...
TTTTCTTGGGCGCCGCCTTCATGATCAGGATCCAAACCGCCGTGTGCGCGATGGCGGTCTTTTTTGTGCTGCTGGCAATGAGGAGGTGGAGGGAGCTACTTTGGTTCTCCCTGGGCGCTTTGACAATGCTTTTGATCCAGGGGCTGATTGACTATATCTCCTGGGGCATGTTCTTGAGTTCGGTGTTTCATACCCTGAGCTTTCAGTCCAGGATGATCCACGCCTATGTAACTAACGAGTGGTATACGCACATCTTGACTATCCTGGGCATCCTGATCCCGCCGTTTTCTCTTCTCCTGATTCCGTGGACTGCTGCGACCATCAAGAAATTGCCGGTTACGTTCTGGGCGGTTGTGGCATTTGTCGTAGTACATAGCGTAATTCCTCAGAAGCAGGAACGTTACCTGCTGCCGATACTCCCCCTGCTGATATTCCTTCTGACCGCTGGCTGGTCAATGGTCAAGTGGCGTGACCGTGGCTTTGTTCGAGCACTCTGGAATTGGATGTGGGCGGTCAACCTCGTACTACTGCCAATCACGACATTCAACTATTCTCAGAAGGCACGAGTCGAGCCGCTTGTCATATTGAGCCATGCGCCAAATGTCAACAAGATAGTGGTCGATGCGACGCAAAAGCCGGTGTGGCTGCCGACGTATTATTCGAAGAAACCATTGTCCGAATTCCAGTACATCTTCAAAGAAGCGGACTATGATACTTTGTCTTACAAGCTGAGCGTATTGGAGCAAGAGCAACCGCATCCTTACTCACACGCCATCATCTTCAACGACCGTGATCCGGAACCGCAACGGAAGCGCCTCGAATCGATCCTGGGTACGTTGACCCTGGAAAAGCACATGCGCCCCAGCCTGGCGGATTGGATCTTGCATAGGTCCAATCCCAATTTCAACCATAGCAAGGAATCGTGGCTGTATTCGATCGATTGATCGACTAAGCGGATTGGAATTAGGCTAAAGAGGGAAAAAGGCTGACGTCGGTGTGAGGAAGGAAAAGCGCGGCGGTGTACATGTCCATATAGCCGGGTTCGGAACTCAAGTCAATATACGTCATACTTCTGGCAATTTGAAGCAGCTTGTCACGGTGTGATTTTGAGATAAGCGCCAGATGCGCGCCGGATAATGATGTATTACCAAGATATTCGTACTTTTCGAGGCCGATATCGGGAAGTAATCCAATCATAACAGCATTCTTGAAATTCAAATGGCTGCCGAAGCCGCCAGCTACATATACTCTTTCTATATCGGACATCGTCAATCCCACGTTCTTGAGCAGCAATGCGCAGGCGGAGTAGATGGCGGCTTTGGCTCGCATGAGGTTGGCGATATCCTGTTCCGTGATAACGATGTCTTTTCCGGTGGCGGTTGCTTCCGCAGCTGCGACCACAAGAGAACGCTGGTTTCGAACGCTGCGGATACGACCGGCTTTCCCGTCCATCGCAATCTTTCCGTCACGACCGATCACGCCATTCTTGAATAGCTCCGCCACCAATTCGATCAAGCCTGACCCGCAAAGCCCTCTCGGCTTCCCACCGCCGATTACTTGGAAATCTACTTTGTCGCCTTGATCTTTGACCGTCACACCCTCTATCGCACCGGTGGCGGCTCGCATACCGCATTTGATCCCCACTCCTTCAAATGCAGGACCTGCGGAACACGCGCAACCAATCATCCAATCATCGCCCATCACCACCAATTCGCCATTGGTTCCAATGTCGATGAAGAGTGCGACGCCACGATGGCTGCGATGATGCCGCGTGTACAGCACGCCTGCGGTGATATCGCCGCCGACATAACTGCCGACGCATGGTGAGAGGAATATCACAGCATCCCGATTGACGTGCAGCCCCAAATCGTTTCCGGCGAGCATTGGGACCATCGTCACTGCCGGATTGTACGGTTCCTCCCTGACATATTTGGGATTGATACCAAGCAAAAGATGGGTCATGGTGGTGTTGCCAGAAAACACGGCGCTCACGATCTCATCGGGCAAGATGCCACGTTTTGTCAGCACCATATTCAACAATCGGTTGATCGTCCTGAGCACTCGCTTGTGGAGGTCCTGCAATCCTCCTGATTTCTGCGAGTATATGATCCTGGAAATGACGTCGGCGCCGCATTCCATCTGACCGTTGTAAGCTGACGCCTTCTCGAGGGTCCTTCCGGAATTCAAATCCACTAACTTCAGAGCCACGGTCGTGGTTCCGATATCGCATGCCATGCCATAATGCCGACCGGTCGTATCGCCAGACTCAATTCTGATTACCGACCTGCCGCAGTCTTGATTGACAACTGTGATCGTGGCTTCTGTGGCGTCCCCGTGGGCGACCTTCGGCAAGCCTTTCAGCGGTGATAGTGTCCAAGAAATGTCCTGTGATGGTGGGAAATCGCGTGCAATACTCTGAAGGTCCGAGCCACCTTTCCGAAGAATCCCCTCCTCGATTTGCACGACCATTTTTCTGGACAGTGGGCTTGGCTCAAGTCCCAAAGCAATATCCTCGTCAGCAGCGATGTCCGGAATGTAGCCCCTGTCGGAGGCTGATTGCGCTGTCTCCGGAATCATCACGGTGATGTTGCTCTGTACCGTCGCCTGGCAGGATTGCACATATCCTTCTTCGATCTGTTCCGGGCTTAGCAACCTGGATTCTTGCCACAGTACGCGACCATCCTGAATCTGGACGGCGCACGTTGCGCACGTTCCCTGTCCGCCGCATTCCGCCTCCAGCCACACGCCGGCTTGCTGGAGCGCTTCCATCAAATTGGCTCCAACCTCGACGGCAATCTCAGTGTTCTGCGGCAGGATTCGTATTGATGGCACTGGCGGGTTTCCCGCGAAATATGTGCTCACGTGCCGGCAGACGCCTTCGTCTACCAGCGAATGACACGAACCGCTGGCAGATGCCCTCGTCTGCCAGTAAGGACTGTTATCGTTTCAAATAGTGCTTGAGGAATGGGTCTAAGTCGGCGGCTTCCTGGGGTCCCACGATGACTTTCCAGTTCGGCATGGCTTCTTCCAAATCTCCGCTGATGCTGGCGACATAGCCGGGCAGGATGATGTCCCGCGTCTTGACTCGTTCTTCCAAGCCGATTTCCTTAGCGAATTTCCCGATCTTGTCCGCGGAGAATTTGCCCGCCGCCCAGGCGGTCAGCACGCTCATGCCTTCGCAATCCGGCACCAGGAGCCACCCCGAAGTACCCGCATTTTCGATCTCGCCGGACACAATGAAGTATGTCAACGAGAAGTTGGTGGTCACGAACACAGGCGAATCCGGCTTTGGCTCGCCCACCGCATAGAGTTTTGGATCCACTTGTATCGGCTTCTGAGGATCGGTGAAGATATTCTGCCGGAGAGTCAACAATGTCAACATCAATTCTTTGCTGAAGCTCGGAATGATCAGGAGGCTGGTGTATTTACACATCCCAAGCACGGCGTCAGCCAGAATTTCGACGTCATCGCCTGAGTCGAGAAACCAAGCCTGAGGGAAACCGAACGTCTTGAAACCCTTTCGAACCGCCGCCCGTCTGAGGGTGGTGCTATTCTGGAGCCGGTCGGAGGCACCATCGGAGTTCAAATTCAGTACAAGGTTCTTCAGTCCGCGCTTTGTGATATTTTCCACCGTGACTGCCATATCCTGGACGGATTCGGAACTGACAACTAATCCGGCTCCGTCTTCTACGACCATCTCGACGAAGGGATCGATGCCCGTTTTGCCGGGATGGATGATGGGCTTTTTGCCGTTCAGTATCCCCCTTGCAACTTTGACAGTCTCAACATCCGAGCAATCCAGAATCAACGCTTTCGATGTGTTGGCAGCGGCTGCTTCGACTGCCTTCAAGAACCGTTCGCGGCTGCCCGAGACATTTGATACGCACAAAGCATCGACCTGCAATCGTTCCCCCACGCGCTCCAGCACATATTCTTCCACTTCTCGAACCTTGGAACCGATCACTTTCGGATCATCGGTGTCTCTTAGCTGTACCGCAATGGCAGTCTGGTGGTAGAACGTTTTTTCGTGGCGGAACATCTCCGTTTCCCCCCCGATTTCGAAAGCGTTAGCGCCGAAGCCAATTTTCAAGGTCTGCATCGGCGGCTCGCTGGCTGCACCCAACACCGTCTTGGCTTCCTCCGAAGCGTGAGGACATTCGCTAAGTTCCGCTCGTTTCTGCGCCAGCTTCATAGCGAACGCCAGACAAGTCGGCACTCCGCAATCGCCGCAATTGGTCCTTGGCAGCAGCTTGTATATTTCCAGTCCGGTCATTGCCATGAGTTGCTTTCTTCAATGCGCCGTAGGGGCTTAGCATGCTAAGCCCCTACAAGTCTCCCCGTCAGATGCTAACACCTGCCTTGCTCAATTCCTGGATCTTTCGCTGGATGACCTTAACCGCCAATGGATGATACATCACCAACAGTTCGGCTCCAGCCAGCATCAGACTCATCGCCGTGGCGATTTCCCAATAGGCGGAGCGGAGTTTCTCGCTTCCCCACAGCGGATTATCCTGTTCCGGCGCGACGGCTTCCTTGCATCGGGAGCATTCATAGCCTGGAGTGATCATCATCGGCATGCGAAGCATGTCATCGCCCGCCAATCCGTCCAATCGGATGCGCTCCATGATGGAATAGGTGTATTCCAGTCCATATCCCACCGGACTGGACAACGGATCCATCACAATCTTATCCGCCGGAAAATCCATGCCTGTCAGTTGGATGTTCAATTGTTTCGCGATGTTGACGTCAATGGGAGACTGCGCTACCACGCAATGCCCGTGCGCCAGACACACCGCGGCAATAGTTCGGTAGTTGTCCTTTTCCACCCAGTTGATGAGGCAATTCTCGCCTGCTGTCGCCTCGGCGACCTTACGCATCACCTCGTTGACCTTATTGAAATTGGCATGACCCGTGATGATCAAAGGCACACCGACGCTTCGCAGCACTTCTTGCACAACAGCCACTGCCCGCTCCGCAGACCTATCCCCCTTGTCGGGATGGGTGCCGTCTAATCGCACGCTGATCATTTGCGCGCCATACTTCTCGACACATCGTCTCGCCATCTCGCCAGGCTTATCGATGACGTCTCCGTAGTATTCGAGCAGCGTCGCTGGATATCGAGAAGGCGGCGAATCAAAGACCTCCATGGCGATGACAGGAGGATGGGGCAACTTGCCTTCGAAATAATGGAACTGGATCGCGGCGGCGCCGCCAATCGTGACTCTGGAAGTCCGAGTGCCTCCTTCGTTAGAGGTGGCACCGATTGTCACTGTACGTATCGAGCTTGCCCACGTTTCTTTTGGAATCTCAAACTGCATCTTGTGGCGCTCTGTATCTTCTGATGCAGGGGCTTAGCATGCTAAGCCCCTACTGATTAAGCCCCTACCGAGTTGGCAAACAGTCTGGTCATCATGGTATCAACTGTTTTGTGCAATACAGATGTCGATGGCAGGGAATATGTGGGACACCCGTCGGCATCGTTGCTTCGTACCGACTTATCATCCGCTAGGACAGTCAAGAGTCCCAGCCCTTCTTTCCGTATCTCAGCCTCAACCGAAGGATTGAGTCCTCCGCTGGCCTGGTTGATCACCAGCCACTTCTGCCCCACCCTTGTGTCCAATTCTTGCAGAAGTCGGCTGATCTTGCCCGCTGCCTGCACTCCTCTGACTGTAGGATCGGAAACGACCAGCAAGTAATCTATATGCTGCGCAGTCCGACGGCTCAGATGCTCCATCCCCGCCTCATTGTCGATGACAATGTAATCATAGTTGTCCGACAGCGCCTTCAGAATATCGCGGAGCAGGTTATTGGCGTAGCAATAGCAGCCTGGTCCCTCCGGACGACCCATCGTAATCAAATCGAAATTGGGTGTTTCGACCAATCCTTGATGTATCTTGTACTCCAGGAACTGCTGTTTAGTCATGCCGTGCGGAATGTCGCCCACCTTCTGCTTCATCTCTTCACGGATATTGCCGATCGGTTGACCCACATCCACTCCCAGCAACTCATTTAGATTAACGTTGGCATCGGCGTCCACAGCCAATACCGAGCGACGTCCTCGATCATTCAGCCATCGGACAATTAGCGCCGCGATGGTGGATTTGCCTACCCCGCCTTTGCCCGAAATTGCGATAGTGATTGGCATGACTTGGGCTCAAACACTCAGGAAAATTCAGAACAAGGATGGCATGGACAACGCAGGATGGTTGACGGTGGCGAGGTAATTCATCACCTCTTCTTCCGTATTGGCAACGGTTTCGTCCGCGACCATGTCCACGAAATTCTCGATACCGTGTTCCGCAGCACGGGCATTGATGACGTCAGCCAGTTCCTCTTTCAGGCTTTTGTGCATCCACACGAGTCTTCGGATCCCGCCCTCGGCACTGACGAATTTCCGGCTCCCGACATATTGCTTGCTGTGCCCGATGAAGCCAGGCGTCTGCAGCCCGCCTCCGACCGTCCCTGCCAACGTCGAAAACTTCATCCCACAGGGCGTCATGTCCAGGTATTCGCGATACACGGTCATGATACCATTGCACATCGGGAGGATGCAGCTAATGCATTCGAAGCACCCGCAGGATGTCATCGGAAAATCCATGATGCTGTAACAATTGAACGCTTCCAGGGTCTTGTGGGAATTCTTGAACACGTACTCGTTGACGCCAGCCCACTGCCCCTTGACGTCGTCGATCAACCTGCCTTTGGGCACTGGTTGATTGGCTCCTGCCGGTTTGATTTCGTGCGCCGCTTTTCCGTCCAGCCAGTTATATGCGCCGCACAGTCCGGACCGTTCCGGTGTGATGATGCAGACATGGTTCGGTGCAAATGACTGGCACAGCAGGCAGGAGTAGTAGGTTTCCACCGATTTGTCCGTCAGACCTGCCATGCGCTCATCGCGCTCACGGTATATCTCACGAGCCCCGTTGATTCGGTTCAGGACCTCCTCCCTATCGGTGATAACCGTCACCTGCACCTTATCTACAATCGCCCCGTATTCGCTGTGATACTTCGCGTGGATAACCGATCCGAAATGCTTGAATTTGAATCCTGCTTGCTTCGCCTCTCTGCTGATCCTCACCCAATTGATGTCCCTCTGCCCCATGTGGAAAACGCCGTGGGCGCAATTCATGAAGTCATGGATCTGGCGTTCCAGAATCGGCTCGAAATCCCGCTGCATCTTTCGCCCCGCCACTTCGACCCAGAATGCCAACGGAATCGAGGCGCCTTCCTTCACGTCGTCAATGTCGGGTCCGACCACGGTGATCTTCCCGTCTTCCACTTCGTGCAACTCTCGCGACATCGTGTATTCAAATCCGGGGTTGGGGGTGCCCGCCAGTTCCACGTACATGTCTTCTTTCCGGACGCGTTCGCCTTGGAATGCCGGTCCGAACGGCACGGGAATCGGGACTTTGGAAATACTAATCTTCAATCCTCGGACTTCGATCGCTTTCGACACGATCTTGTCGTGCTCGACCGGCGAGACAACATGTTCGTAAGTGCATATTCCCGAGGGCAGAATTTGACCAATGTCCGTGTCGGCGATGGTTGGGAATCCGAAATTGATGGCGCCGGCAGCCTGGGCGTGCTTTTCGTCGTCCACCGGACCGAAAGCCAGTACGAAGGCGAAAATGCGATTCTTGTTGTACTGCAGAACCCGTTGGTAGTCGCCCGGTTTGGCGCTGCCAAATGACAATGCCGCGCGAGTCGCAAATCCCAAAGCATGCACTGTGGCAGCCACATCGTCCCCAAAAGGCACCAGACGGGTGTCCCATCCCAGTTGCACCCCCTCTTCCTGAAGCTGCTCCGCCATGGAAAATCCATCAGTGCTGGCAGACATGAAGACGTACAGATTCTTCTCCTGCAGCTCCCGGGCAATCTTGACAGCGATTTCGTTGGTGGGACACTTGCCAACGACAGCGGCAAAACCAGGAGCCGTCCCGTCCACGAATTCTATCCCACGTTCCCGCATGATAATATCATTGGCAGCCCCCAGCCACAATCGCCCGTTTTCGGGATTCGCCTCCGGAAAATACGGCAACGGATCTTCGGTGTACTTGATCGCCTCGATAATCTCGTCGGCGAATAGAGTCGCCATCCCCGCATCCATCGTGTGTCCCAGATATGGAACCCATAGCGCGTTGGTCGGTATCGGCGGTAACAGTTGCCGGGCTTCGCGCAGCAAGTCTTTCAATCCACCCAATGTCTCGATATTGAGCCCCAGAATTCCGTGAGATATGGGCAGATAGTATCCGGTATTCGGAAATTCGACTCTGGCGTCCGGACCCTTCCTTTCCAGCGCATATTCCAGAGCTTTTTCCGCTCTGGCAACCAGCTTATGAGCGCCGCGTATCGCCCTGGTGGCGATCAATTTCGACATTAGTCTATCTCCAGAATTGACTACCCCCCTTACTCCCCCCCTACTTCGTAGGAGGGGAAAGCACGAAATCGCATCATTTCAATTCGCGCCGCATATCCATATCGTACAACACCCGTTCCCGAGCCTTACTGATCCCCAATTTCTCACGCTTGTGGCTGATATGATCGATAACCGCAGCCGCCATCTTCGCGGGCTCAGTTTCCACCGCCCAACTGCCGCCGTAGATATCGCCGAATTCCTTGAAAAGCAGATCTGTAAAGGCTTTGCTTCCAAAAATCGGCAATCCCACGCCGAAGACGATATATACGCCCGACGCGACAAAGTACTGCCCTATTGCGATGGCTTTCTCGCTCATCCATTCCGGGGCAGCGCCTGCCACCGGTAAGTCGCTGATGTCGTTGCCCAAACCGCCAACCTTGACCATTTCCGACAACGCAATCAAGATGCGGCTGTTGTCCACACAGGCTCCGGAATGCAGCACCGGCGGCATCCCCACCGCTTCACACACCTCCGACAATCCGGGTCCAGCGAATTTGGCAGCCGCTTCCGGAATCAACAATCCGTGCTTCGCGCACGCAATCGCCGAACATCCGGTCTGCACCACCAGGATGTCATTCGCGATGAGCTCCTTCACCAAATCCACGTGTCCAGCGTCGTGGGTCACTTTGGGATTATTGCAGCCGACCACGCCTGCCACCCCTTTGATGCGCCCATTGATGATGTTGTCGTTCAACGGCGTGTACGATCCGCGGAACGAGCCGCCCAACATGTAATTGATGGCTTCGTGGCTGAATCCCGCGATCAAATCCATTTTCTCGTCAGGAACATCGACTTTCCCGCGGTTCGGGAAGTTCTGAATGGCGATCCGGACGATCTCTTTTGCCTTTTCCCAAGCCTCGTGTTCGGAAAAGCCGATGTATTTGACGTCTCCGATTCTGGCTTTCGGCGAAGTCGTCACCAATTCCGTGTGGTAGGACTTGCAGAAATCCGCCAACGAGGGCAGAATGCACTGGACATCGACGACCATCACGTCCACCGCGCCGGTCGCAATAGCTAATTCCTGCTGCAGGAAGTTGCCAGCCACCGGAATGCCGTGCCTCATCAGGATTTCGTTGGCGGTGCAGCAAATACCAGCGATATTGATCCCTGCCGCGCCTCTTGACTTCGCCAACGCCAACAGTTCCTTGTCCTGAGCCGCCAGCACGATTAATTCCGACAAGACCGGCTCGTGACCGTGGATGACAACATTGACTTCGTTCTTGGACAATACACCGAGATTGACCTGACCGCGTATAGGCGACGGAGTGCCGAACAATATATCCTGCAATTCAGTGGCGATCATCGAACCGCCCCAGCCATCCCCCAAAGCTGTTCTCGACGCCTGCAGCATGATGTTCCGATGATCTTGATCCACGCCCATATTGGTGCGATGCATCATTTCCACGATTTCGCGGTCGATGCCTCGCGGCACCACGCCCAATTTCGCCCAGAGTTGTTGCCGGATTTCCGGCGCACGCCGGACGAACCGTATCGAGCCGTCCTGCTGTCCAAAGTCCGCAATCGCGGCGCGAGCCACCTCTTTGGCAACTTCTTCAGTGCTGCGCCCTTTGGTCGAAATTCCAAATAATGCCGCAGTCTTCATCAACTTGGACACGTCTTTGATCTTGTATCCGGAATCGGGATTTTCCGCGGCAACCAGCAGTGCGTTCGCCACTTCTCTGCCATGGTCGGAATGAGCGGCAGATCCCGCCGCCACCATTCTGGCGAAATTCCGCGCCACGATCACCTCTGCAGTCGCCCCGCAGACTCCGTACCTGGCGCCCTGCTCAAACGGATCGATTCGGCACGGACCCATGTAACATATACGGCAACACACGCCCAATTCCCCGAACCCGCATTGAGGCTCCATAGCTGCCGACCGATCCCAGATCGTTGGAAGCCCGTTGCCCGCCATCGAATCCATGACCCAATTGACTGCGGGATCGATGCTCTTCTTATTATTTCTCATCATAGCTTTCCGTCGGTTGCGATGCTTTCAAGTATCTCGCTTGTTCTGCCGCTCCACGGCTGCCCAGTACCCGCCCGAAGTTGAAGCCATCGCTCAAGAGCTCACTCTTGATTCCGGTGACATCGACCTTTCGACTCAATAGCGACAGAAGTACTCCGGCATTGTCGATCCGATTGACCAGCACCAATCCTTTGATCCTATTGTCTTTGAGAACAACCTTCTTGTAGATCCGAGCTCCAGCTCTGCCATCAGTCTGCACCTCATAACCCTGGTTTTCGGGGGGACGCACCATGCCGAAGGAAATCAGATCTACCCCGGGGAAATTGATGGAATTCATACCTACCGAGCCATCGTAGTCCTTCGCCCTTCCAGCCATATTGATCCCGGCGATCTTACCTTGCTGCATCGCGCATGTCCACAGAGCATTGACCGACTGCTGCTGAGTAGCGATATCGTAGGTTTCCGCCACATCACCGGCGGCGTATATGTTTTCCACGCTGGTCTGCATCTTTGAATTCGTGATGATTCCCCGGTTGCATTGAATCTCGGTACCGTTGACCATTTGCATATTGGGCGTGACGCCCTTCGCCACGACCAGCAAGTCGCAAGGCTGCAATTTGCCGCTGCTTTCAAGTCCTTTCGAATCCACAATTGCAGTCTTGACAGCGGAGATATGCCTCTTGACCGATTCGACTTCCGATACATCGGCACCGGTCAGCGTCTCGATCCCATGTTCCTTGAGCCTTGCCATGACGATACGAGCGGCGCCCGCGTCAATCATCTGCGACAATACGAAAGGCGATCGCACAACCACAGTGACTTCCATTCCACGCTTTCTCAGCGCGAACGCTGCCTTCATACCCACTAATCCTCCGCCCAGCACGACTGCTCTCTTCCCGGAATGGATGCACCGTCTGATGACCTCGGCATCAGCAATTGTCCGCAGAACGAAGACTCCATCCACATTGGAAGGGATGTTCGACGGCAGCTTCGCCGAGCCTCCAGTGGCAATCAAGAGCCGGTCGTAGCCGACCTTTGACCCATCATCACATATCACGTGCTGCTTTTCAGGATCAACTAACTCCACTTTCCGCCCCAGGATCACTTTTGCACGCAGTCGCTTGTGGAAATCCCGGGCTCGGAACGCAAGTCTCGATTGGTCGATATCGTCAGCCATATAATACGATAACAGGCAACGAGAATAGAGTGACGCCGTCTCATCAGAGATGACGGTCACCGGGCTATCTCGATCCCATTTTCGGAATGCTTCCAGTGCGCCAGTTCCCGCCGCGCTATTTCCTATGATCACGACTCTCATTTCGATTCTTCCCATATAGCGGAGCTTGATCCGGCAAGCAAAGCTTCGAATTCCTCCGGCTCGCAGAATACCAAAGCTCCGGTTGGACAGGCTTCAACACATGCCGGTTGTTCCCTGTCTTCGCATCGGTCGCATTTGACAGCGATCTTGGAATCCTGCTCTCGAATGACAGCTCCAAAGGGACAGACCATCGTGCACGACCAGCATCCCACGCATCGGTCGCGGTCGAATCTCACGATGCCGGTGATTTCGTCCTTGACAATGCCCCCGGCGATACAGGCATCCACGCATGCCGGTTCGGAGCATTGTCGGCATTGCAGCGCCACCGACCGCAGCCGCACTTTTCCACCCTTGTCATCAACTTTGAGCACCGTCACGTGATGATTCGGCGACGGAACTTCCTGCAATGCCTTGATGAGCTCACCGGACTGAGAATGCGCTATGGCACAGGCAATCTCGCAAGACTTGCACGCCAGGCACCGATCAATATTACAGAATATCTCTTTCAACGCAGGTTTCTCGCACAGCCAACAATTTGTCAATTTAGCAATTTAACAATCGAGCAATCGAACAATGGAACGCAGCTCACAGATATCGCGTCTTCAACCTATCGCTCACCTCTTTCGTCATCCTGGCTATGAGCTCAGACCGTTTAACCGGCACACTGCCGGTTCCGCAGCTTGCCGTGATCATAGCGTTCTGCAAGACCAATTCCCGACTGACTCCTCTTGTCGCCAGGGCGTCTGCCAGCTTCTCAAACCTGATCACGAGCTCCGCGGGACTGACTGCTTCTACATCTGCTGAAGTAGGAACGATGCCCCACGATAAGACTCCGCCCTCTTCCAGGAACGATTGCATCCGCTTAGGATACAATAATATGGACTCACCGTACTGATAAGCGTCGAAATTGATGATATCCACTCCAGCATCGATAGGGATCGTCCATTCCGTGTTCCCGCAACAGTGGATTCCTGCCAATCCACCTTCCGAGTGGATCGCGTCCACCACTTCCTTGATATGAGCAACGACATCTTCCCGGCGTACACTGACATATGTCGAAGAACCAAAAGCAGACAAGATTGGCTCGTCGATTACGCAGATTTGCTTTTCGCAGAGAGATTTGAATTTCCGCAGCTGCCACCTTGCCTTCATCGCCATGCCCTTGACGATCGCATCGCGGAACATCTCATTATAATAGATGGCGCGTTTCCTTTCGTCGGTGACTGACAATGCGAAGCTTACCGGTCCTGTGACTTGCGTTTTGAAGTACTTGATCCCCTTAGGCTTTGCTGTGGTTAAATACTTCTCCATGACGGCAATACCATGGGAAAACTCGTCGGAAATGCCGAAGGTGTCGAAATTCTCCGATAGGTAGCTTTCGTAGAATACCTCGAAGGCACCGGTCACGTCGCCCTTAGTATCGAAGAACATCCTGCCTTTGGCGTCATCGATCACTGCGCACGGCAATCCCTCGCTATACTGGATTTCCATCTGCTCGCGAAGGTCAATCGCCGGAAGCTGGGGCCAGAACGGGACCTCCGGAAACGATGACAGCACCAATTCGCAGGCGACTTTCGGATCTGTGTGAGGAAAACTCCCCGCTGCAGATGCAGCAAAATTCGCATCAAAGCTCATATTGCGCAACTTCTGCCAATTGATTGTGCTTATGAATTGTCCCCGACCAATGCACTGAAGATAGTTTTAAAAGCAGCCAGTGTAGTCGGATCCACCTGTTCGAATAGCGAGATGCCATCCCGGTCGGAGTTCCTTATGGTCTCAGAAAAGGGGATATAACCCAACGGCTCAATATCAGCCAGGTGTCCGGCTAGGTACGACCTGTCGGCATCCGATTCGACCTTGTTGCCTACAAAAGCGATCTTGGGGATGCCGATTTCGTGGGCTAACGCCGCGATTGACCTGGCAGTTGCGATGCTCTGTGAGGTGGGCTCGACTACCACAATCATCCGGTCGACGCTCTTGGCTGTAGCTCTGCCCAGATGCTCGATTCCGGCTTCCATGTCCACGATCACGAATTCGTCGCGCCGGATAATGATGTCACTCAGCAGATTTCGCAGGAAGGTATTCTCAGGGCAAGCACATCCGGAACCGCCAGCTTCAATTGCGCCCAGTACCAATACATTGATTCCCTTGAAATCATAACAGAATCTGTCCGCCACATCCGACACATCCGGATTCAATTTAAAGATCTGCCCGAATTGCTTGAGCTTGGCTCCGGTACGTTCCTCGATCAACTCGGACCGCCTGGAAATCGGCACGATCCGGTGGCGTTCGGTGGCAGGAATCCCCAGGGCGAATGCCAAATTCGCGTCGGGGTCAGAATCGACCGCCAGGACTTTTTTTCCATAATTATTCGCCAGATGAGCGAGCACTCCCGCCAGCGTCGATTTTCCGACACCGCCTTTTCCCGTCACGGCGATTTTGATTCCCGAATTCGCTGAAACCTGCATCGGACTTGAGTGTTGGGACAGACTATGATGGTGTGATCCTATCTTATAAGATACGAATTATGCCAATTATATGCAAGCGAAATTTCCCTGCCTGTTCCACGCTCATCGACTCTGCTCGCCTACACCCCCAAGAATCCCGCAGTCCGCATTGCCTCGAAAGCGCTTACCCACGACAAGCAAAGGGCTCGAATCTGTGTCCGAGCCCTCAACCTATCGCTATCAATCTGCCGAGTACGTTACTGCTTGTGCGAAGCGCTAACAGCCGCCCATTTTCTTCTCAGCCTTGGGTTGAGTCTGGGTTGGTTGAGGAGGTGCCTGGGTTTCGACAGGCGCTGATGGTGTGCTAAGCTGCCCTCCAGTCCCGGAGAAAAGCTCCCTCATGGCTCGAATCTTCGCCGCATACCCTTCAGTTTCCGACTCCGATTCTGCGGTCTGCACCGATGCTGGAGTCATTACTTTGTCCCACCAGCCTTTGATGCCTCCGTCGAGAATATATGCCTCGAATCCCCTGGAGCGAAGAACCGTCCAGGCTTGACCGGCACGGGCACCATCGGCAAATACCAGGACGATTTTCTTGTAGTTCGGCAACTGGGAAATGCCTTCTTGCGACAGGAGCAACGCCAACGGAATGTTGACGGAGCCTTCGATATGGAAATCGGCGAAATCCCGGGGATCGCGGATATCAATGATCTGGTAGTCGCCAGTCTCGCCGATAATCCATTCCGCCAACGCCATCGGGCTCAGCTTATCCTCATTATTCCCGACAACTGCTCCGATTTCCTCTGCCGCCCGCAGCGGAGCCAGCTTTGGGGGACTGCCCAACAACATCAGAATCACGGCTACAACTACTAGAATAGCCGCCCCAATCCTGTGCAACGTCTTCCGGTCCATAATCAATCTCCAACCTGGTGCCCTGTTACTCGGGATTAACGACTGTCCCTTTCTTCTTTTCCAGCCACGTTCCAACTGCGAAACCGCCAATTGCCATTAAGACCGCTGCCAGCAATACGACACCAGGCGATACTCCTAACCACCGCCAGACAAAGGCTTCCCCCAGGTCGCCCGAATTGTGAAAAGCCGCTACCATCGGCTGGATTTCGCTGTAGGCGAAGATTCCGAAGAAGATACCAACGATGTACCAAATCGCATCGAGTTTTCCGGTTGCAACTGCAACACACGAGGTGCCCGGTCAGTAACCACCGATCACGAATCCGATACCGAGGATCAGCCCTCCGATAATCTGCGGCAGCAGGAAAGTTGGATTGATGTAGGTGAGACTCAAGTCCAGTGCGCCCAGACCAACCAAGAGCCAGAATCCCAATCCTGCGACGACAATGGCGGTGAACATCACCTTCAACACGGCGAAATCGCGGAAGTAGAATTGAGCTGTCAGTTTCCTGGCGCTGCTGAATCCAGCTTTTTCGAGAAAGAAGCCGAATCCGACTCCGATGAAGAATGCCAGGAGCAATCCAATATTCGCCGAAAAGGCTCCGTTGGGACCCAATGGAAAGCTCATAGCCACTGCCTCCTGATGAAGTACGCCGCTGCATAACCCCCTCCAAAAACGGCAAACATGAACGCCCAACTGCCCAGTGCCAGCGTGGCTCCTCCCGACAGAGCCTGACCCGACGTGCAGCCTCGGGCGATCCGAGCCCCGGCTCCCATTAGAGTCCCTCCGATGAAAGCGAAGGCGAAACGTCCACCTTGAGAGATCCGCGGACCCTTGTCCACCGCCTTCTTGAATCGACCCGCGGCAAGTCCACTGATGAAACCGCCCACGAACACACCGATAACTGTGAAGATCATAGAATCGGCGAGTGGACTGGCAACACCAGCAAAGTACTCGGACATATATGGGCTGGATTCCACATGCTTAGGGAAGATGGCGTGCAATACCGTGTATTCGAGCCGGGCGAAAGCGCCCGATGCACCCAATCCTTCTCCCAGGATGACATAGGACAACAGCAAAACCAATCCAAGCCCCAGTCCCGCCAGATATGGCGACCAGTACGGTTTCGGCTTTGACTCTCTCATATCAGAATCCGCAAAATATCGTGTCAAACATCATTTCGGTAACTCGGTGGAAAGAAGTTCTGTATCTGGCAGATGGCTTGCTTGTCCGGCTTGAACAAGGATAATTCGAAGCGCCAGACCGCCTAGCAGTATCAATACCGGCGCCGCCCAGGGAGGCGCAAATCGTCCGACCACTTCTCTGATCTCCAACCACAGAGGCAACGCAATCCCCAGTATCGCAACCAACACCCAAAACGATGCCGTGTAAGCGCCGCCCAGAATCAATTTCCCGGCTTCCTGATGTGCTTGGGTTCCACTCGCAAGGTTCGTGACGATGAGTACCAAGAACACGAACTCGGTCGCCAGCAACCCGATATCCCAGCGGATCAGCGATCCGTTTTCCAATAGCGTCGGCTTGCTCAACATGTTCCAGGCGGCTGCAGTGGATAACCCGCTGATCAAAAACAGAGGCGCTAATATCGAGGTATTCCACAACGGTCTCGCCGCGAAGGTCGATAGGAGAATTCCGGTGTAAATCCCCAGCATGACGCCCAACACGATATTGGTAATGGAGACCGCCTTCTGCCATTTCCGCGCGAGACACTTGATGATTTCCCAAGCAGGATTCAAGAATTGAACTGGTCTGGGAAACCTTTCCATACCACCCGGGAGCGCCATTCCTAAGATTTGAGCGGGATAGACCAGGATCAGAATCCAGGCGCCCCACGACATGGGCGATTCTATCCGGAACGTCATGTAGAAACGATAGACATTCAGCTTGTTTTCCAAGTCCAGCCAGAGGCAAAACATGCCCAGAGAAAGCAGGATCGGCGCCCAAATCGGTCCGATTCGGGTACTTGCTGCCATGCGGTCGGTGCTGCCTCTTAGCCTCCAGAAGCCATTCAGGATCATCAATCCCGCTACCAACCCGCCCAGGAACAAATACGCGGAAACCGGTAACCCCCAAATGTCCAGATGAGGATCGACCAATGGATTGTGCCTGTATTGTGTGATCTCCAGCATCCGTGGCTCACAGCAGATAGAAAATATTCGGTTTCGTGCCGGCTTCAGGCTTCAAACTGTGGACTATTCTGCCTTCCATCAGCTTCAGCAGATGGCTGCCCGGTTGATCCAGATCACCAAAATTGATCGCCGATGTCGGGCATGTAGAAACACAGCCCGGGTCTAAGCCTCTGTCCACACGATGTTTGCAGAAGGTGCATTTATCCACGTAGCCCTTGGGATTGATGAAACGAGCGTCATACGGACAGGCTGCCATGCACGCTTTGCACCCGGAACATTTCTTGATGTGCACCAGGACCGTTCCGGTCAACTCATCTTTGTACGAGGCACCGCATGGGCATACGAAGACACAAGGCGGATTCTGACAATGATTACACCGTTCGGAACGGATTTCCGTTCGGAAATTTGGGAATTCGCCCGAGACGACCTCGGTGACCCAGTCGCGGAAATAGCCGTCCGGGACATCATTTTCCATGAAGCAGCTAATCACGCAGGAGTGGCAACCCACGCACCGTTTGGTGTCGATCACCATCCCATACCTTGCCATGGATTGTCCTTTCTCCGAACGTTGTCAGACGACGAAGGTGACGTAGTTGACATTCATACCGGTCCCCCCCATGATTGGGTCGGTGTTGTATCGGGTGATGAGCCTGGCATCATCGGCGCCACGATGATTGGTTAAGCCGCGTGCGGTGTGACCATATCCATGTACCAAATAGACGCAATCCGGACGAATCCTTTCCGTCACCTTAACAGGAATAGGCGATGATTCCACGCCGTCTTGATTTCGCAGCTTGATCATCTGACCATCTGTCAGCCCCCACTCCAGCGCAACTCTGCGATTCACCCACACGTGATTAGTATTACTAATCCGATTCAGAATGGGATTGTTCGTAGTACGACTGAAAGAATGCACCGGATCGCGACCCGCCAACAGCCGATAATAGCCGGCAGGCGGCTCACCATGGTCCTTGTAAACGGGGATGGGCTCTTGACCGTAGGCTGCCAATTGGTTCGAATATAACTCGATTTTCCCGGAATCCGTATTGAATACGGGTGGAACGCCTTCTTCGAAATATAGCGGACGCCTGGGAAAAACAACGACCCCATCCCGTTTCAAATCGCTGAGCCTCAGACCCAGCGAATCCAGGCGCGTTTGCAAGTATTCCTCGATATCATTCCAGGCGAAGTATTCTTCCAAACTCAGCCGTTTCGCCATCTCCTTCGCAACCCACCACGGCGGACGGGTATCGCCGATGGGATCGATGACCGGCTGGCGCAATGCAATGAAGGGATCGCGAAAAGTGCCGACGTACAGATCATCGAATCTTTCCAGATATGATGCATCAGGAAATACCACATCCGCCCACCCCACGATTTCCATTGGCAAGACGTCGTACACCGCTATGAATTCCAGATGTTGGATTGCCTCCTCCACCCGCTGCGGATTAGGCAGAGAGTAGATCAGATTGCTGCCATAGACCAACCAACCCCTGATTTGATACGAGGATTGTGGTACAGGAATCGTGGCATCGCACAGACCCGACGCCAGAGTATCCGCTGCCAGAGGATATTCCTTGATCAACAGGTCGGCGCGTTTCCGGGTGGGCTCGGGATAGGCAGGATGCGGGAAATCCGGCACTTCGATTTCTCCGGGATAGTAGAATCCGCCCTTGCGCCCCCAACTTCCCAAAATCGCATTCAAGATTGCGACGGCACGAGATCGTTGGGTATCGTCGCCGTATCGGGTGACCCGGCGTCCGGGATGGATGATGACCGCCGGTTTCTGATGACCCATTTCCCGAGCAGTCGCGCGGATCAGCTCGGGATTGATGCCGGTGATAGTCCAAACAGCCTCAGGAGTATAAGACTGGACGTGCTGTCTCAGTTGTTCGAAGCCATAGGTATACTTCGCCACGTACTCCTTGTCGAACCAGCCTTCGTTGATAATCACATGCATCCAAGCCAGCAGCAACGCCATATCGGTGCCGGGCTTGATTGGAAGATACCAATCGGCTTTGCCGGCAGCCACGGAATAGCGCGGATCGACCACCACCAGCTTAGCGCCTCGCGAGATCGCTTCCGCGAACTCCTGCACCTGCGTATTGTGCATATTCTCGCCCAGGTGGTAACCCAGGAGCACCAGCATCCGGGTATTGGCAATATCAGTTCGTTCGTGGGCGCCGACGTACTCCCCATAGGTGATCTCAAATCCGACCTCCCGGGGACCGCGGCACTGCGCATAAGAAGGCGCCGCAATGTTTTCCGATCCGAACGCCCGAAGCAGGTGGCTGAAGAAAGACCCGCCATATCCATGAGTGAACAACGCAAGACAATCCGCTCCCCATTTGTCCTTGATGGCAAGCATCTTCTCGGCGGCGAAATCCAGCGCGTCTTCCCAGGAGACTTCCCGGAACACTTGCTCTCCGCGATTCTTTGAACGGATCAAGGGCTTCCGGAGCCGGTCGGGATCGTACACCAACCCCGTGCCGCCATTACCCCTCGGGCACAGTTTCCCGTTGGAAAGCGGATGCCTCGGATGCCCCTCCAATTTGACTATCCGCCCGTCCCTGACCCTGGCAATCACACCGCACCGCCAGAAGCACAATTCGCAGAAGGTGGGGATTTCGTATTCGCTGCCGTGCCCAAGATCGACACAGAGTCCGGTTGGGAACGATGTCGCGTGGAGCTCCTTTGCTACCATTCCCGCTCCAACAGCGCCCATGCCTGCGATTTTGATGAATTGGCGGCGATTGAGGTCGAAATGACGGGTCATCCCAGCTTCCGATTCGAAATGAGACACATGCAGCCGAAGGATTGTTTGTAAAAATAATCACAAATGTCAGGAATGTCAAGCAAAAAGTGGGGATTTGTAGTAACGGGACATCAGGGGGAACGACCAAGGCGCGGGAACGGGGAGTTGAGGAAGGCGATGCATTCGCAGAGATTTCGCTTTCGAAAAATCGGGGTTCGGAAACGAAAAAAATGGCTTACGAAACGCAAATAGGAACAGCCTGATGGCATACATGCCAGATGCAGAAATTCCCGTAGAAGAATGCCCGGTCCGATGACTGAAGTCGGTCCGAAGCTGATCGATCAGATTCGAATTGTCCTTTGAGACCGGACGGAATGTCGCGAGGAACAAACAGAGTCCAGAAGGCGAGAATAGCTTGCTCGCGGCTAACACGATGAATTTGCTGAAGATTGCGCGCCAAATCCTTGTCGCTCATGTATTCAAAGACGTCCGACAGGTTGAATTTCGAAATCGCGCCCGGGCGCACGGTCTGAAGACAATCCTCGAGGTTTGAACAAACCAGGCGGATTCGGTCGATGCGGTCTTTCAGTATTTGGAAATTGGCGGGACGCAGGTAGGGATGGGCTGTGTCCAGATTCCAGTATCTGCCGGTTAGAATGTATTCCACAAAGTAATTGTCCGGAATCGGAACCTGGGTCAGCCCTCGACTCACACGGTCGAGGAGGATGTCGCCGATCTTCCTATCTTTGACATAGCGAAAGAAGGATGGATCACGCCCCAGCCGCCCCAGGAGCAGCTTTCCGAAGAAAACCTGGAACAGCCATCGCCATCGTCGGTTATTCCAGACCTCATCGTGGAATCTCTGCTGTTCCTCCAACGAACTGGCGGACAGGAGCCTGAATATCGTGCTTGACCCATGAATCAATGGCATCACGAATTGACGAAATGCGGCGAAATAGCGCTCGAATTTTCCACAGTGAATGATCCCTCGCCCGATGATTCCAGGGTGCCCGTCCCAATATTGTCTGGCTCCGGGGCTAAGCGTTTGACGCAAGCGCAGGTACAGTTGATTCCTTACACTGCAAGCTCGTGCGCCGACGAAACCCACAAAATCGTCGTAATCCAAATGCTGGATGACTCGCATTTTCAATTCCACCAGGAAAATCTGCAGAGGATTGGCATCCACGGCGGTCACGGCTCGCGGATTGTCCAACAACAGGGCGAACGTGTTGTCGCCGCCGGAGACGATTGACAGGACCTCGTCCTCCGGGCCAATTTCTAACGCCTTCCTCAGGATTTCCGGATCTTCCCAACATTGTGCGTAGTGAATCGTCGCCATATTGCGTTTCCTCTGACTATTTGCCTCATTCCAATCTTCAATTGCTCTTCTTACGGAGTTTCCAAGTAACCCGAGAGTATCCCCACGCAGGGGCTTAGCATGCTAAGCCCCTACGTTGACACTGGTTTCCAATTGCTCTTCCCACGGAATCTCCAAATTTGACATAGGTCTCGGTTTCCTCGGAAGAATTCCTGACCAAATCATCGTCGAATTCAATGGCGCCTTTGGGGAACAGCAATACGACCGTGGATCCTCCTAATTCGAAGTATCCTTTGCGCTCACCTTTGGATGCATACGCTCCAGGCTGGAACTGCTGCCTGATCGACCCTACGGTGAATGCGCCAATTTCGATGATCGCCATCTGACCGAAATGATCCGTGTCAAAACTGGTAACCATCCGGTGGTTTTCCGTGTAGAATGGCACTAACGAGCGTAGAGCATACGGACCGCCTGCGCAATACTTTCCAGGAATGCTCCTGGGTGGTCCCGGAACGCCCGAATCGGGAAAATGGAAATGGTGATAATCCCGAAGACTCAGGCGGCTCACCAGCATCGAACCGCCGGAATATCGTGCGGCGAGCGATGTATCGCACAGCAATTGGCTCAAATTGAATGTGCAGCACTTGATTCGAAAGGTGACATCAGATTCCACCACAGGATATACAAGGACTCTCCCATCGACCGGCGCAATGCATATGTCTTGACTGCGGTTGATGGGACGTTTGGCGGGATCGATTTCTCGGAGGAAGAAATCGTTGAAACTGGCAAAATCTCCAATCGAGCGCAGGGATTCTCGCATGTCGATGTCGAAATCCTGGACGAAGCGATCGATTTTCCGCGCGCTCCATTTTTGCTTATTGAACCAACCGCACAACTGAGAAACCGCCCTGGTCCGAAAAAATAGATCGGTTGCCCATTTGCCGATAGTGATGTTATAAGACCAATGCAGAAAAGAAGCGGCGAAGACCTTTTCCGTCAGCAATTTCCCGGTGCTGCGGTCTCGGTAGGTGATATCGAATTTGGCGCTCATAGATTCAACTCGTACAGTGCATATTCGCGTTGGGGCACAGTGTCGTTTTTCCAGAGCAGGGCATGGGCGAAATTGCTCTTGAGCCTGAGCGTGAGCAGCAGCTTTTCGTATCCGTGTTTCAAGATGCTGTCAATGACGAAGTAGAACCCGGCTCTGCCCAAGCCGCTTCTGCGGGCGACCTCTTCCGGCGTGATACCGCCGATATAGTAATTGATGCAATCCGCATGTTTTCGGCTCCGCAGGAAACGCAGTCTGCTTAGCGGATTGGTCTTGCCTCGCATGGCACGCACTGCGTCCGATAGTTCCAGAAAGGACACCGAAAAGCCTGCCAGCTCATTATTCTCGTTGTACGCAAACATGGAGAGTTCCGGTTGGAGGGCATATCGGAGCCCCGTCGAAAGGCGCGCGAAATCCTCGAATGTAATGGGAGTAAAGCCCAGGAATTCGCCGTAGGATCTGCAAAGCACATGGTGCAGCTTTCGCAATTCGTGCTTGAACTTGCGCACGTTGAATGCCTCGAAGCGATACCCGCGGGTCACGAGCAACTCGTAGCGGCTCTTACCTCGAGAAATCATGGATTCCAGAGCCTCGCGTCCGCTGATTTCTACCGAGTCCCAGGCGTACTTAGCTTCAAAACCGGACTGCTGGAACAGATCAGGGTAATAGGGCTTGTTGTACGGCTCACCGCAAAACAGCTTCTGGTCGAAGCCTTTCGTCATCAGACGGTAGCTGTGCCAGATGTCGAAATTCATGGGTCCCCAGATTCGCTTGATTCCGTTTTCCTCATGCAGCCATCGAATCGCAGATCCGAAAAGGTCGCGAGCGACACTGGCATCATCGACGCATTCGAAGAAGCCGATAGTACCAACCGGAGTACCGTCCCTGTCTTTCAATTCGCCATTGATGATCGCTGAAATCCATCCGACTATGTTCCCGTTTGCCGTCGCCAGTAAATGGCAGTGACGGTTCCCAGGTTTCCGGTAGAACGAGTACTCCGGGGAAAGCTGAGCCCGCAGATCTCTCACGAGCGGAGGAATCCAGTTGCTGTCGCCTTGATAGTGGTCACAGCCGAACCGGATGAAGGACTCGGTAAGGGACCGATCAAATCTGAAGGACGTTATTGCCATCGGACTTCTCCTGTGCTTCCGTCAATTGTAATCAGTGCGCCGTCCGGGATCAACTTCGTAGCGTCTTTGACACCGACTACCGTCGGAATCCCCAATTCCCGACCGATAATGGCGGTGTGTGAAAGAACGCTGCCCTTCTCGACCACAATTCCTTTCGAGGAGATCATCAGGAATACCCAGCCGGGATCGGTGGATCGTGCGATCAGGATATTATCGCCATTTCCGCCGCCGGAATGTGGATCGAGCACAACTCTTGCACTCCCGTGGACGACTCCCGATGAGCAGCCGATTCCCTTCAAACGATTGCCGGTGGGGCGTTCGGTGCCGTTTCCATGGATCGAATTCAAGGCAGAAATTCCCAAGGTCTCAATCCGGTCTGCCGGAGTGCGACGAACGAACTCAGCATATTCAGATTTTCTCAATTCGACCAGAGCCTGCAGATTCCGTGTCACGGCAGTTCCCTGGACGGTGTCGAATACCTCATCTACGGTCAAATAGTAGATGTCGGAAGCGGAGTCGAGAATACCTCTCGCCACGAACAGGTCAGCCATGCCCCGGAACAGGCGCCGCACAATCCCGTACAGACGGCTGCGGGCGAATCGCATGTTCTCTCGGTATGCCACCGCCATCCTCGCCTTCCTGAGGACAAAACGGAACAGGAGCTTCTTGATTGGATTCTTCAACGTCTGCCGCAGGAACTCCTCGGCATCATTGCGGATTTTCTCCTGTTGTTGTTCCATGGCATGGATCGTCAAACCGCGCCGGCAGTAATTCTTAATAAGTCCGATGAGCTTTTCCGGCTCTTCCCGGAAAGTCTTGGTTTCCAGCTTCAACTCCTCCAAGCCCCGGTCGCCAAATGCCCTCAAATGGGCTTCCAATGCAGCTTTGATGGCTGCATATTGCGGCATGGTCTGAATCCCGCGCCATACCGCGTGATCATCTTCTCCGGATATCAGTTTTCGGTACAACGAATCGGCTCGGAATTGTTCCGCCAAGCCAACCAACGACCGAACCGGCGCAACACTCTCGACTCCCGGCTCCCGGCACAGCAAATGATTGTGCAGGTTGGGATAGCGATCCAGCCCCCACCTACCGCAAAGTGTAGAAAGCCAATCATAATACTTGGTGGCACAGAAATCGTTGTACGCTGTCAAATGCCACTTCTTCAAGAACGCACGCGCAAGTGCGTCGTGTGTCGCAAGCAACTGGTGCTCATCGAATCGTGAGAAGTCAATGTCCTCGAATTGGCTGTAAGCCGAGTCGAAATGCGCAAAGAACTTCTTCGCGGTCTGCTTGACAGTCAGGAGTTTCCATACCACAACAGCTATCGTATAGAGGCTGTCGAGAAACGATCGTTTGTTCTGGGGGAAGTCGATCTTGTGGCTGATGCCGATCATCCGATCCCAGGCTTCCTTGTGATGCCTTTTGAAGTCCGGCAGGAATGACAACATGTCGTACCAATTCAGCAGGTTGTAGTATACACGCCCATCCAGAAGTCCGATCATATTCTTGAAGATATCCTGCCTTTTCCTGATTTCGTTCTTGCGGAGGACGAAACCAAGGGCGGCATTGCGGAATGTATTTTCGTAACAGGTGCGAATGAAGGAGAATGTCAAAGGCAGCGTCAGACCGGGATAGCTTTCCACGATATTGGAATTGTCCCAAATACGGACATGCTCCTGAGAAGTCTTGCTCTGGTTGAAAACAATAGGGCGAGTCTGCAAGATATGCAGGTCGCCGAATTCGTCAAACGCCCACTCCACATCTTGAGGAGCGCCGAAGCAGCGCTCTGCTTTGACTCCCAAGTCACGCAGCCCGCAAATCTGCGAAGAGGACAGGATCTGTTGCGATCGTTGATGTTCGGGAAGTGATTCCAGTTGCACTCCATCTGCTCCATTAGCGCTTAGAGTCACCCGGCTGTGCTTGTCTTGGACGTCTTTTGTGATTTCGTCGGAATTCCACCCGATCCGATAGGTGTCAGTGTCGACGATATCCTGCACGACGCCTTCTCCTAGACCGAATCCAGCGCTGATCACGCATTCTCTGGCTTTGCTTTCAGGATGCCGGGAAAACATGACGCCGGAAGCTGCCGACTGCACCATTTGCTGGACGATTACCGCCGCAGACAAATCAGCGGCGTCAATATGCTTCTTATTTCGGTAGGTCAGAGCTCTGGCGGAAAACGCCGACGCCCAGACCGTTTTGACCGCTCTGGGGATCTCGCTGATTCTGACGTTCAAGAACGAATCCATCTGACCCGCAAACGAGTGTTCGACGGAGTCTTCTCCCAAGACGGATGATCGAACCGACAAGAGCGCCGTCTGTCCCAACCTCTCCTCGATTTCCTTTGCAAGCTCATCACAGAGTTGAGAGGGGAGATCGATGCGCTGGATCAGATCGCCGATTCGGTGCGACGACCGGTCGATGGAATCCCGATCGGAGAAATCGATGGCGCCTGCAATCCCGTTGATGGCAGCTCTATAGGGTATCAGGGCAATATCGAACACATCGCTTGGCACCACCCACCAGCGCGGGACCGGAAAGCCACACTCCTGCAGTCGAAATAGGTTCCAGCCCTTCCCGCCCACCTGGCGTGGGGTGATCTCCTTGAGTGCGGTGTCGCTCGAGATTAACTGTCTGGTTGCGGTCAACATGTGATTGTCTCCCGTCAATAAGTCAATATCAGATCAACAACAAAAGCAAAAAGCACGCACAGGATATACCTCTCCGCGAAGGGCTTCAGCCGCGATGTGATCGGATCGGGTCGAACGAGGAAGCGAACATGACCGTACATCGTTGCCGCATATCCAATCACCAGAATCGCGGCAAAAGCCCGGGACATCGAAAGAGAATAATAGAAGTGAAGCGCCAGCAAGAATGTCAGAGTCTGAGCTCCTGCGGCAGCAATGACCGATCCGACGCGACCCAGAAGTTGAGAATAGGTCACGTAGTCATTCTCCTCTTCTCCGGAACGGATTTTCCGGGAAATCTCCCAGGCAAAGACCATCGCCCAGAACGTCAATATTACGATAAGCACGGATGACCAATTGATCTGATGCAGGCTCAAATGGTATTGCTCCGAGAATAACACCGTCACATACAGGAACACCAGCGCTGTGAATGGATTGTGGATCGCCAGATTCAAGAGGAGATATTTCCTAAGGACGTTCGGAATGAAGAAATATTCGAACATCAGCAGGGCATAGCACAACAATCCGACTGAAGCGAGGAAGATCCTGCCAGCCCACAAATTCGCCGCCAGCATAAGCGAAATCATGGCGACGAGGCTGAACCGAATATCTGATTCCAGGACTCTGCCCGACGGCACCGGACGATCCCGAAATAGAGCCAGGTCGATCTCCTTGTCTTTTAACTCATCCATAAGACGCAGGATGAGCAAGAATCCGAAAGTCGTCCAAATGCCGACCAATGCAAACGGAGAAAGCAGGGACAATTGAACGCCATGGATCCTGCATAGCATCCAGTTAAAGCCGATATATTGGAGCATGGCGGTCAGCAAGGCTTTGGGAAGAGGGAACATTTCCGCCCAATAGAGATGCATGCGTCTCAGGTAGCCGGGCTTCGGCAGATATGTCAGGCTCTGTTCCATGCTCAACCTTTGATTGGATTCCCGCTTTCGCGGGAATGACACATCGAGAGCGATTTCGGGACGATGACATTCAGTGCGTGCGGCACGATCTCGATTTTGACCTTCGAGCCGACCTGGAATACCTCTCCGTCCCCCAGAAACGCAATGGGCGTATCGGCTTCAACCGTCAGCTCACAGGCTTGCCAGGTTTCAATCGATCCGATGGATTCGGGACTACCCGACAGCACCTTCAACACGACCGCCAGATCACGCAGCTGCTCGTTCGTGCTGCGAATCAACGTGACATCAAACAGACCATCGTCATTGCGGGCGCTGGGCGAGATCAGGAATCTCCTGCCCAAGAACGGCTGATTGCTGATCAACAACGACTGCACATCCACCACTGTGGAGTTGCCATTGTTCCGAATAGTCAAACGGTCGCGATGCAACCGACGTCTTGCGATTGCCAGCAAAGCCGCTGCGATGTATGTATTATGGGACAGCATCCGACCACACAGCCTGCCCAGTGAGGTCCCGTTCCTGACACTATTGACAATACGCGCAATTTCGCATGGCAATCCGATTCCTCCGGTGGTCGCGAAGTAGCGGTCGTTGAACCTGATCACATCAATAGACCGCACGAAATGATCACGGACTATATCGCACGCCTGCTTGCAGGAAGCCGGGATACCCAGGCATGTCGCCAGGTCATTCGCAGTTCCCAGCGGAATGATCCCAAGCGCCACGTCCGATCTGGCGATGCCATTGAGTACCTCATTGATGGTCCCGTCGCCGCCCACGATGACTATCGTATCAAAGCCTTCTTCTATGGCTGCACGGGCGATTCCCGTGGCGTGACCCAGATATTCCGTCCGTTCCAAATCCGTCTGCAATCCGGCGAATTTCTCTGGAATCAAACGCTCCAGATTCCCGTTTCTACCCCTCATGGCATTGCCGTTGATGATGACTTTGATCGTCATTGTGGCGTCATCCTATGCTGCGAACCTTCTCACCTTGAGCGATCCGCTCTCAAAATAATGGCTGAGGATCGTGTCGTAATAGCTTGCCAATTCTGGAACCTCAATGCCTGAGCCGCGCAAAGCCTCCTTGGTATTGGCATCATCAAAGTGCCGGTGCCAATGCAGATAATCTTCAAACATCATCATGGCTCTATTGGTCTTTGATCCATTGTCATCCGGATCTGGACTACATAGGTCGCGATGGATTGCAGGAAGGTAACGAATTCCTGCGATTGCTTCAGCCGGGCATCTCTCGGTGAAGAATTGAATTGCATGATCAACGATTTCGCCGACTGTGGCAGCTCGGTCCTTGCCCGCTACAAGGTGGAACGTCTTACCCACGCAACTCTGGGAGTTGAAGAATATGTAGTGGATCGCGTCGGAGACATAATCTACCGGCACTACGTCCAAAGGCGTATCCGGAGAGCAGCGAAGGGCTTTGATATGACCGTGCGTGATGAATTTTAACGGCGGATACAGAACGTTGAATTTGATGAGTCTTCCGGTTCGCGAATCGCCGATGACGATGCTGGGGCGGAAGATGGTCAGGGGCAGGATACCCATGAGGTTTCTTAGATAGCGCTCTGTCTCCCATTTCGACCATTCATAATTATTGAGAAACCGTACGACGTTCGGCAATTCGTCCTCGTAGAGTGCCCCTTCCAAAGTTCCGCAGATGTAAGCAGTGCTGACATGAGCGACACGTTGCAGTCTGCCTTTCTTGTGAGCCATCCTGGCAAGAGTCATGACGTTCCGGGTGCCGGTATAGTTGGTCAGGAGTGCTTGCCCTAAGGAGAGATTGAACTGAGTTGCTCCTGCCGAATGGATTATGTGGGTGATCTCGTCGGACAGATTCGCGAGCTTCGAGTCAGTCAACCCCAAATTTCGCTGAGAAACGTCACCGCACAGGACAGTAGTCCGCCTCCGGATGGCATCGATGTCCGCTTCCGGCGCCACTTTTCGCACGGCATCCGATACGCGGTGCGCCGCCTCGACTGTCGAATCTGCTCTGACCAGAAGGAACAGGCGACAATCTGGATCCTCGTCCAGTATCCGCAGCATCAAATTGGCGCCGATGTTGCCGGTCGCCCCTGTCAGGAAAATACTATTGCGCATCATACTCACCTTGATTCCTTTCTGCATACAGGCGCCATTTCTCCACAATTTCCTGTGCCATGTGTTTGTTGAAAGCGTCCTCCACGATGCCGATAACGAGATGATCCGTCCTCAGAATTTCCTCCATCAACGCCAGCGCCCGATCACGTTCGCCTCTGGCATACAGCGCCTCAGCCAGGTATTGTTTGGAAAATAGGTCTTCAGGCGCCAACTGATATGCCTGCTCCAACAGTCTGAGAGACTCCTCTCTGGACACCCACCCTAAGACAAACGGGATCCTGGGAGCTTCGTAATGCAGCCTTCCATAGATCCGCACAGCAATCGCCCGACATTCCCCCTGATCCAATTCCATGGCTCTTTCACAATGACACCTTATTTTCTCGACTGCTCCGCTGCTCACGACCTGGACAGCTGACGATTCCTGCGCCCAGACTCCCCACAGAATCGCCATGCCGGTATGAATGAGTTTCGACTTCGGGTACTCCCGGAGCCCTTCCTCACCAACCTCTTTGCCCTGGTTGAAGAAGCCTCTCTTTTTGTCACGGTCGGATGTCGTGTACATACCTTTGAAATAATGGGCTCGCATCAGTTTCCAAATGGCGTCTTCCTCTTCTGCGCCCGACGACACCCGAATCGCCTGTTGATAGAGGTCAATTGCCCTGTCCGCATTGGCTGACGACGCAACCAACCGCACCGGATCAAATCCGATGTGCCGCATCGCATACAGACTGTCGGCTTGGTCAATCAAGCAGCCGCATAAGCATTTGCTCACTGTAATTGCCCATAGGATCGAGCTGACAAGAATCTTGATCGATGGAATTCGGGTGTTGCGCATTTCTTTACCTCAATAATGGTTTCATTCTTCGTCTGCCGACAGTAATTACAAACCGCGTGCCCGTCGTCTAAGTCCTTAATATATAATGTCTTCGTACCAAGACCTCTGTCTGCGCCAAGTGACTTCCGTCATACAGATGTTGCACGGAAGTGGACACCATACCGGACTGGACATGCCGTCAGTTCCGAACGATCCCGCAGGCGTCGATACGTTTGATTTCGCTTGACAAAAACGAGATTATTGTTATATTTTGTCCATATTCGAGATTCTGGTCAGGCACGTCATCAGTCGATAGAAGGAGAAATGCGATGCGCCGAATACGACTCCACTTGGTTTACATGGCAGTGATTCCCTTGCTGCTTATCGCAGGATGCGGTCCCTCGGACAAGGGCAAAACCGGAAGCAGCAAAACGGCAATCGTCATCGGAACGGTCGCTCCCATCTCAGGCGACCAGGGTCAGATGGGACAAGACTTGACCAGGGGAGCAGCGTTAGCCGTGGAGGAGATCAACCGAAATGGCGGGCTTCTCGGCAAAGAGGTAAGAATCTTGAAATTGGACGACCGGGCTGACCCCAGGGAAGCCACCAACGCCGCCTCGAAACTTGTCGCGGATCTTGATGTAGTGGGAGTGGTCGGTCATTTGAACAGTGGATGTTCAATTCCGGCGTCGGTGATCTACCATCGCGCGCAACTGGCGATGGTGACACCTGCCAGCACTGCAGACGAGCTGACACAGCAAGGTTTTCCAGAAGTGTTCCGAGCGGTGCTGCGCAATTCCGACCAGGGACCGGCAGCCGCTGTATTCGCACAAGAGAAGTTAGGCGCCAAGAGCTTTGCAGTGGTCGATGACAAGACTGCTTTTGGGAAAGGGCTGGCCCTGGCTTTCAAAGAAAAAGCCCTCGAAATCGGATTGCAGTTGGTGGCGGAGGAAGCTTTCAATGTCGGGGACAAGGACTTCTCCACTCTGGTCACCAAACTGAAGGCTGCCAAACCCGATGTCGTGTACGCGGGCTGCATGTTTCCGGAAGGCGCGCTCTTGATCCGACAAGGAAAAACGCGTGGTCTCGAAGCCCGATTCATCAGCGGTGACGGATTCTTCGCGCCAAAATTGATGGAAATCGGCGGCTCAAGCGTGGAAGGCACCATCGTCAGTTTCCCGGCACCGCCCGGGGAAGAAATGGCAGCCGCGCAAAGTTTCCTGAAACGATATCAGGAAAAATACGGCGAAAATGTTAAGACATACGCCCCCCTGGCTTACGACGCAGCCATGATTGTCGCTCAGGGCGTCAGACTCGCCAACTCGACAGTCAGAGCCGACATCGTCAACGCCATCCATCGGAAAGATTTCCGATGGACGGGGATTGCGGGAGAGTATGTGTTTGACGAAAAAGGTGACAAGAGCAATAATATTCCGTATTTCTATATCGTACAGGATGGAAGATTCAAACTGTATCATTAAGTGATGACGTCTGTTATCATGTCGGAGCTTTCGAGTCACATCTTGATGGAATCCAAATTCGAACGGCACAAAACTCCGAGGACAGGATTTGTTCCTCCAGTATCTGATTGACGGCTTCGCACTGGGTGCGATATATGGCGTTCTGGCGTTAAGCTACACGTTGATCTTTGGCGTAATCCGCATCGTGAATTTCGCACAGGGCGAATTGATTACACTGGGCGGAATGGGGGCGCTGGGTGCTTGGGCGCTAACGCCTGGCATCCCTTTCGGGCTCCGCATCGTCATCATTGTTCTCGCGGGGATCATAACATCCTGTGCGGCAGGGCTCTTGATGGAGCGATTTCTCTTCCGAAATCTGCTCCGCCGCAATTCCCCAGCCCTTCTCGGGCTCATCGCCTCGCTTGGGGTGTCACTATTTCTCCAAAATATGCTACGCATTGCCGTTTCGTCGTCCGACCTTGTATTTCCAGTAATTATCTCCATTGAGCCAATTTCGTTCTCCGGGAACCTCCAGATTTCTCCAGTGCAGATCACTCTATGTATTATTCTTATTTTTCTTTCCATTGCAACTTATCTGGTGGTGGAAAAAACCAGATTCGGATTTTCCATCATGGCGGTCCGTGACAATCTCACATTGGCGTCCGTTATTGGCATGAATGTGAATCAAGTGCTGGTAGGCGTTTTCCTGGTAGCATCGGTTCTGGCAGCCATCGGCGGAGCTATGATGGGAATGTATTACGGGGTCGTTAGATATGATATTGGCTTTCTCCCCGGCATTAAGGCATTCACCGCTTCGATTATGGGCGGGGTCGGAAATGTGCGGGGAGCAGCGCTGTGCGGATTGTTATTGGGCATTATCGAAAGTCTTGGATCTACATATATCTCATCAGCCTACAAAGACGGATTTGCGTTTCTTTTATTAATACTCGTACTTCTACTTCGACCTCAAGGGCTCCTTGGCACAAGGGAATAACGATGCAGTCATCAGTTTCCAGAATCACAAGCGGACTCAAACGCCTTTCGGTGCTTCAGATAGCATTTCTCGTGCTTATTCTTGTAGTATCGATACCGATGGTCGACCGCAATCCTTATCACCTGCATATATTAACGTTCGTATTCATTTACGTCTGCCTCAGTCTGGGGTTGAATTTGATGACAGGATTGGCAGGACTGGTGGATTTAGGTTATATCGCATTTTTTGCGGTCGGTGCCTATGGCTACGCCTTGCTAAGTCAAGCCACCGGAATGCCCATTCTGATGCAATTACCGATTATCGCAATGATCGCGCTTTGTTTTGGAATTGTTTTGGGACTGCCCGCACTTCGAGTCCGAGGAGACTATCTTGCGATCGTAACATTGGGCTTTGGGGAAATCGTGCGATTGGTCGCCACTAATTGGCATTCGCTTACTAACGGTCCGGAAGGCATTCGCAATATTCCTCCGCCCTTTGTTGGAATGACACTTTCCACGCCTACCGATTTCTACTATCTGGCACTATCATTACTATGTTGCGTTTTCCTCTTCACTCATCGACTCGCGATCAGCCGCATCGGATGGGCGTGGTGCGCCCTGCGTACTGACGAAAATCTCGCTCGGTCATTTAGCCACAATCTTGTCGCATTGAAACTCTTCGCTTTCTGCACTGCCGCCGTTATTGCAGGAATCTCCGGAGCCTTTTTTGCGTCATTCCAATCTTTTGTTTCTCCCGAAAGTTTCGTCTTTTTCGAATCCATTATCATCTTGAGTATGGTAATTCTGGGTGGCGGTATCGGAGGCAATCTGGCGGGTGTAATTATCGGCGCATTCATACTTTCATTTTTGCCGGAGCTGTTTCGCGGGCTTTCTGATTTCCGATTCCCTATCTACGGAATCGTAATGGCAGTACTGGTTTTAGTGCGTGAAAAAGGGATATTTTCCAGAAATTGGCTTAATGTTAATATGCTACGAATCCAGACCGCGCATTTCGCGAAGTCCAAACCTCATATCGCTTCGGGAGAAAAGCAAACCCAGCACGAGCAATTCGCGCTGGAGACCGTCAAACTGTGTCGGAACTTCGGTGGATTAAAAGCCGTGAACGCCTTCTCATTCCGTTTCCGGCCGGGGCACAGTTACGGCATATTGGGGCAGAACGGTGCGGGGAAGACAACGTTAATTAACCTGCTCTCCGGTGTGTTGAGTCCTTCGTCTGGTCTTATTCATATTGTCAAGAAAGATGGGAATGCAAGGGTCCCAGAAACGCGAGCGTATTCGAAATACAGACATTTGATATCTCGTACATTTCAAAATGTGCTCCTCGTACCCGACCTCAATGCCGTCCAAAACGTGTATATTGCCTGCCATTCGATGAATCTCAGGAATATCCTTGCGGAATTGAGTTTCATTTTTGGGCTTCGGCGATTTAAAAACCGCCAACTGGCAGACTATATTAAGTCCGAAGAAATATTGCAGCAAGTTGGCTTCCCTGCCGATAAGATGGATATGACATGTGCGGAGCTCCCGTTCGGGCTGAAAAGAAAAGTGGAATTGGCACGATCTCTGGTCAGAAATCCGGCAATCCTCCTGCTGGATGAGCCGCTGTCCGGATTGGCGGAGCAGGAACGAGCGGAATTGTATCAATTGCTGATCGAGATCAAAGGTACTGGAAATCGAACGTTAGTTTTCATAGAACACCAATACCGCTATTTGAAAGATCTCTGCCAAACGATATTGTATATGGAAAGTGGCAACATTCCGAAAGATAATGATAACAATCTGGTGATGGGTAGCTACGACCATGTGATCAATCATCCGATTGTGAAGAATAGCTATTTCGGATCCGTTGAGGTGATCGAGAAATCCTCGCCACGTCTCGCCCAAACCACGCCGGTATTGGAGATGGCGGATCTGAGTGTTGAATATCCGCTAAGAGGAAGGGTGCTGTATGATATTGATATTACGGTAAACAGGGAAGATATTGTGTTGGTCAGCGGTTTGAATGGTGCGGGAAAGACAACAATTCTCAACTCGATATTGGGCATCCATGGTGTCAGAATCGTGAACGGCGAGATAAGACATGGCAACGATAGTGTCAAGGGACTTGCCACTAATGTTCGCGCCAAACGCGGGATCATCCTCGTCCCGCAGGAAAGGCGCGTATTCCCGTCTTTGACCGTCCAGGAGCATCTGGAGATCGCAAGTCCCGTCGATGCCACCGAGGAAAACGATGAGGCGGACATGAAATTATACAAATACCTGCCGGCGTTGGGTGACAAACGCAATAGCCGGGGAAGGACGTTGAGCGGCGGTCAACAACAAATGCTGGCGTTAGCGATGGCATTCAAACGCGCGCTCTTGACCGATCCTGAACAACTTCCGATCCTGTTGTTGGATGAACCGACGATGGGATTGCAAGCGAGTTTGGTCGAGGAAACGATGCGATTGCTTCACTTATTGAATTCCGAATTCGGCATATCAATATTGGTAACAGAGCAGCGCCCCGAAATCCGAAAGATAGCCGGCACCGAATATGTAATAGAAGCGGGACATATCATAGAATCCGCGAAGGAAATGGGGAAAGTGAAATAGGATACGTTGGTAGGTTCGGACTGACAGTCTTTGCGGATATCCGAATCTGATCCAGGTAAAACCCCACTTGGTCATGCCAGTAAATCGCCAAATGCAGCTCTGTGTTCCAGGCGTTACATTGATGAACCATTTCCAGAGTATCGTACTCCGTGGCAAAATCGCCACTATCCAATAGGGCTCCAACCGTGAAAAGTTGATAGACTTGATCATCGGTCCCCTCTGCCCACGAATTGGAATCCTCTTGAGCCCAAAGCTGCAAATGCGGAGTGGCGAATTGTGGATTGTCCCAGGTTGGGATTGGCTCGGATGTGCCGAAAGCCACAGTGATCACGTAGTCCGTCGGATTAGTGTTAGTAGTATCGATTCGCATGATGAGCTGCAAGTGCCAATCATGAAGCCCTCGAAACTGCGTATGTATCGTGCTATCGATCAGGTAGCCGGCTTCGTGCTCAGCCGGAAGGCTCATGAAGACGATCCGCGGTGGATAGTCAGGATCCGGATCTGATCTCGCGACAGTGCTGGTGCATGGGTTTGCGAAATAGTTGTGACCATGATATAATGGCGGATTTTCGTCCCCCACTTCGAACCGTTCCCACTGGCTGCCACCGTATCTGCCGACTACCTGGTAGTAAGGATCAAGTGTATTCCCATGCCAAACCCGAAAACCGTAATCCCCGTACACATCCTCCGAATTCATAATCTGGGTCCACACGGTATTGAACCCCGCCGAGTCCACCTCCGGATAGTAATAATGCGGGTCACCTGAGACGGGGTCAAAAAAGTTGGGATTATAGCCCACAGATCCCGTATCCGGATCGAATCTCCCATCATAATAGCACGCCGATTGGCACACCCAGCGGTAAAACATCTGCCCATCGCCATATGCCACGCGGTAGAACACATCCTCGGCAATCAGGCTCCCCCACGGCAGCACCACCATCGCCAACAGAACCGGCACCAGTACCGATGCCCATTTCGATAAAGAGCTTTTCTGTGACTTCATGATGACTTCCCCTTCCTAAATAACTTGTTCGACAAACACAAGCCCACGCAAAAGAGCAAGCCGTTGATTCCGTTTTCTGCCTGACCATTACCGTAATAGAACCGCTTTGCGGACCTGGAGAGTTGATCCCAATCTGAAGGCGATCAGATAAATCCCGCTGCCCGCTTCCACACCTCGCAAGTCCCGTCCATTCCAGACCAGACTAACAAAACCGGAACCACCGTTCGTCAAGAAGTTCGTCAGTTCTTCGGTCAAATCCATCACCTCCTGTCCTAATACGTTGTAGATTTTCAAACTCACCTTCCCCGGCATTCCATTGGGTATCTGCAGGGGAATCGTCAAAGTCTGGTTGAATGGATTGGGAAAGGGAGGCAGCAGACGGAAACTTGCCACAGGCGAACCACCCCGCTCACCCCCAATCCCCGCCACAAAGTCGCTGTCCCCCTCCCAAATGTCCACGCAGCCCGGTTGGTTGAAACTGTTGAAACTGGCAAACATTATGTCGTCCACCCCGTCCCCGTTAATATCTCCCGGATCGCACACCCGCTCCCCGCACCCCTCCCAGGGCTGAGACCACCCAGTCCACACCATCATCGGACTGGGATTGACCCACGATCCCCCAAAGTACACCAGCACCTTTCCCCCAAACACCCCCTCATTCCCGTTCTGCCCCACAATAATATCCCCATAGCCGTCCGCATTCACATCCCCGGCACGGGACACCCTATCGTAGTCCGAAGCTCCGCTCATCCCCAGCAGCACAACGTCATGTGTGGCGTTGAACGGAGAACCCCCGAAGAAGACCAGAACACAGCGGGGAATCCCGCACGTGATCAGCAAATCGGCAAACCGGTCGCCGTTTAGATCGTCGATAATCGTAATATACTGACCCATCTGGTATCCCGGGTAATTCCCACCCTCGATCACAAATTCCGGCACCGTGTCCAATTCTGCGCCGCCGAAGAACACATAGTAATTGCTGTACCACACGGAAGGAGACGGATCCGCCCCGCCAGCGATCACAAAATCGCTGTACCCGTCGCCATTCAAGTCCCCACCCGCCATGCTGAAGCCGAAGCCGGTGTGCGGTGCCGTCCCAGCCTTTTCCCAATCCGGTATGGTGTCCATCGGATTACCCCCAAAATACACCCAGACCTTGCCGGTACTCTCCTGGTAACCGGGTGCGTACACTCCAATGTCGTCGAAACCATCTCCATTCACGTCACCTAAAGCATAGACGTCCCAACCAAAGCCGATCGCAGGAGTGTTGGTTATTTCGATATCGGGGATGGTGTCAAAGGAACTTCCGCCATAATACACGAATACCCTTTCCAAGCTCTCCGATGAGTAGTGTCCCTGGGAAGCGATGTCGTCCACACCATCGCCATTCACGTCACCGACATTGAAAACGATCATGTCAAATCGACCAGTTGGATATGGATTTCGCAAGAAAAGGTCGGGAATCGTGTCAGGTGGAGAACCGCCATAGTAGATACCCACGGCACTTTGCAGGTTATTGCTATCAGGCATTTCTGATACGGCTATGTCGCAGCAACCGTCCGAATTCACATCGCCAGCGCCAATTATGTTCTGCCCAAATCGATCATGAACCACCGCCTGCCCGCACATGTGCAGCAGGTGTTCCGGCTCATACGGCTGCCCATAGCCCACCACCGTCAACGCCACTGCCAGCAACACGGTTGTTTGTGCAATGATCTTCTTCATTTCAACCTCCTTAATCTGTCAAGTGCCGATGATAGGGAAATACTCCAATATACTACTTTTGCATTGCCAGGTCAAAATGATTTGACCGTTCGAGAACAAAATCATGATACTCCTGGTCGAAAATCCGAATCTGATCCAGGTAAAACCCCACTTGGTCATGCCAGTAAATCGCCAAATGCAGCTCTGTGTTCCAGGCGTTACATTGATGAACCATTTCCAGAGTATCGTAC
>Ga0299915_10000313_pt1 | contig 37874 bp, 36 predicted proteins | sample RVTome_13_FD_200263 | JGI IMG/M metagenome (GOLD analysis project Ga0299915, IMG submission 200263) | Soil microbial communities from uranium-contaminated site in the Upper Colorado River Basin, Wyoming, United States - RVT92D227 (version 2) ...
CAAACCTAAAACACCGGATGCAGGCAAAATGCTGAAAAAACCAAAAAAAGACGTTGTGTTTGAAAATGTAAAAATCAGTCCTTCCGGTAATTTTTTAACCTTTGTCACCAATGATATGGGGCTATACAAAATATGGCTTCTGGATATCCAGACCGGAAAGAAAAAGAAAATTTTTAAACGGGAATACAGGCTTGATCAGATTACTGATTACAGCTATCCTGTCATGGCCTGGCATCCTTCTGCCCGGTATATTAGTTTCATAACGGAGGAAAAGGGAGGACTTAAGCTTTACTATTATAATATTGCTGAAGAGCAACTTACGGTGAGGAATTTTTTGTACTTTGACAAAGTACTGGATTTTTCATTTTCCAAGGAGGGCTCCAAGTTTGTTTTTGCAGGTACACGCATGGGCAAAACTGATATATATGTTCATGATATTGCCTCCTCAACAAACCAGCAGGTTACAAATGACCGCGCTGATGATAATTTTCCCCGGTTTATTGAGAACGATAAAAAGATCATCTTCAGTTCAAATCGCTTGGCCGACACCCTGAGCACAGAAACAGGAGCAACACGCCGGGCGCCGGCCAGCGATCTGTTTATCTTTGACTACACGGGCAATGCTGATATTCTTATGCGTCTGAATGATTCTAAATACTCGCACAAAACGAATCCCAATGAAGTCGGGAAAAATGATTTCATACAGCTAAGCGACAATCAGGGTATAATAAACCGTTATATTTCAAAATTCGACAGTACAATCAGCTATGTTGATACCACCATTCATTACCGTTATTTTGCTGAAACGGCTCCATTAACACAATATGCCCGCAACATCCTGGAACAGGATTATAACGAAACCGCTGACAATGTTGCTGAAATCATTTTCAACAACGGGAGATACAATATCTATCATCATCCGCTCAACCGGCAGGAAGTAATTACAGAGAGCTTAAAATCAACTCCCAGTCAACAGATCCGTTACAGACTGACAGCTGAGAGAGACAGCCTGAGGAATATCCGCAAAGAGATTATCCCCATACAGGAAATAGCCGATAATATAATTATCACACATGGCGATACGGTTACACTAGGACCGAATATTATTGATATTAATAATTATGTTTTTGAAGCAGAAAAGATTAATGCCTATAATGAGAAACTTAACGAGAAGAAGCTGGAACTGGCCATGGATACAGCCCAGAGACGCCGTCCGAGGATTCGTCTGTACCAGCCTGTTTTTTACCAGAATAACATGGTAACACAGATTGACTTCAATTTCCTGAACGCAACTTACCAGAGCTTTACCGGCGGTGCTTTTTATTTTAATCCCGGCTTTAACGTGCTAATGAAAATCGGTGCAAACGACCTTTTCGAAGATATTAAACTGACAGGAGGATTCAGATTATCTCCTGACCTGGATGCAAATGAATATCTGTTGAGTTTTGAAAACCTGAAAAGAAGACTGGACAAACAAGTGGTATTTCACCGGCAGGCTTTTAGAAATAATGTTTTTGATGAGAGGGGTATTTTTAACGGTGAGATAAAAACCCATATGCATATGCTATCCCTTATTCTGAGGTATCCTTTGTCACAAACAAAATCAATTGCTTCAACATTTTCCTTCAGGAACGACAGAACCGTTTTTTTGTCAAGCAATCCTGCCTACCTTCCGCTTCCAAATGAGTACCGGAACTGGCTTGGTTTGAAGTTCGAATATATTTATGACAATACCAGATCTCTCGGTTTGAACTTATATACAGGTACCCGTTATAAAATATTCGCGGAAGTCCAGGAGCAAGTTCAAAATGACTTTTATGAACTTGTTGTCTTTGGCGCAGACATCCGGAACTATACACGTATTCACCGTTCTTTAATATTTGCGAGCCGGTTCGCCTGGAGTTCCTCCCAGGGATCCAGCAGGATCATTTATTACCTGGGTGGTGTTGACAACTGGATCAACCTGAATCAGGGCCGAACACCCACCTTCATTCCTTTTACAGAAATTCCTATAGACAGAACCCAGAACTATGCGTTTCAGGCTGTGGGGACCAATATGCGTGGTTTTTCTCAGAATATCCGCAATGGCAACAATTTTGCCGTATTTAACAGTGAAATCCGCTTCCCCGTGTTCAAGTACCTGGCCAATTATCCATTGAGCAAGAGTTTTTTTGAAAACTTCCAGCTGGTGGGTTTCTTTGATGTCGGTTCTGCCTGGTCGGGTCCTACTCCATGGTCATCCAGGAATGCCTACGATTCAGATATTATCCGGCAGGGGCCAATTACCATCACTATTGATGCCGATCGTGATCCGATTGTTGCGGGATATGGTTTTGGGATTCATACTCAATTGCTGGGATATTTTATGCGGTTCGACTGGGCCTGGGGTATCGAAAACCGGCAGATCTTACCACATGTATTCTATTTTTCGATGAGCCTTGATTTTTAATTAGATTCAAGATCCAAGATCCAAGATCCAAGATCTAAGATTCAAGATCTAAGATCCAAGATCCAAGATCCAAGATCCAACACCCAAAACCCACTCGTCACTCGTCACTAACTAAAATGACACTGAACGAAATAATAATACTGATCTTAATAGGCCTCTCAGCGGGAGTGGTTTCCGGTATGCTGGGGGTGGGAGGGGCTATCATAATTGTTCCGGCACTTGTATTCTTTTTTAGTATGACTCAGCATCAGGCGCAGGGAACAAGTCTGGCCATTCTCCTTTTCCCGGTCGGGTTCCTGGCTTTCTGGAACTATTACAAACAGGGGCATGTAAACTTTAAACTGGCTCTGATCGTTATGCTTGCTTTTTTTGCCGGGGGATACCTGGGATCGGTTCTTGCCGTTCAAATTCCGGAAAGGATTCTGAGAGCCGGTTTCGGTGTTTTAATTATCATTGTGGGATTCAGGATGATATTCAGCAAATAACAATTTTATCCAATGGATTTACAAAATAAAATCCGGCAACTTGCAGCGGCATATTATTCCGATGTGATCGGAATACGCCACCATATTCACCGGTTTCCTGAATTATCCTATGAAGAATTCAGTACTTCGGCCTATATCCAGGAACAGCTTAAGATTATTGAGGTCCCTTTTAAATCCGGATTTGTTAAAACAGGCATTATTGGCTGGGTTAAAGGGATTAATCCGGAGAAGCGCACGATTGCCCTCAGGGCGGAAATGGATGCCCTTCCGGTTTCAGAAAAAAACGATGTTCCCTACAAATCGGAAAATCCAGGCAAAATGCATGCCTGCGGGCACGATTTGCATATGTCGGCTCTGTTAGGGACCGCCAGGATCCTTCAAAACCTGAAGGACAAGTTTGAAGGCACCATCCTGCTGGTATTCCAGCCTGCTGAGGAAAAACTGCCAGGAGGAGCAAGCCTGATGCTTCAGGAAGGTGCGTTTGAAGGTTTTTCGCCTTCTCTGATCATCGGCCAGCATGCATCTCCGGGACTGGAATGCGGTAAGGTAGGGTTCAGGCCGGGACTTTACATGGCCTCGTCAGATGAAATTTATATCACGGTAAAAGGAAAGGGCGGACATGCTGCGGTTCCGCACCAGCTGGTAGATCCGGTGCTGATTGCCGCACATATAATTGTTGCCCTTCAACAGATAGTCAGCCGGAATGCCCAGGCTGCCGTGCCGTCGGTGCTGTCTTTCGGAAAGATCGAGGCGGCTGGTGCTACCAATGTTATCCCTTCGGAAGTTAAGATCGAAGGTACATTCAGAACCATGAACGAAGCCTGGCGTAAAGACGCCCATGAAAAAATCAGCCGACTGGCCCGGTCTACAGCAGAAGGCATGGGAGGCAGCTGCGATGTTGACATTATTTACGGGTACCCTGTTCTGGAGAATCATCCCGGACTTACCGCCAAAGCCATCAGGTACTCGAAGCAGTTATTGGGAGACGACCAGGTTGCTGACCTTGATTTACGTATGACTTCCGAAGATTTTGCCTATTATGCCCGTCACTTCCCTGCCCTGTTCTACAGGTTTGGCACCACCGATCCGGATGGACGGTACATTTCTCCATTGCATTCCTCCACTTTCATGGCTGACGAAGAATCATTAATAACTGCAATGACCACTATGACTTGGCTGGCATTGTGTTTTCTGAAAGAGGAAACATGATTTTCTTAAAGATGAATTGTAATGTGAAATAAAAAACAGTACATAATTTATCATTTTGTCATGTCGTTTAAAGGATTAAATTTGTCCGATTAACGATTAAATTCTTTGTTATGGCTTATATAATTAGTAATGAATGTACTGCCTGTGGCACATGCTTGCCAGAATGTCCTTCCGAAGCAATAGCAGAAGGAGATATTTACAAAATTGATCCTGATAAATGTATCGATTGCGGAGCTTGTGTTGATGTATGTCCGGTGGAAGCAATCAGCCCGGTTTAAACATAAAACAGCTTAAAAAATTGCAGACAACCCTTCAGGTGGTGAAAGGCCCTTGAAGGGTTAGTTTTTTAAGGTACCATTTGTAACATAATGATAAATGCAAACTAAGGCATACACCCCAATATGGTCCGAAGAATTCCAGGTGAGGTCTTTTGATATCGGCCTGAATCGGACGATGCGCATAAGTCGCCTTTGCAGCTATTTTCAGGAAGTCGCCGGAAAACATGCCACTCACCTGGATGTTGGCTACAGGTTTGTACAGCAAGCCGGGATGGTTTGGGTGTTGTCGCGCCTTTACATCCTGATAAATAAATTGCCAGAATGGGGTCAGGAGTTTAAACTGGAAACCTGGCCTTTGGGTAATGAGCGTATATTCTACAGGCGCGATTACAGAGTCAATATCGGGCAGGAAACGGTGGTAAAAGCAGTCTCATTTTGGATTCTGCTTGATCTGAAAACCCGTCGCCCCATCGTTATACCAATAAACGAGGATGTTCTTAAAGCCAATGATGGATTATACAGCATGCTGATGCCATCAGTGGATTTCCCCCCGGTTTCATCTGAAGAAACAGAGATCCGTGTCGTAAAATACAGTGATCTCGACCAGAACCGGCACGTAAACAATGCCCGTTATGTGGAATGGATTTTTGATCTCTTTGACCTGGATATACTGGAAAAAGCCATTCCGGCTTTTGTTGCCATTGAATATAAGCAGGAAGTAAAGGCAGGTGATAAAGTAATATTGACAAAGGAAAAAATTAACGACACGCCTCTCACCTATGTGGTGGAAGGCAGGTTATCCTCAGCAAAACAGGTGTGTCTAAAATCGAAAATAGTATTCTGAATACAGTTAACCCTTCGACTCCGCTCAAGGTGACTGTTACGTTACTTCAGTTAACTTGCATGTCAGGCTGAGCGGAGTCGAAGCCTGTTATTTCATCTTTTCCACGATCTTCTTTTCGATTTCTTCCGATAATTCCGGATTATCAGTCAGCAGCTGTTTCACGGCATCACGTCCCTGGCCCAACCGGGTTTCGCCATAGCTGAACCATGAACCACTCTTCTTGACGATCTCAAGTTCGGTGGCAAGGTCGATCACCTCACCAATCCTGGATATTCCTTCACCGTACAGGATATCAAATTCGGCTTTACGGAAAGGCGGTGCAAGCTTGTTTTTAACAACCCTAACCTTGGTGCGGTTGCCAAAAACTTCTTCTCCTTCTTTTATCTGGTTTATTTTCCGGATGTCCAGCCGTACGGAAGCATAAAATTTCAAAGCATTGCCACCTGTGGTGGTTTCGGGATTACCAAACAGTACCCCGATCTTTTCACGCAGCTGGTTGATAAAGACACAGCAGGTATTGGTCTTACTAATGGTAGCAGTAAGTTTACGAAGGGCTTGCGACATGAGCCGTGCCTGCAGTCCCATCTTGGAATCTCCCATCTCACCTTCGATTTCCGCTTTGGGTGTAAGAGCTGCCACCGAATCGATCACGATAATATCAATAGCCCCCGAACGGATCAGGTGATCCGTGATCTCGAGCGCCTGTTCACCGTGGTCAGGCTGTGAAATCAGGAGGTTCTCAATATCCACTCCCAGTTTCTGGGCATAAGTGCTGTCGAAGGCATGTTCAGCGTCGATGAATGCCGCAATCCCTCCTGCTTTCTGTGCCTGGGCAATGGCATGGATAGCCAGCGTGGTCTTCCCGGAAGACTCAGGACCGTATATTTCAACCACCCTGCCTCTGGGATAACCACCCACACCCAACGCAATATCAAGGGCAATTGATCCTGAAGGTATTACTCCAACGGAAACTACTGCACGGTCGCCCAGTTTCATAATAGCCCCTTTGCCAAAATCTTTCTCGATTTTCCCCAAAGTGGTTTCAAGCGATTTAAGCTTTTCCTTCCTGATGTCGTCGACGGTGTCTTTAGCCATTATTATATAGTTTAATTGATTCCCAGTTCCTCGAATATTTGTCGGGTATGATCATTGGTGTTGACCTTGCTGATGATCTTAAGAATATTTCCCGTTTCGTCAATAATAAACGTTGTTCTCAGAACTCCCATATATTTTTTCCCATACATGTTCTTCTCTCCCCATATACCGTAAGCCTTTATTATTTCGGCTCCCGGATCGGCAATGAGACTGAAAGGAAGATCATACCTGGATTTGAATATAGCATGCGACTTATCATCATCGGGACTGACACCGACAATAGCAAAGCCCCTGGCTAAAAGGCCTTCATAATTATCCCTGAGATTACATGCTTCGGCAGTACAACCTGGTGTATCATCCTTAGGATAGAAATATAAAACCACCTTTTTGCCGCTAAAATCTTCCAGGCTTACCCATTTGCCATCCTGATCCTTTCCCTTGAATAACGGTGCCCTTGCACCTTCTTTAATATGTGTCATAGGTTTCTGATTTAGTAAAAATACAAATTACAGTTTGATCGCAATAGAAAATTGAAAGATTAATTTCAATAGAATATTAACAGGGCGGGAGGGTGAATGTTTTATCGTAGAGACTTCGGGACATATACCAGCTTCTTCGTTTCAAAGAACTCCTCTTCGAAATAATCGTTCAGGTCAAAAACCTTCCATCCCCTTTCCATGGGCTTTAGCTCTTCACGGAGATCCCCACCTTTCAGGGCCAGCAATCCATTCTTCAAATCATGAATTCCGCCGGGCAGGATGTTCTTCTTAATCCACCCGTAAAGGGTTGGAATCTCAGCAACCGCTCTGCATACTGCAAAATCAGCCTTATCTGTCAGTTCTTCCAGTCGCAGGTTCCGAACGTCGCAATTCCCGAGTTTGGTTTCACGGATGATATCTGCAATCACCCTGGTTTTTTTTGCGATGGAATCAACAAGGATAAAATGTGTATCCGGGAACAGAATAGCCAGTGGTATTCCCGGAAAACCACCGCCGGTACCTGCATCAATTACAACAGAACCCGGCCTGAACCGGATGATTCTGGCTATTGAAAGTGAATGCAAAACATGATGCAGGTAAAGATGTTCAATATCCTTCCTTGAGATCACATTGATGCGCTGATTCCAAAAACTGTACAGCGGACCAAGCATCAAAAACTGATTGGTTTGCCCGATGGATAAGGAGGTGAAATATTTCTCGATGATCTGCATGAATGCCCGTAAAGGATACCCGGGAATTTACATCTTGCTGGAAGTATTCTTCAGTATGTTAAAGAGAAGTTCCCTTGCCCTGAATAGCTGAGCCTTAACTGTTCCAATAGGCAGTTCAAGCTCTTCTGCAATCTCTTCATAAGAAAGTTCGTTGAAATACCGCAATTCAATCAGTTTCCTGTAACGGGGTTTTAATTTCGAGACCAGGGAACGCATCAGTTTTATTTTCTGCTCGTTGATCAGCGTTTCTTCCGGATCGAGCACAGGAGCCTGAATGTCCTTGGTTGCCTTTTCATGTTCCTCATTACTGTGGTCAAGTGAAACATGACTCGTTTTTTTCTTCCTGATAAAGTCGATGCAATTGTTGGTGGCTATTTTAAAAAGCCATGTGCTGAATGCATAATTAGGAGCGTACTGGGTAATATTCTTAAAGGCCTTCCCGAAGGCTTCAATGGTAAGGTCCTCGGCATCACTGGCATTATTCACCATCTTCAGCAGCATATAATAGATAGCATCGCGATACCGACCCATAAGTTCGGCATATGCCCTTTGATCACCTTCTGTTGCGCGCTGAACAAGCATATAATCGCGCCGTGCCTTTTCGGATAGATTTGCGTTTATTTCCATTGATAATTCGAGGGTCTGATTCGGCTTGTCAAAAGCAGGCCGAGATTAATGAACAGAGAAATCAGATCAAAGAGCAACGAAATTAATAATAAATTTTTCTCATTAAACCGCATCATGGTTTTTTTAATAACCACAAGCTGGATCAACAAACGTAAAGCAAAAACAGACAAAACCAACTGCTGGTAAACAGGTAAACAAACAAGACAGGCAAATCCGGCGTAGAACAATAATCTGCTCAAAGGTTCGAGGGTAAGCAGGAACTTATGAACGGGTTTATATAGCTTGCTGGTACTGAAATGCCGTTTTTTCTGAAAAAACCATTTATCAAACGATTCCTTAGGTGCCGTCCGTGTGTGGCTTTCAGGTGAGAACTCTATAGCCGTATTGGACCTGTTGGCATGCTCATTGATAAAAAGGTCATCATCGCCGGAAGCCAGATGAAAGTGTCTGGAAAACCCGCTCCCGGCGTAAAACATTGAACGTTTATAGGCCAGATTTCTTCCCACTCCCATGTATGGTATCCTGCAAAGAGCAAAACTAAAATATTGCAAGGCAATCATAAGGGTATCATAACGAATGTACTTATTCAGTAAACCCGGCTGTGTCAGGTAACCTCCATAACCAAGCACAATGGAGACTTTGCTGTTAAAATGAGAAACCATCCTGCTGATCCAGTAACTGCTCTCAGGCAGACAATCACCGTCAGTAAACAAAAGCCGGTCATATTTTGCTGCCTTTATGCCAATGGTCACCGCCAACTTTTTCCCGTGGATAAATTTTTTATCCTCCCTGATTTGGCTGGTTCGTAACCTTGGATACCTTTCCATATATTTTTTAATGACCACATCGGTATCGTCTGTGGAACAGTCGTTTACCACAATAACCTCATATTCAGGGTAATCCTGTGATAATATTACCGGCAGATAGGCATCGAGATTTTCTGCTTCATTGCGGGCACATATGATTACCGAAACCGGTTCCTGCACATAGGATACAGGTTTTCTCCTGTAAATAACAAATCTGAAATAAATACCCAGATAATAGGTGAGCTGAATTACTGATGCAAAGGAAAATACAAGCAGGATAGTAAACCATTGTCTTTCAGCAAATAGATCGGAAAAAGTCTGCATTGATTTGATTTAATCTGTTTTAGCAATTTTATTAAAGTTTTTGATGTAAACCAAATTCTTCAGGCCGAACTGAAGCGTTTTCATAACAATATATTATATATTTGCCGCCAAACAAGGATTTCATGAAGTTTGAGGTGCTGCATAAGGACTCCTCAACCGGGGCACGAACCGGAAAACTGGTTACTGACCACGGGGAGGTTGAAACACCTGTCTTTATACCGGTGGGTACAGCAGGAACCGTAAAGGCAGTCCATCAGCGAGAACTCGTTGAAGACCTGAATGCACAAATAATTCTGGGTAATACTTATCATCTGTACTTACGGCCGGGAACCGAGATTATCAGGCAAGCCGGCGGATTACATAAGTTTATCGGCTGGGACCGGCCAATATTGACTGATAGTGGTGGCTACCAGGTATTTTCACTGGCCGGCATCCGGAAGCTTTCACCGGAAGGGGCACTTTTCAGCTCACACATCGATGGTTCGAAACATCTTTTTACGCCCGAGAATATTGTGGACGTTCAACGATGTTTAGGTGCGGATATTATGATGGCTCTCGACGAATGCACACCATTTCCAAGCGATCATGAAAGCGCGAAGTTTTCCATCGAACTAACACATCAGTGGCTTGAAAGGGGTTTCAGACAGTTTCTGAATACTGAACCGCTTTTCGGGTACGTGCAATCATTCTTCCCAATCGTACAGGGCAGTGTATATAAGGACTTACGTTCAGTATCGGCCGAGACAGTTTGCTCCTTTGCTGCTGATGGATTTGCCATAGGCGGATTGTCTGTCGGAGAACCGGAAGATGTGATGTACCAGATGATAGACGTGGTTACCCGCATTCTTCCTTTCAATAAATCGAGATATCTTATGGGAGTTGGTACTCCGGCGAATCTGCTTGAAGCCATTGCTATGGGAATTGATATGTTCGATTGTGTGATGCCTACCCGAAACGGAAGAAACGGAATGCTTTTCACACGCAACGGAATGATGAATATGAGGAACAACAAATGGAAGGATGATTTTGAGTTACTCGAACCTGAAAGCAGCTGTTTTGTTGACCGGCAATATTCAAGAGCCTATCTGCGCCATTTGATAATCTCCAAGGAAATTCTGGGCGCGCAGATTGCCACCGTTCATAATTTAAGTTTTTATCTTTGGCTTATGGAAGAGGCACGAAGAAAAATCAAAGAGAATATTTTCGGAACCTGGAAAGATAAGATGATCAAACAACTATCGGTACGGTTATGAAGAAGCCTGAACTCTATATCCTGGATTGGTACATCATCCGGAAATTCCTCGGTACTTTTTTCTTTACAATTGCACTTATTGTGGCTATTGCAGTGGTATTCGATTTCTCCGAAAAAGTGGATGATTTCCTTGAAAACAATGCACCTTTTAAAAAAATCATTTTTGACTACTATCTTAATTTCATTCCCTATTTTGCCGTTCTGTTCAGTCCGTTATTCACTTTTATCTCTGTTATTTACTTTACTTCACGGATGGCCTACAACACTGAGATCATCGCTATCCTGAGCAGTGGTGTCAGTTTCAACAGAATGCTTGTACCATATTTCATATCTGCCTCTACTTTGATGATATTTGCCTTCATATTGAACAATTACGTTATTCCTCATGCCAATGCCCGCAAACTGGCTTTCGAAGAGGTATATTATCACAGTTCTCCAAAAGTGGTTCGTGAAAGAAATATCCATAAGCAAATTGAACCAGGTATCTATATCTATCTTGAGAATTTCAATACCATGAACAACAGCGGCAGGAGATTTTCCATGGAGAAATTTGATAACGGAAAATTGATGTCCAAGCTCTTTGCCGAAGATATTAAATGGGATTCCACCAAAAACAAATGGCATATCCGGAATTATTATATCAGGAGCTTTATCAATGATTCCCAGAACCTGATTCTGGGCAAGGCAGCAGATACCACTATTAGTCTGGGTCCGGAAGAATTCAGACGCCGCGACAATGCAGTTGAAGCCATGAATCTGGGAGAACTGAACAGGTTTATCAGGTTTCAGAAGCTCCAGGGAGCTGCTGATATTGACTTTTATCTGATCGAAAAACACAGGCGTTTTTCTTTTCCTTTTTCAGCTTTCATCCTTACACTCATAGGTGTTTCAGTATCTTCTCAAAAGGTTAAGGGAGGCATTGGCATGCAACTGGGAATAGGCCTGCTGATCAGTTTTTCATATATTGTTTTTATGCAGTTCTCTTCACAATTCGCCATTAGCGGGGCTTTTAGTCCTTTTGTGGCAGTATGGATTCCAAACCTGTTGTTTGCAATTATCGCTTTCTACCTTTATCGACTGGCTCCCAAATAAATAGGCGCAGTTTAGCAAGGTTATAATCCCGGTTATTTGCAATTGTTTATTTTGACCTTATATTTGTGACCTTCAAAACAATTATTCAATCATGGCACTTAAAAAGCAAATTCAGGAACTTCACAAACGACGTGAAGAGGTCCAGATGGGCGGCGGTGAAAAAGCCATCGAAAAACAGGAAGCCATGGGCAAGATGACAGCCCGTAACCGGATCAATGCACTTCTTGACAAGGATTCATTTCAGGAATATGACATGTTTGTGCTGCATGAAGCCAGGGACTTTGACATGGCCAAAAAGGTGCTGCACGGAGATGGAGTGGTTATCGGAACAGGCAACATCTCGGGGCAGTCGGTCTGTATTTTTGCACAGGATTTCACAGTAGCCGGTGGATCACTGGGTCTGATGCACTCGCGTAAGATTACCAAAATCATGGATCATTCCCTTAAAATGAAGGTTCCCCTGATCGGTATCAACGATTCAGGTGGTGCCCGTATTCAGGAGGGAGTTAATTCCCTGGCCGGATATGGCGAAATATTCTTCAGAAATACCCTGTCTTCCGGAGTTATACCACAAATATCAGTAATCCTTGGGCCTTGTGCAGGTGGTGCCGTTTATTCACCTGCATTAACCGATTTTGTATTTGTGGTGGAACACATATCGAAAATGTTCATCACTGGTCCTGAAGTAATTAAAACCGTACTCGGTGAGGAGATTTCTATGGAAGACCTTGGAGGAGCCAGGGTGCATAGCGAGATTACCGGGAGTGCCCATTTCTTTGCTGAAAATGAGCACGAGTGCTTTGAACAAATTAAGAAGCTATTATCTTTTCTTCCGGCTAACAATGACAAGAAGTCCGTTAAGTGCTGTGCTAAGCCACCTCAGTCAACCTATAAAATAGGTGATATTGTTCCTGATGATCCGGCAATGCCCTATGATGTACGCGATGTAATCCGTGCCATTGTTGATGATTCTGATTTCTTCGAGATTCAGAAAAACTGGGCTGCCAATATGGTTATAGGCTTTGGAAGAATGAATGGTGAGACCTGCGGTTTTGTCTGTAACCAGCCCCTGGTCCTGGCTGGTGTTCTGGATGTGGATTCATCCGACAAGGCAGCACGTTTTATCCGTTATTGCGATGCTTTTAATATTCCCATCATAACGCTGGTTGACCTGCCCGGATACCTTCCGGGAGTTGATCAGGAACATGCCGGTGTAATAAGGCACGGCGCAAAAATATTGTACGCTTACAGTGAAGCTACTGTACCCAAACTCACTGTTATTCTGAGAAAGGCATATGGCGGTGGATATATTGCCATGGGATCGCGGCATTTGCGGGCCGACTTTGTCTTTGCCTGGCCAACGGCAGAGGTGGCAGTAATGGGGCCCGAAGGAGCTGCCAACATCATCTTCCGCAAGGAAATTTCTGAAGCAGAAAATCCCGAGGAAATGAGACAGCAAAAAGTTAAGGAATACAAGGAAAAATTTGCCAATCCGTATGTTGCGGCCTCAAAAGGATATATCGACTCGGTAATCGCACCTGAGGAAACCAGGAATATCCTGCTGCATGCTATTGAGGTATCCGGTGAAAAATCCGTCAGCCTTCCACCAAAAAAACATGGTATTCCACCCTTTTAATAATTAACCTGATGAACCACCATAAATCTGTACATATCCGTGATGAAAAACCTGAATTGAAAAAACTTATTATTCAGGGTACTACATATTTTACCACCTATACCCGTAAATTCGAGAACAGACGGACCTGGTTAAAACCCGATGTGAAAAGGATTGTATCCTTTATACCGGGAACCATCCGTCAGGTGCTGGTTAAGGCGGGCGATACCGTGAAAGCCGGGGATAAGCTTCTGGTGCTGGAGGCCATGAAAATGATGAATACTATTCAAGCACCTGTAGGAGGTAAAATCAAGTCGGTTTTAGTCAGGGAAGGCGACCGCCTGCCCAGGGGATCTGTCATGATTGAGTTTGAATAATAATTACCATTTATCCGATTGATATTTTAAGGAATTTAAATTAACACAATTAATATCGAACAAGGAATTCTGATTTAAGAATATCGAAGAAGAATCTTCAAAAGTCTTCATCCGGTGTTCCTTGTTCATGATTCAAATAAAATAGTCTTACAGTTATTCAACTATTTTTAATTGCCAGAGGCCCCGACCAACAAAAGAAATCAGGATACTGTTGCACCATGCCCGGGGCTCTTCCGCTGAACAATCCGTAAACCGAAGATCCACTGCCCGACATTGATACATATATTGCACCCTGCGCGTACAATTTTGCCTTTATTTCTCCAATAACCGGGTATTTTGTGATTATGTTACTTTCAAAATCATTTATAATATTATCGCGCCATTGTTCAATGGGAAGCATAATCAGTTCTTCCAGCGGTCGTAAAGGCCTGCCCGGCAAAATGCCCGAATATGCCTCTGAAGTGCTGATATGAATTCCGGGATTAACTAAAACGATCTCCAGCGATTCGGGAAATAGAGGGACCTCTTTAAACCTGTTGCCTTTTTCATAGCCGAGAAGTGGCCTGTTTTTGATGAAGAATGTGCAATCACTGCCTAACACCGAGGCATAGTCACAAAGCCTGGTGTCATCGAGGTTCAGTCCAAACTGCTGGTTAAGGCTTTTCAACATAAAGGCAGCATCTGAAGAGCCACCCCCTATGCCTGCTCCAATGGGGATAATCTTATGCAGATGAATATCAACTGCCGGCAGATCAAAATCACGGGAAAGCAACAGATAGGCTTTTATACAGAGATTGTTTCCGACAGGACCTTCTATTCCGATGCCCGTGCTGGTAAATGCATAGTGACCGGCAGGCACACCCGGCAGGAGAACAAATTCCAGAATGTCGGATAAATCAATGGGACAGAATATGGTCTCGATATTGTGATAACCGTCGGACCGTTTGCTGATGACATTCAGTCCGATGTTAATCTTGGCATTGGGAAAACAAAGCATGCAGCTGTTTTTTGTTTGAATTCGTAAAATATAGGTATTTACACTTTATCTGCCTTATTTTTTGCTGAATTATTTTATTAACAAAATTTCAATTACTGGTTTGTAACGTGTTTATAAACAAAGACAGGGGATTTGCTATTTCCTGTCACCATTACCTAATTTTGATGGCCAGTAAGGGCACTGACCATCATCAAATATAAGCACTGAAAATGGCTCAAAGAAGAAATCCGACAAACCCCGTTTCCATAGTACCGGTTGGAATCGATCTGGGTAAATTGCCGCCACAGGCACCGGAATTGGAAGAAGCCGTTTTGGGCGCTGTAATGCTCGAAAAAGACGCTATCCTTCAGGTTATTGATATACTGAAACCGGAAAGTTTTTACCGTGATGAGCATCAGAAAATCTTTCAGGCCATCATCGACCTGACTTCAGCCAATAAAGCCATTGATTTACTTACAGTTACAGAAGAACTCCGAAAAAAGAAACAACTCGATGAGATTGGCGGTCCGGTTTATATTTCACAACTTACCACGCGGATTGCTTCAGCTGCACATGTTGAGTTTCATGCCCGTATCGTGGCCCAGAAACATATACAGCGAGAGCTGATCAGGGTCTCTTCAGAAATACAAACCAGGGCTTTTGATGAAGGTACCGATGTGGATGATCTGCTCGATTTTTCGGAATCAGAGCTGTTCAATATTGCCCAGGGGAACATCAAGAAGGAATCCCAGAAGGTTAATGTACTGATCAAGGAAGCTATTCTGCAGATTGAAGAAGCCAGCAAGAGGGCCGATAGTCTGATCGGGATACCATCGGGATTTACAAGACTCGACAGGCTGACAAACGGCTGGCAGAAATCCGACCTGGTGATCATAGCTGCACGGCCCTCCATGGGTAAAACAGCATTTGTCCTAACCATGGCCCGGGATATAGCTGTTGAACATAGCCGGGCGGTGGCTTTTTTCTCCCTGGAAATGGCCTCACTGCAGCTGGTAAACCGGCTTATTGTGGCGGAAACCGAACTGCCCTCCAACAGGATCCGCAATGGGAAACTGGCTGATTTTGAATGGGAGCAGCTCGATTATAAAATTAAGAAACTGGTGGATGCTCCCATCTTTATTGATGATACTCCCGCTATCTCTATATTTGAGCTCCGTGCAAAAGCAAGACGTTTGAAGAGACAGCACAATATCGATATCCTCATTATTGATTACCTGCAGCTTATGACCGGCACACCCGATACCAAGGGAAACCGTGAACAGGAAGTCAGCACAATATCACGTGCGCTTAAAAGTATTGCCAAGGAACTCGATATTCCTGTGATTGCCCTTTCGCAGCTCAACCGTTCAGTTGAAATCCGGTCGGGTACCAAACGGCCGCAGTTATCCGATCTTCGTGAATCAGGAGCAATCGAACAGGATGCCGACATGGTGATTTTTATTCATCGTCCCGAAAAGTACGGACTCTTGGAAGATGAGAACGGGAATTCGTTACGGGGCCTGGCTGAAATCATTCTGGCCAAGCACAGGAATGGCCCCATCGGAGATATATTCCTCAAGTTCAAGGATGAGTTTGCCAAGTTCACGGAACTTGAGGAAACCTTCCTGGCTCCATTGACTGATGTTGAATTGCAGCCGGTTGCCGTTACCAGGGGCTCTAAAATGAACAAAAAAAACATCGGAGACAGTTTCAGCAAGGGTGATATTGCCGGAGCGGATTACGGCGATGAGGTGCCGTTCTGAATATCAGTAACTTTCTTACATTTGCACCAAATAGCAGTCTGCAATGTTTAAGAAAGTTCCTTTCATTGAGCTTGACACACGGTTGAAGCGCCTCAGAACCATCATGGATGCTCAGAATCAGGGATGGGAGCTGGCCGTTGTTTTCAGCAAAATCAATCTGTATTATTTTACCGGCACCATGCAGGAAGGGATGTTGCTGATTCCCCGTGATGCCGATGCCGTGTTCTGGGTCCGGCGCAGTCATGAACGTGCCATAAACGAGTCACTATTCCCTGTTATTAAACCCATGGACAGCTTCCGCGATGCGGCAGCCAGCCTTGGCATCATACCTTCCGTTGCGCATATTGAAACGGAGGTTATTCCCTTTGCCTTCCTGCAACGCTTTCAGAAACATTTTCCCGTTCGGGAGATTTTACCTGTTGATGCACAGATGGCTTATGTACGATCTGTCAAAAGCAATTATGAGCTTAGCCTGATGAGAAAATCAGGGGAATCACATCGCATTACCCTGGAAGAAAGGGTTCCCGGGTTACTACTGGAAGGAATGAGCGAAGTGGACCTGGCAGGGTCCCTGTATGCCCAAATGTTGCAAGAGGGTCATCACGGTGTGGCCCGGTTTGGCATGTTCGACACTGAGATTGCTATTGGCCATATTGCTTTTGGAGAAAGCAGCCTGTACCCGACAAGCTTCAATGGCCCCGGAGGAAACTACGGGATGAGCCCGGCAGTCCCCCTTATCGGCAACCGTGAAAGAAAACTGAAAAAGGGCGATCTTATATTCATTGATATTGGCTTTGGGGTGGAGGGGTACCACACCGACAAAACACTGACCTATATCTTCGGTAAAGAGCCTGATGCGCATATCCTCCGGGAACACAATATCTGCCTCGATATTCAGTACCGGCTGGCCGAACAGCTTAAGCCGGGAGCCATTCCTTCGGCAATATATGAGAATGTGATGAGCAGTCTGCCGCCAGGATTTCAGAAAAACTTCATGGGGTATGGCAACCGGCAGGTAAAATTCCTTGGGCATGGCATCGGCCTGGTTATTGATGAAACACCTGTTATTGCAAAAGGCTTTGACAGTCCCCTCGAAGAAAACATGGTAATAGCCCTGGAACCCAAAAAGGGAATTGAGCATTTTGGCATGGTGGGGATTGAAAATACTTTCATCGTGACACCAGCGGGCGGACAATGCATCACGGGTAACAGCAAAGGACTTGTGCCTGTTTTTAATGGTGCCTGATCAGGATTTTCTCAAGCTCCTCAAGGCTTTTCCCTTTTGTTTCCGGGAACTTCAGGAATACAAACAGGATCAGCAGCACACACATGACGTCGAAGATCAGGAAAGCAGCGCCTCCCCCAAGCCGGTTAAGGATGACCGGAAAGGTCAGTATCACTATAAAATTAGCCAGCCAGAGCGAGACAATGGCAACCGACATGGCTTTGCTCCTGAGCTTGTTGGGGAATATCTCCGAAACGGCCACCCAGGTCACAGGTCCCAGTGATGCTGCAAACGATGCAATATACAGCAGGATGAAAAACAGGATCAGTAATCCCCCGAATCTTTGCAGGTAAAATGCAATGGTCAGACCGGTTAGTGAAACAGCCATCCCCAGAGTGCCTCCAATCAGAAGGGGCTTTCTCCCGATCCTGTCGATCCAGAAAATGGCCACCAGGGTGAACAGAAAATTGACGCCTCCGACAGTCACCGTTTGCATCAGTGCGGAGTCGGTGCCAAGCCCGGTTTTCTGAAAGATCACCGGGGCATAATACATGATCGAATTAATACCGGTTACCTGTGAAAAAACTGCCAGCAAAACTCCCAACCATAAAACCGGTCTGATCCGGGATGAAAAAACCTCTTTATAGGTGCCCTTTTCTTCCAGAACTGAGCGCTGAATATCGGCCAATTCTAAAGTGGCATGTTCATGTCCGTTAATCCGTCCCAGTATTGTAAAAGCCTCTGAATTTCTCTCCTGCTGGACCAGCCATCGCGGGCTCTCGGGGACAAAAATCAGGAATACCAGAAAAAGAAAGGCCGGCAGTCCCATTACCGCAAACATCCAGCGCCAATTGTTTTCTCCGGCGCCGGAAAGCCAGTAGTTGCTGAAAAAAGCCAGCAGAATGCCCACAACAATAGCCATCTGATTGAGTGATACAAGCTGACCACGCCTGGATGCCGGTGATATTTCAGAAATGTACATGGGTGAAAGCATGGAGGCAATGCCTACGGCAAATCCGCCTATTACCCTGAAAACGATAAAGGTAATATGCAGGGTCGACCAGGCCGATCCCAGGGCGGATATCAGAAAAAGTGCCGCTGCGAACATCAGTGTCTTTTTTCTGCCGAAGACATCGCCGGGCTTTCCCGCCGAAAGCACACCCAGTATGCAGCCTGCAAGCAGACTGCTCACGGTCCATCCCAGGCTGATATCATCCAAACCGAAATAGGGCTGGATGAACGGTATGGTTCCTGAAATCACGGCCGTGTCAAAACCGAAGAGCAGTCCTCCCAGTGCGGCCACTACCGCTGCAAGCATCAGATATTTAGGATCCCTTTTATTCATGGATATTTAAAAATTATTGGGTGGGGTTACCTGACTGCAACGGGTTGAATTTCTGTAGCCTGTAATTCAAAGTACCTGTATGCCGGTAAATTGCCAACCCTGAGGTACCTTCTTGAAATAACCGGCGCTGAGGTCCCGGTTGGAAAAAACTCGGATACCAGCAGATATCCTCCGGGCTGATCCGGCAGGGTAAGGCTTGTCAGTATCGCTGAACGTGAAAGTGGAGCAAGTTCCACATCCGAAGTATTCACAACTGCCGGTTTTCCGGCTGCATCAAGCAGACTGATCTTTACTTTTCCCGAAACGGGACCCGGGTGGTCGTTCACCCCTGCCAGGGCTAAATGCAGGGTTGAACCGGGCTCATGTGCAGGTATATGTTTCATGTACCGCTCATCGGTCAGGTTTATGAACAGGGCAGCAGGAGCAAAGCAATGCCTGAACCAGTGCATGGTTTTGCCCGGCTTCAGGTCCTTGATGTCATCGATGAACCAGTCGCCCGTGTAACCATAATTGTTTGCCAGATAACAAAATGCCAGCACACCGGCAACACTGCTTTGGCTTCTCAGCCATTCGGTCTCCAGCTGTAACCAGTAGGCCTGCAGCTCTCTGTTTTGTTCGGGGGTGGAGCCGGGCCCCAGGTAATAATTATAAACATCTACGGTTAACTTGCTGGGTGTTCCGTCACGCCACAGCCAGATCCACCCGTATTCGTTTACCAGCTGGGCTGCCGATGAACGCTCGATCTGCCGGATCATCTCCGGCTTAAAACCGAGATTTCCCAATGGATACGGATGTTTTTCGAATTCACTGATTTGCTGGTTCCAGGGACCCTGATAAGGATGGGGTTCATCCATCTCATCCAGGAACATCTGGTCGCCTGACATGTAACCGGCATCCAAGATACGTGTGGGATCCAGCTTTTTCAGCTCCGGGATTAAACTATTACCGATGTAGCTGTCCCAGTTTTCGTTAATGGCATCCCAGATCACAATACTGGGGTGACTGCCGTCGTTCCACACCCAGTCGGTATACTCTTTGCGTATTTGTTCATTCCACCCGTGATTCTGCCAGTAAAGCCATTCGTTCTGGAACATCAGGCCGTATTCATCGGCCAGGTCGTACCAGAAATCAGGAACTATACCAACGCATATACGCATGGCGTTCCAGTTGAGCTGCTTAGGGTAACCGATCAGGAACTTCCTTACCCAGTCCTTGTCCCATACCAGGCCGCGACTGTCAGGGTCCTCGAAAAACCGCTGCAGGGTAACATTGGTTCCCCGCAGAAAATACTGATCTCCGTTCAGATAAAAGAATTTTCCGTTCCTGGTAAGATCACGCATGCCAAACGCACGGGTCACCTGATCATTTACCTGGTTATTGGCCGACAGTTCGACCTCAGCCAGATAAAGAAAAGGCTTTTCAGGCGACCAGGCAGTAAATGAAGGTAACGGAACGTCAAGGGTAATCTCTGTAATATTATCGCGTTTGGTGATATACTTTCCGGATGACCAAATAACAACGGAACCTGATATCTTTTCTTTTACCACCACCGACAGCAGTATTGAATCTTCCATGGCGTCGCCGTAAAAGATCTGTGCCGGATTGAAGTTCCGTACCTGTGCCTTGACCATGATTTTTTTACCGGTCACTGAAGGAAGAACCAGCAGCCGGTTGATCCGCATTTCACCTGTAAACGACAACAGGACATCGTCCCAGATCCCGGGCAGGTAATGCTCCTTTTCCTTATCGGTGCCTCCGGCAGCTTCGCTGGGCAGCCACACCCGGTCACCGACACGTATGAGTATCTCATTCTCGGCACCAAACTTAATGGCACCGGTGGCCCTGAACTCTACAGGTGTATAACAGGCCATTGAAGTTCCCAGGTCATAACCATTGATGAACACCTGGGTGGCATACTGGCTTTTCTTCAGGGTGATCATGGCTTCCTTTCCTTCCAGTTCCCTGGCAACAAATACTTTTTTTCTGTACCAGCTATACCGTGGGGTGTAATCAAGGTTATACAGGTTATGCTGGTCCTTGGCTTTTACCTGGTCCGGACGCCGGACAAACTTGTCATAATCCGCAATGCGGGGTTCTGCAAGGGTAACCAGACCGGGAACCGGAATCTTCCGGGTAAACTTCACGGGGGGAAATGCATTAGCTGTCTGCTCAAAATCCCATGTTCCGTTCAGGTCAATGGTGATCCGTGGATTATCGGCCCCGTTGGCAGAGCCAAGGATTGCAAGGATATAAAGGATCAGAACTGTTTTTTTCATGGTAAATCAATTTGCTTCAAAAATAACCTAAAACCAAACATATCCATGTACCATTTAATGCGACGCGTCGTATTCCCTGATTTTTTGAAGAATACCTTCCTCAGCATCATCATACATCCGCCGGATGTATTCATCAGAAAAACTAAAGGTCCGTTCTTCAAACGGCATGGTGTCAATCCGGTCAAAAAGCATGGCCCTGGCCTGCGCAATATCCTTTCCATAGATATGGTATGAATCTGCCTGCCAGTTTAATCTGCCTAACCTGACTTCTTTCCCTGTACGGCGGGCAATTTCGGCTGCGATGATTTCCTTGTTGAACTGAATGAATCCGAACATGTTCATGAAGCTTGCGCCCCAGGCATCGTTACTCCGGAAGCGGATGTTACAGTTCAGCCAGTATACCCCGTTTTCATCTTCCAGAATGCGGTACCAAAGCGATTGCAAGCAGGGCGGGTCAAAACATTCAAGGTCCAGGTTCGGCATCCAGGTAATCATTTGTGCCTGGCGGGTAAAGGGTTGTTTACAGAGTTTATCGATAACATGCTCAATCTGGTCGATGTTAAAGTGACCCTTGGTCTCCGGGCCGTTCTCACCCGTTTCCTTCCAGGTGCCGTATTGTTTAAGCCTGCCGTGATAGGTATATTCCCAGCGGGTATCACCGGGATTGTTCATGTTTCTTACCCAGTGGTCCTTGAAGCCTTTCAGCTCCAGTACATATTCTTTCAGCTGTTCGATGCCTGCAGGAAAGGCCATATGAATCATCGGCTCACCTTCCGGCTCTTCAATGGTAAGGTTCAGCGTGCAGTCCATGCTTTCCGGATCACCCGGCTTATCATATTGAGTCTTAAAACGGGTGCCTCTATTGTAAAGTTCAACAAGGGCTTTCTCAAAAGCCATCGCCAGCGTCCTCCCCGTTACTGTTATTACAGGAATATTAAGCATTATCATTGTTTTATGCACTTAAAAATAGGTGATCGGCCTCTTCATCCAAAAGCCGGGACATGAAAGTTATTACCATCTTTTTCACATTAGTTCAAATACAATGAGACAGGATGAAACATGTGATGGATGCAAATGTATGAGATGCTGGATGCATGCATTAATACTCATCATAATTAGAATACCTTCAAGCAAGGACCGAATACGTTTTCTCAGGATCCATGGCATGTCCCCACCCCAGGATTTCCTCGCTCTGCAGGTTTTCCTTCATCTTCAGGTAACCGGCTTCGACTAGCGCTCCCACATGGAAATACACAGCATCCATATCTGAAATCGATTCTTCCGGAAAATGGGTGAAGCCACCGTCAGATTTTCGGCATCGCAGTACCCACTCTATAGCCTTATCATATGCATTTTTAATCCGGGAATCGTTTTGATCACCCAGTTGCTTAAGAATGAACAATGCATCGAAGCAGGCGTGAACATCCCAGTCCGGTTCCATTAAGTGCCATGAACCATCCTCCTTCTGGTCCCTGAGGGTACGTTCGGTCATTTCGGAAGCTTTAGGTGTAGGCCGACCAGTCAAACGAAAATAGTGTGCTGCATGAAAGGTTGAAGCCACATGGTTTTGCAAATAGCCATCATCTTTCTGTTCATTCAGTATATATTCACGCATCCTTTCATCAATGTGCCCGGGCATCTTTTGTCCCAATGTAGCGAAGAAAAGGGGGAAGAAACTTGTGGTATAGAGCGGAAGATCTTTGAACTGTCCGTTCTGAAAAAAGTAATCAATCACTGGCATCGGATCATATTCAGGGCCCTTTCCTAGCAATCGAAGCGAAAGAGTCCCCTGAACAGTATTGTACAATTTGGCAAGCGGAGAATTCTGGTCCATGCTACCATTGGGAGCATAGAAGGCCCCATCGGGTTTCTGGCACGAGAGCAAAAACGCCATGGTCTTCTCGGGATAAGGAAGTGACCAGCCAAACGTTGTGGAGATGATGGTGGCATAAGCCGGGGCTGCCAAACCGGAAAGACCTGTATCAGATGTACCTTTGTAACCCGGATCGATACCCGGGCGGAAAGAACCGTCAGGATTGGCAACCTGGTTTATGAAATCCTTAACTCCCTTTAATACATCCGGTGTTTTTTTCGTACAGCCATAAAGCCCCAGGGAAAGACCCCCGGCACACATTGTGGCTTGCCCTAGAAATTTCCGTCGACTTAGGTTAATCATGGCATTACTTGTTTTATTTCGTTGACTTTTAGTTTAGTGCGAAGCTTTGGAATATTATTTATAATATAGCGTGAGCAAAATATCATATGATGATGCCATCGTTTATGGGCTGATTTCCAATTGAGATAAGTAAGTATTAGCTTTTTAGTATACGGATGTGAATGTTTATTTCATCCTGGATAATGATTCAAGTATTTCTTTGGCTTGCTCCTTTTTATAATGTTTTGGCAATGCTGCAATATGTTTAAATACTTCGGTGGCTCTTTGTAAATTTCCGGCCTTCAGATAACTCAGTCCAATGTACCAGCCCGCATCCTGAGTTAAGGAGCTGGTTGGAGAAACGTTGCTGAAACGGGCAACAGCGCTGTCCGGTAAATTGATATTCAGGTAACAAATTCCCAGATAAAAGTTCGCTGCCGATGTATGGGGAAACGCTGAATTTTGCAGTACCTCCCTGAAATCTTCAATGGCAGCTTCATACCGTATCTCACTATACTTCTCAAGGGCTGAATTCCATACCAGGAACATGGTTCCTTCTGCCTTATCTCCCCTGGAAATCACGAGGTCGACTTTCGGAACTTCATAGTATGAATCATATAACTGCGCGAATGTAGGAAGTGATTTTTCAGAAATAAAACTATGGTAAGCAAAGTAACCAAGTCCGATTATTACCAGAACTGACGCAGCAACTGCATACCAGTATTTTTTCAACAGATTGAATCTGATGTAAGTATCAATCATGGTAAAGGTGAGTTCCTTATGACCCAGGTCATCAAGATGGTGTTTCATCCGTCTCCCGGCACCGGCCCGAATGATTTCTTTTGCCCGCCTGAAGAGCAATACTTCCTTAGCAAATTCTTTATCAACCGATTTTCGCTTTTCGAATTCAGCTATTTCAGACTGGTTCATTTCACCACTGAAAAATCTTTCAATGTGATCAATATTGTTCTCCATCCGGTATCATATTAATGTTTGCATCAACAATATTATTTCTTTGAAGTAATGCTATAAGCTGCCTGAAACAATTGTATCGCTTGCTGCGGGCTGTATGAGCATTTTTCAATCCGTTTCTGGCAGCAATTTCATCCATGGAATAACCGTCACTCCAGTCCATCAGTACTTCCCTGCAGATCCCGCTGAGCTGATCGAGGAATTCCGTTAAACCGATGTCCAGATCCTCATTGATAATTTCCTGAACAGGTTCTGTTCCAATATTATCCATGGAAATCGTGTTTTGATCCATTTTATTAGTCGTTTTTTTTCTGATAATATCAATGCATTTGTTGTTAAAAATCCTGATAAAATATGTACTGCATTTTGCCTCACCCCTGAACTTGTTATTCCTGATGTTTTCAACGAAAGCGGTTACTGCATCGGAATAGGCATCCAGCGCTTCCTCCTTTACCAGTTTGTGTGACCCGATCATCTTATAAACGAGATTAAAGTTTTCATGATAAAACCATTCAACAGTCTTATGCATAGCACTCCCTCCTGTGAGTATGTCGTCAATAAATTTTTGGTCAGTCATTAAGGAGATTTTTTGAGGTCGGACATACCAAATTTATTAAAAATTGACTAAATTTAGTGAACACCAAAACCCAGTAACGCCATGACACCCCAAATGCTGTTCCTTAAAATTTTTAGTCTTTTTTCCGGACGTAATTCGATGATAAAATCAGTATTAAAACAAGTCCAAACCCCCGGATCCGGATTCCTGTATATCATTAATAACCATTCTCTTCAGGATGAACTTTCTACCCTGCAAAAAGTATTGGCTCAAGAGTCATGTGTGCCTATTAGCAGGTTAATCAGGCAACACCTGGATACCATTGCCAAAACAATTCCATTATTACAATCTCTTGAGATTTTGGATCTTTATTGCTACAAGCTCCCTGTTCCCGTTCCTCCTCCTCCTCCTCCTCCATTTATTCCGGCTTCCTTAAGATCAGTAAAGTATATTTGTTTTTTTACCAGAAGTGAATTGAATAAGGTGGAACTTTATAAAAATGGACAGTTGTTTTCTGTGCTGAAAGAAAGTTCATTCAATGGCCTGACTAAAATAAGGACTGTTCGTGTGCCAGGCAGGCTTCAGCTGACCAATGGAGATAACATTGTCTTAAAGCTGCCAGTCGGATACCTCGATAGTGCTGGCAAAATTCAAAGTGAAATTATTGATTATAAGGTGATTATATAATCCCAGACATGGATCATTGATTTAAATCATTTATCATTCGTAATTACTTTGTTTTATACTGTTTGATTATCAATTCTTTATGTTGGGCGCAAGCCCGACAAGTGGATGATATTCGTAAAATATCTGAACTTAAAGAGCAAATCGACACATACTATTACGAAGATTTTGATAGTGTTCAGCGTATTTGCAAGGAAATAATACGGTTATCTCAGCGTGATAATCTGATTTTACCCCGGTTGGTGGCCATATATGACTTGTGTTATTGCGCCAACCAGCATGGTAGGACAGAGGAATTTCAATCTTATGTGCTTTTAGGCAATCAACTGCTGAAAGATTATGATGCTGAGCTGCGAAGAATCGATACGACCGGAATAAACAGAGCATCCATGATCAATGTCACAGGGATATATTACTATAACCTGGGCAATTATATTGATGCCATTGCAGCATTCACACGGATTGTCACTTTTGGCGGTACACCGTTAACCAGGGACAGAAGTGTTTTGCGGTCAGCCTGTAACTACCTCGGACTATCATACCATAACTTAGGCAGTCTGGACAAATCCCTGCAATATTTTGAACTGGGGAACAGGTATATTCAAAAAGGCGAGGAAGATTACAATTATTTACATGCGATGTATTATATGTACCAGGCAGAATATCAGTTTTCTGTGGGTTTGATACAGGATGCATTTGCAAGTCTTAAAAATTCGTTGCAGATGCTGGGAAAGGAGAAGGATATCTCCTTTGTGCGTAATTCGTTAATATCAAATCTGAGGTTGATAGCACATTTTTATCAAAGAGCCGAAGAATATGACAGTGCGATCTATTATGTAAAAAAGGCAATTGCTTTGCACATAAAAAATGATCCGGGTATTCCAGGCACATACCGGTTTTTGGGGGATATCTATTACAAACATGGCAAGCCTGATAGTGCGCTTTCGTATTATACAAAGAGCCTGAACCTGTCGAACCAAAAATTTAAGGACAGGCATTTTACCAAATCCGCAGCGCTCATAGGGATCGGAAATGTTTACAGGGACCGGAAACTCTTTGACCAGGCCGAGGGTATGTACAAGGAAGGTCTCAATAACCTCTTGTCAAATGAGACGATTTATAATATCAACAGCTTTTCATCAGTGAATCTCAGCACCTTGATCATGCCAGCAGAAGGCATGAGGGTGCTGCTTGAACAGGCCCGGTTATTTTACAGCTGGTTTCAAAATAACGGATACTTAGGCTACCTCGATTCCTGTATTGCCATGCTGGGAAAAGCTCTTCTGCTCAATGATATCAGCAGAAGGGAGCTAATTAATATTGAAACGAAAGAGTCAAAGGCATTGCTTCAGACACGGATCACCGACCTGGGTGTGGAGGCTTCCTATAAAGCCTTCGAATTAAGCAGCAACAGTGCTTATTTGATGAATGCATTTGCGTTCATGGAAAAAAGCAAGGGGAACATTTTGCTGGATCAGGTAAATGAAGTCAGCGCAAAAAAGTTTTCGGGGATCCCTGAAGATATACAGGCTAAAGAATCAAGACTTAAGGGCGAGCTATCGGTAAATAAAGACCGTTTATTAAGAGCAGAAAGATCGGATGAAGGTTATGACGACATTAAAGCTGAATACGATGACAAACTGAGAGAATACATGTCCCTGATCTCGGAATTGGAACAGGAATATCCCCGTTATTTTAAGCTTAAATATGACGTAAAAACAGAACAGGTGAAAGAAGTCCAAGGACACCTGGCATCAAACCGTACTTTACTGATTCAGTATTTTATCGGGAATGATAAGATCTATATGGTCGGGATTACCAAAAAACAAGTTATCATGCAGGTAACGGAAAGAAATGATGAGTTCGATCTAAATCTTTATACACTTCTTAAACAACTGGGTAATCCTGATATCATCGAAGTGGAGAATGACATTTCGATATTCAGGGAGTTTAATAAAACTGGACGCTATCTGTATAACAGGATCTTATCCCCGGTTTTACAGGAATTAAAATCTCCTGTAAAAGAGTTAATCATAATACCTGATGGTTATTTAAGCTACCTGCCCTTTGAAGTTCTTTTAACCAAAGAGACCAATATTCAGGAACCCGATTATTCCTTGTTACCTTATCTTATCAAGGAATATCAGATCAGTTATGACTATTCTGCTTCTTTAATCATCGAAAATGTGGATGTCAGGCAAAAGACCTGGAAGTCTTATGTTGGTTACGCGCCAGCTTATAGTAATAATATCAATGTGAGTACTGGCGCTCCCCGGCAATTCAATCTGAGTTCGCTCTATGCCAACAAAGATGAGATTGAAGCTTGTAAGAAAATTTGGAAAGGCGTCTCCATTTCGGGTAAAATGGCAACAGAAAAATCATTCAGGGACCATTCATCAAAAATCAATATTCTCCACCTGGCCACGCACACTTATCTCGATGATGACGATCCCCAGCGGTCCTGCTTTGCATTTACCCGGGATGGACAAAGTTCGGAGGATGGACTGCTTTATACCTATGAATTATACAATATGAACATTCTGGCAAAACTGGCCATATTGAGCGGCTGTGAAACAGGTATCGGCCATATTAAAAAAGGCGAAGGCATCATCAGCCTCGCCAGGGCCTTTAAATTTGCCGGTTGCCCGAATATTATCATGAGTTTATGGAAGGTAAATGACCAGACAACGAAAGAAATCATGATCACCTTCAATAAACTTCTGAAAAAGGGAATGGAGAAAGATCGGGCTTTGCAACAGGCAAAAGTTGCTTATCTGCAGGGAAGTAAAAACCTTCATCCGGCTTTTTGGAGCAGTTTTGTTATAATAGGAAATGATGATCCAATTCAACGATCGGGTAAAGCTGTACTTTATTTTTTGATTGTTTTCTGCACCCTGTTCTTGATAGTACTTATCCGAAAGAATATTCTCCGGCACAGGTATTAATTCAATGATCAGGTAGCTGCCTGTCATGTATTTCAATTTTGCCTGGGTGTCAATCTACTCATTGATCCTTAGCGGATTATCTCCTTAATTTTCCATTTGTATTTATTTCTATTAAAACATTACGAGGGCGTTGACATATCAGGTTCGTACCCGACTAATGAAAGTAAACAACGCGATCTTTCCAAAACAGAACAATTCGTTCGCCTAAAACATAATAAAATGAAAACAAAAACCAACACCACGCATGCCTGTATATTGACCATGGTATTGTGGGCAGTATTAGTATCCGGTACTTCCGCTATTGCTCAATCTGACCGGGAGGAATTCAGAAGTGAAGAAGTCATTAATGCTTTTTTGCGGCTCCAAATGCTGATGAACACAGTTGAAAAATCTGTCAGGTATGTGGCCCCTTCAGATGAATATGATGACATCCGTTCAGCCTGGGAGAGCCTGGATATGCTTGCCATTCGCACAGAAAGTGAAATCAGGTACAAGGTGCCCGGTATCGAAGAAAGCCTGGCGTTTGAGCTGGCAAACCGAAAAGATAACATGGAAGAACTTGAAAGTGAGCTTCTGTCCGACAACACGGATAAAATACTAAAGCCATGAAAGCACATTATAACCTTCTGCTGTTCTTCAGTATAATACTGTGCTGCACACGTTCTTTTTGTCAGGTAGCCCAACCGATCTCGGATTATGTTAAGCAAGATTCATGTAACCCTGAATCAGTCTCCACAGAAAGCTTTGATTTTTTTGCATCGGACGAACCATTGCAAATGACGTTTTGCTTTGACATCAGGGAATTTCTCAAAACCAAAGACAATCCGCAATATTATGAAGCCAAGCTAACCGTAAAGATAAATGAAAGTGATTCAATAACTCAGAATATTAAACTCAAGGCACGGGGAAATATGCGTCGTGATTATTGTTCTTTTCCTCCAGTCATGCTAAAATTCATAGGCGGAGATAATGAATCGGGAATGACCTTTGGCAAAGGAACCATGAAACTTGTCACACACTGCAATCAGTCATCCATGTTTGAAAGTTATGTATTTAAGGAATACCTGACGTACAAACTGTTTAACCTGGTTACTCCTTACAGTTTCAGAACCAGGCTTGTAAATGTCAACTATGTAGACGTCAATAAAAACAAAAATGCATTGACAGCCTATGGTTTCCTGATTGAAAATGAGGAGCATCTGGCCGAAAGAAACAATGCCGTGATCCTCAACAGTACGAACCTGACACAGAAACAGATGAACACCGAAGATATGGCGCGTGTTGCTGTATTTAATTACATGATTGGCAATACAGATTGGTCGGTACCGTTCCAGCATAACATCAAAGTGATGAAAACCCTTGATGTGACTTCCGACATGGGAATACCTGTGGCATATGATTTTGATTATTCCGGACTGGTCAATACGGTTTACTCAACTCCAAATGAGGAACTTCCGATCAGAATTGTCACCGAGCGGTATTATCTGGGCCTTTGTTTCAGCGAAGAGGAATTACAACCCGTCATTGATGAATTTGCGGGAATGCAGGATCAAATCTTAGGTACCGTATACAATTTCGAATACCTTGCCAAGAGCGATAAAAAACAGGTAGAATCCTATATCAATAGCTTTTACAAATTATACAAGAATCAAAACTATCTGATGAGTGATCTTAATCGTACATGCAAGCATTTTTAGTTTCTGCAGGATGAGAACCTCACGCCGGAACAATGAACAAGACAAGTTATATACTACTATCTGAAAACCATTAAACAACTGAACCATGAAAACAACCGACTTCTCCACGCTGTTAGAAATTCAGTTCTGTCCCTCTGTTGCAAGTGCTGAATTCTATGAATTGCTTATGCAGTTCGGAGTTAACCTGGCAGTGTTGCTGGTCATATCCAGAGTAATGTACCTCAAGTGGAACCGTAATCCTGAATATATGTTTGCCCAACTGATAACAGGAGTCATTGTTTTCATGATTTGCGCCATGCTTCGGTGGGTAAAACTTGAATTGGGACTTGTCCTTGGATTGTTTGCCATATTTGCCATAATCAGGTTCCGGACAATCAATGTCCCGGTAAAGGAGATGGCCTATCTTTTCATGATTGTCGGCATATCCGCTATAAATGCATTACTGCAAATAGGCCGTTGCCTGCAATGGTTCATTTTAAGCAACAGCATCCTCATCGCGATGACCTTCATAATGGAAAAGGTTTATTTCAGCAGAAAGATTTCCTGCAGGACCATAACATTTAACAACACCGATTTGTTAAAACCCAGCAAGCACGAATTGTTGCTGCAGGAATTAAAAGATTTGACGGAACTTGATATTATCCGGTTCGAGATCGGCAAGGTTGATTATAATAAAAAACATGCCCTGATCAGAATTTACTTCAGCGGTGAAGGGAATGGAACATACAACGAAGCCGAGAGTTCAAATGATGATGATTAACACAAAAACGGGAAAGCCATGAGAATAAACCAGTAAGGTTTAAAATACTATGGTGGAGGCCCTGCTGGTTTCCGGATCTCCTGAAATACCCCGGCTATAGTTGATAACATCGAGTGTTTTTGGCGTAATCTTTAAAAGTACAAACCTGTCCTGCCAGTTGGGTATATTCTCCCAATAAGCCCGCTTCATTTTTACCAGTAATTCTTTATCATCAATAATTACAGCTGTGCCGGTGATGTTAACATAGCCTTTTGCACTGTTGTGATCAGCATAATAAACGCAAACTTTCGGATTATTTTTAATTTCTTTTACTTTTCTGCTTTTTCGGGAAGTGGCAAACCAGATAACCATTTCATCGCCCAGCGGGAAGGGATTCATTGTCCGTACCTGTGGCTGTCCCGTGGAATCAATTGTAACAAGGGCACAATAAGAAGTTGCCTGAATGATTTCACGTGCGGCTTGCATCAGCGTATCGTATGGGAATGAGGATTGTTCATTTTGGGCACTTCCTTTCAATGAAAGTAATGTTAAGAGAAACAAAAAAAAGCCAATGTGCAGTCTTTTGATGTATCCTTCTTTCATAGTTCAGTTATTGAAATGTTTAGCCATTTATAGCTTCTACTCCGGAGTAATTAGAATTATCAACTCATATATGACCATTATAAAAGCTTTTTACCCTATCCTTTTTGTGGCAGTCTTTATGCAAGGTGGTGGTGGATGAAGAAAAGTCGGGGTGGCTAGATTATGACTCACCCAATAATATCATTAAAAATCAATGCTATAAAAGAACTTCGAGCACCCAGGTAACCGAATAGGTCACTTTCTTATTGATGCGTTTTGATTCGTTTTGAAATCTCACAAAAGCATATTCAAGTTTCGAAAAAATTGATTACAATAATTAAATCAAACCAAAAGCAGTTAGAATTTATTGGGGATGTTACAGGCAAAAAAACATGGATATGTTCATGATTATTCTTTAATGAAAAAGTATTTACGTTTGAAAAACAATGCTACATTAACCAGTAGAATAAGAACAGGTACCTCCACCAAAGGGCCTATTACAGTTGCAAAAGCTGCCTGTGAGTTGATACCGAAAACAGCTATGGCTACCGCAATAGCCAATTCGAAATCGTTGCTTCCTGCGGTGAAAGCCATCGTCGTTGATTTTTCATAACCTACGCCCATCCATTTGGCGATAAAGAAAGTGCTGAAAAACATTAATGCAAAATAGATGGTATAAGGTATTGCCACTCTGACCACATCCAACGGCAAATCAATAATCTTTTCACCCTTGAGCGAGAACATTACAAATATTGTGAATAGCAAGGCTATTGGAGTAAGCCAGGATGCTTTGGGAATAAACTTTGCAAAATACCAGTCGCTACCCTTCCATTTGCGAAGAACCAGGTTAGTAAGCAAGCCGGCTGCAAAAGGTATTCCAAGATATATCAAAACTGTTACAGCTATTTCGGAAATCGAAACCTCAACCACGGCTCTTTTTAAACCAAACAAAGGAGGTAATAAGGTAATGAAAACATAGGCGTACACGGAGTACAGGAATACCTGGAAAATGGCATTAAAAGCAACCAGTCCGGCAGCCAGTTCGGTATCGCCTTTGGCCAGGTCGTTCCAAACCAGAACCATGGCAATGCAACGGGCAAGGCCCACAAGGATAACACCTGTCATGAGGCCGGGATGATTATGAAGAAAAATGACTGCCAGAAAAAACATTATGAAAGGTCCTACTATCCAGTTTTGTGTAAGGGACAGGCTCAGTAATCTGACATTTTTAAATACAAGCAGAAGCTTTTCGTATTTAACCTTGGCCAGCGGAGGATACATCATGAGTATTAAACCAATGGCAATGGGGATATTGGTTGTGCCGGAGCTCAGCGAATTCCAGAAACCGGAAATACCGGGTAAAAAATAACCAATGATTACCCCGGCGAACATTACCAGAAATATCCAAAGCGTCAGATACTTGTCAAAAAAGGATAGTTTTTTAGTTGTGCTTTCCATGCGAGGTTTATTTTTAAAAGCTTGTAGAAAAATTTTTGTTATTCTTCCTGCGCCAATGAATCCTAAAGATTGTGTTTTCATGATTAATACGTTTTTAGGCTAATAAATTTTGGTGAAGTTTCCATAAGTTTATTCAGATTTTATTTCATCTTCCAGCCAGCGTTCTAATGTACTTTTTACCGGCATTTTACCCTGTGATAATACTTTCCCGTTTACAACCAATCCAGGGATCATCATCACATCGTATTTCGCGAATTCATTATAATCGGTAATTTTTTCAATATTTGCAGCCCATTTCTTTTCATCTACTACTTCCCTGCATAGATTTTCGAGCCTTTTGCAATTCATACACCCGGGCCCCAAAACTTTAATATCTAACATATTATTAAGTGTTAATTGTAAATTTTTTATATGAATAATTTAAACAGCCCTCCATAAATAAATCCTGTAATGGTTGCCATAATAACAACAAGGGATACATATACCACAGTTTTTTGTGTTCCTATCACACCCCGGATAACCAACATACTTGGTAAAGATAAAGAAGGGCCAGCCAGCAATAAAGCCAATGCCGGACCTTTACCCATACCCGAAGCAAGCAATCCCTGAACAATGGGTACTTCAGTAAGAGTGGCAAAATACATGAAAGCACCCACCACAGAGGCAAAAAAGTTGGAGAACACAGAATTACCACCCACTAACGCTGAAATCCAATGGCTGGGTATAACCCCTGCAATTGTTTTTCCATCATGTGTTGATCCTAATAAAAAGCCGGCTGTTACAATACCAATTGCAAGCAACGGCAATATTTGTTTTGCAAAATCCCATGTTGCCAGGGTCCATTCTTTATTTTCCCCATCGTTTTTATCTTTCAACGTGATGATGCTTAACGAGATTATGCCAACAAGCATGGGAACCAACGGAATCAATTTGGCATTTTCGATAAAGCTGGATGCCAGTATAGATGAGGCTATAGTTGCGATGGCCGCTGAGAATACCCATTGCCATTTAATTTTTAGAATTTTTATCAATGAGAAACCGAGCAGAATGCTGAAAAATCCGGTGATGTACCATTTATATGACCATATATAAAACCATGCGCTCGTTGTATCATCGGCGGCAGGTTTTCCCCAGTTAGCAAAAACGAGTATCAGCACCAAAACAAAGAAGTGAAAGGAAGTTTGCCACATGGGGCGTTTTTCAGGAAGACCTGCAATATTCATTTGTTCTTCTTTCTTGATATTTTCTTCTTTGTGATAAATGAGTGCCATGATCAACCCTATAATCACGCTGAATGAAACAGCACCAACTGTACGAGCCACACCCATTTCAAAACCCAGTATGCGTGCGGTGAGAATGATTGCTAAAATATTAATAGCAGGACCTGAATACAGGAAGGCTATAGCGGGGCCCAAACCTGCACCACGCTTGTGAATACTTGAGAATAGCGGAAGTATGGTGCAGGAACAAACTGCCAGTATTGTTCCTGAGACTGCCGCAACCAAATAAGCCAGCCATTTTTTGGCATTTGCTCCAAAATATTTCAGCACTGACCCCTGGCTTACAAAAACGGAGATTACCCCCGCAATAAAAAAGGCAGGTAAAAGGCAAAGCACCACATGCTCCCGGGCATACCATTTCACAAGATCGAACGTGGCAGTTATGGCTGTGTTAAAACGGGCACTTTCATTAGGCAGAAAGAAGGCAAATGCAAACACAACGATAATCCAAACGAAGATTTTTATTTCTTTTTTAAGTTCCATGTTTCATAATTTGAAAACCTGCCCGACGGCAAGCGGTTTTATATATTCGATCGTTTGAAAGTTATGTTTATTCGTAAAATGGCGAACATTATAGATAAAAAAATTACAGATAGACCTTGAAGATGTAATAAATACCGACAGCAATAAACAACAAAGCAATTATTCGCCGGAACCAAAGCTCGAAGGTTTTTACCTTATTATAAACACCACCGATACCTGATACGGTATAGGCCAGGATCCATGCAAAAATGATCACGGGAATACCGGTAGCTATGGCAAATACAACCGGCAGATAAAGGCCTGACGCACTGGCAACCGTCATGGGGACCAGCATGCCGAAATAAAGTACGCCGCTATAGGGACAAAATGCAAGGGCAAACACCAGACCCAGCAAAACAGCATCAAAATAACCCCATTTTGTTTTTTTCTGCATTTTGGATGTTAGCCCGCCCATCCCGGGGAATTTTATTTTTATTATATCAAGCATGAACAAACCGATGATGATGAACAAAGGCCCAAGAAATTTTTCACCATAGCGCTGGAAAAAACCGGAAAATTTAAACTGGTCAACTCCCAGGTAAATCACCAGCGCGATGGCGGTATATGTAATTGCTCGTCCGAGAGTATAAAGCAATCCATTGAGAAAAACCCGGTTACGGTTTTCAATATCCTTACTGATATATCCGACTGCCGTGATGTTTGTTGCCAACGGACAGGGACTGATAGCGGTCATCAAACCCAGCACCATCGCCGAAAGCCAGGGCATGGTGCTGTTTTCGAGAAGATTTGTCAGAAACTCCATAAATAATCAAAGCAATCCGTCAATTTTTTCTTTGATTACTGCTTTAAACTTTTCCGGCTGGCGAACAGCATACATAAAGCCTTCATTCGTTATATTAATTTTCTGGTCGCCTTTCACCAATAAAAGGGTCTGACCTGAAATTTGCAATCTTTCGGCAAGTTCTTTACTCGATGCATCATCCAGATTAATGGATTGAAAGCTGATTTTCCCCTGCTTAACCATTTCAGGATAAAGGGTTTCAATATTTTCTTTGGCTTGTGCCTCAACCGTTTTGCAGGTCATGCAACGGGCGGTAAAATGAAAATAATAGGCTTCGATTTTGTCCGATGAAACTGTTTTGGCATCTTTCTTTTCTGTTTGCGCACTACAGGAAAATACCGGCATGAACAGGGCAAATGCCAGCATAATTCTGATTGTTCTCATACGTTTTTCAGTTTATATATTTTTATTAATAACTTCCTTTATTTCAGACGCTGATGGCACGCGACCGCTCAATACAACTTTACCGTTGATTACCAGAGCAGGTGTATGCATTATTCCATAGCCCATGATTTTCACAATATCTTCTTCCTTTTCAATGTTTGCTTCAATGCCCATTTCGGTCACCACATCCCGTGTAGTCTTTTCAAGGGTTTTGCAGCGAGGGCAACCTGTACCCAACACTTTTATTTCCATGTTAAAACTAATTTATAATTAATCAATTCGCCGTTCGTCTAATAACGAACGAAAATAATAAAAAAATACTATAAGTCGAAAATACCTTTAAAAAGTTTTTTTGCATCATTCCAGTTCTCCTTGTTAAGGCAATACCTGATTTTGGGAGCTTCAATTTCGCCCTGTATTAAACCTGCCTCTTTCAATTCTTTGAGATGTTGCGAAAGAGTTGATTTGGCAATGGGGAGTTCTTCAGTTAAATCGCCACTGTAACAACAGCTTTGCTTTGAAAGCAATTCCAATACATACATGCGTATCGGATGTCCCATTGCTTTGGCATAGCGGGCAATTTTCTTTTGTTCGTCGGTAATTGTTTCCTTTACGATTGTATTCATGTTCGTAATTTAGCGAACAAAGGTATTGTTTTTTTTAAAATGCAAAAACAATATCAGTTAATATCTTTTGATTTATAAAGCATATTTAACTAAAATATTGTAGTCTTTTTGTATTCCTTATATGCAGAAAATCTGTTTTCAAGCTCTTTTTCTTCCAGATGTCTCCAGAATAAAACGTTCGCTGCAAATACAATGCACAGCGCAAATGAAAGTAGTCCCCCATTAAAAATCGGCATACCTATTAACCAAAGAATGAAACCTAAATACATTGGATGCCTGATTTTTGAATAAATCCCACGGGTTATAAGATCACCTTCATAGCTTTCAAGTGACTTGATCGTAAGCAAGCCTGTTAAGAAAATTATGATCCCCAGGCCAACGAAAGTAATACCCAAATAATTTATAATATCAGGCAGGTCTATTTTATATATATCAAGGCTGCATAACGCAAACCATGACGCCCATAACAATAACATATTGATAAGTACTATTATGAAAGAAAGTTTATAAGGTTTCAACATCTTTTTATGTTTTAATATCTCATAAACAGTCCTGATTATATGAGTGATTGTGCACACTATAATCAGGATAAAAAAAAGTTCTTTTTTCATGATCTGGTTTTATGATTGGTTGTATTAAATAAGCAGGATTTTTTACAATAACTTCAGTTTCATTGCCAGGCACCTAATATATAACCCGAAACAACAATTCAAATAAGCTGATTTCCCGTCAGGATAAGGAATAGCCTGAGTGGTATTTTTTCCCAGACAAATTCACCAATTTCCATCGGTACTATAAAGCCAATCCAGGCCAGGAGTCCGATAAGCAAACCACCAGGACCGCTGTTCGAATTGGTATGATATTTTATGTGGCCATTTCGCCATCATGGGGTTTGTGGTCAATCTCCTAAAATAAGCTGTTATTTTTCTACTATATTTTCTACTACAAACAAAATAGCCTCTGTAATATATTGAATTACAGAGGCTATTTACTTATATCAGTCGGGGTGGCCAGACTCGAACCAGCGACCCTCCCGACCCAAGGTCGGGATACGCTAGCCACCTGCGCAGATAATAATATAAAAGCCCGCCGTCGCCCGGTAGGAACCGGAGCTATGGCGGGCGAAGTCGGGGTGGCCAGACTCGAACTGGCGACCACCTGCTCCCAAAGCAGGTACGCTAACCAACTGCGCTACACCCCGGACTTGGATGTGAGTGTGGGTGT
>Ga0299915_10000315_pt1 | contig 37629 bp, 36 predicted proteins | sample RVTome_13_FD_200263 | JGI IMG/M metagenome (GOLD analysis project Ga0299915, IMG submission 200263) | Soil microbial communities from uranium-contaminated site in the Upper Colorado River Basin, Wyoming, United States - RVT92D227 (version 2) ...
TGGCTGCACCCAGATAAGTGGCAAAAGTGCGCTCACTGTCCGGAGAAACCAATGATATGGCTCTTCCGGTTTCCGTTGATCCGATTGACAGGTAAGGCTTGATCAGGGACTCGTTCAGGTCTTTTTCAAAAAACGCACCAAAAGAATCCCTGCCAACAGTCCCGATAAAAGCCGTTTCCATACCCAGCCGGGCTAAACCGTGAATGGTGTTGGCGGCAGATCCTCCTGAAGCCATATGCTTTCTGCAGGAGAGGGCAGCTGCCTCCACCCGGGAGGCTTTTCCGGCATCCACAAGCTGCATACTGCCTTTTGGCAGATTGAATTCCGTAAGCAAGGCATCATTCTCCAGAAAAAGGATGACGTCAACCAGGGCATTGCCTATTCCGAGTATTCTTTTCATAGGAATGAATTAAAACAAAAATGGGTATCCCTGTCAGTAAGATACCCGATTGAGCTCCTCAGCTAAGACTCGAACTTAGGACCCTCTGGTTAACAGCCAGATGCTCTAACCAACTGAGCTACTGAGGAATTTTAGAGGCTGCAAAAATAAAAGAATATCCTGAATATTACAATATCCTTTCAAAATTTTGTTGTCCGATCAGGATTCGAACCTGAACAGGCAGAACCAAAATCTGCAGTGCTACCGTTACACCATCGGACAGCGCAATTTTGAGGTTGCAAAGTTATACAAAAAACCGTCTTGGCAAACTATTTATTTCTTATCAACGAGGATTTTTGTCTGGCAGGAATTAACTCGCCTTCAGTGGTTACCACGATGCTTTTATTCACCAATGGATTATCAATGTCGCAGTACTGGTGCCGCTGAGAATCCTCGAGTAAATTACAGGTATTCTCTGATATTGCAATTACCTGGCCTTCCGGCACCCTCAGCTTGATATCCAGGCTCGAAAACATCCAGAAATCTTCATCGTCTGTATTAAAATACTCATTAAGATATAGTACAGAATCCTGCTGTTCCCATTGATATTCAATTCTTTCAAGATATTGCTGCGAGTCTTTTATACCAACGTTATTTACACGCCGGTCAATGGTCAGCTGCATCTTCTCATCATCCGACGGAACAATGGAAAGTTTTGCTTTGCTGTACAAGGCTTCATCCCATTCGCTGTAATTGAACCGGTGACCCAGCACCCAGTAATGAATCATGTGTTTATCTGCTGTATTGTCCTGTACATCAATATATATCCGCGGATATTTACCGGTCTCGATAACGGTTGTCCGTGTGCCGGTTGCCCCCACAGCATAGTTGGTACTGTTTGCAATTATCAGTGTAATAAAGAGTATCAGGGCAAGAATCCATGCCGTGAGAACAAAGGCCCTGAGAACAGGGTGCCTGGTCCTGATGTTGAACAGGATTTTTACACCTCCGTAAATGAGTGCAATGATGGGAATCAGCACGAGGACAATAAGTGAAACAAGCACCAGGTAATAATGCCCTGAAGATGCGAAAAGATGAGAAACTTCGGGGAAAGACAATCCGTCATAAATCTGGAAATGACCGAAAAAATTGGTAAATCCCAGTAGAAACATTACCAGGCAGGCAAGAAAAACCGATCCGATCACCAGGAAGAAAATGCCAATAGCACCAATGATAAACTTAAAGATGGCCACAATTACCAGTCCGATGGCCCGCATGATATTCTCCAGGGCACTCCTGGTCCTTTCTGCCGCTGATGACTTATTGAAACCTTCCAGGTTGGATTTCACTTTGTCATATTCAGCATTCACTGATTCTTTGATGGTCGACAGGTTGACCGGTTTCCCTTTCATCTGCAGCTTTTCTGATGTGGTACGGGCTTTTGGTACAACTATCCAGAGAATAGCGTAAATGATGATGCCCAAACCTTTCAGGAAAGCAAGTGCTACAAAGGCCAAACGTATCCATAAAGGGTCAATGTCGAAGTATTCCCCCATCCCGGAGGCCACTCCGCCAAAATAACTGTTCTCGCTGTCGCGATAAAAGCGGCGGTAATCCCTTCGTTCGTGATGATCATATTCCGGCTGATCAGCAGACTGACCGGTATAAACAAAATCCTCGACCTTTCCCAATATGCCGATAATTTCCTGTACATCTTCCAGTGAAACAGCCTGTTTGCTAGGGGTGATCTTATTTTCAAGCAATTCGGCAATCCTTTGTTCAATGTCTTCCACGATTTCCTTACCCGACTCGCCTTCTGCAGCAAAGTGCGATTTCAGTGAATCCAGATAATGATTGAGCTTGTTATACCCATCTTCATCAATATGAAATTGCCGGCTGCCTATATGAATTTGTAGTGTCTTTTTCATGATGTATGTTTTTGAGCTGTTTATTTATTCAATATGGAATCAACTGCTTCAATAAGCTCCCTCCACGAGGCTTCCAATTCTTTAAGCACTTCTCTTCCTTTTTCGGTGAGGGCATAATATTTTCTGGGCGGTCCCTGAGTGGATTCCTCCCAGCGGTAACTCAGCAATCCGGCATTCTTCTGTCGTGTCAGTAATGGATATAATGTCCCTTCCACAACGATTAATTCGGATTCCTTCAATCGGTTCAACAAATCGGTGGCATAAGCGTCACCTTTCGCGAGAATTGATAGTATACAAAACTCCAATACTCCCTTTCTCATTTGTGCTTTCGCATTTTCGAAGTCCATGATTATTAATTTTATTCAGTTATAGATTGGTTTATTTTTTATTCCTTCGAAAGCTTTTTTTCATGCTTTCGAATTCTTCCTTTATAAAGCTTCCAATGTTGGATACATTCACCGAATCGCCGCGCATTTCAAGTTTCTGGGCTGTTGTTCTGGCCTCAGGAACTACAATCCATAATATTATATAAACCAGTAAGCCAATACCGAAGATTAAAAACAGGATAAACAGGATACGCACGATCACCGGATCAATGCCCAGGAAGGCTCCCAGGCCGCCGCATACTCCACCGATCAGCCTGTCATCCGGATCACGATATATCCTTTTCGGACCGGAACTTCTTTGTCGTGAAGCCCGCGGCTGTTCATCAGTGCCACTGATTTCACGGGGATCGCCCATGATTTTTGTGACGTGTTCCACGTCTGCATAGGTAATAACCTGCCTGGTGGGGCCAAGCCGTTCGGTAAACAACTCTGAGATCCGCATTTCAATGTCATTGATTATATCCTCGCGCTCTCTGAGATCGGAAAAGTAACTCTCGATGCGGTCGAGATATTCCTTCAACCGCAAATACGCATCTTCGTCGATATGGTAAACCTTGTTGCCCAGGTTTACTGAAAAGGTCTTTTTCATGTTTGAATAAAATTTAAAGGATGTTAATTAATATATTCTTGTTAATGAGATCACTATCTGTTTTCTGTTCCTCTTCAGCTCCATAATTGATCCTTTCATCGCCTGAGATTTCAGGCGACATTATGGACCGAGTTGAACCATTCCCCATTTCCGTCGGTTTCCGATCCGGGTTATTTTGCTGATGAAAAACCGGTCGGCTATATAACAATGCCGAAAGCAGCATAATTCCTGTAATCCATCTAATCCATTTCATATAGTTGTTTTTAATTTTCATTACTTGGCAATAAAAGGATAAATTCAATACAAAGATATATAAATATTTTAGATATATGCAATACATGGTAGTAAAAATTTTAAAAAAATCTGTAAATTACCATATTCTGCCGGTAAACAGGTATTTTAAAGCGGTAAGCGGTAAACGGTAAATGATCAAGGTTTGGCCGGGACCGGCCGGGTGCATCACGAAGCTGTTTGTCTGCTTGTTATCGTAAAAAGTATTATTTTTATCCTGTATATGTTAAAACAATCATCCATGCGGGCAGTAATTCAGCGGGTAAGGGAAGCATCTGTGGTTATCAACGGAACTGAAAAATCTTCAATAGGCAGGGGGCTTTTGGTATTGGTAGGACTTGAAGACACAGATGGCCAGGAGGACATTGCCTGGCTTTCAGGAAAAATTGTAAGGTTACGCATTTTCAGTGATGAAAACGGACTGATGAACCTGTCGGTGCAGGAAACAAAGGGTGAGATTCTGGTTGTGAGTCAGTTCACCTTGCATGCCAGCACAAAAAAGGGTAACAGGCCCTCGTTCATCAGGGCAGCCCGACCGGAAACGGCCATACCCCTGTATCAGGCATTCCTTAAGCAGCTTTCCGTCGATTTAGGTAGTCAGGTGAGCTCGGGGGAGTTTGGAGCCGATATGAAAGTCAGGCTCGAAAATGACGGTCCGGTTACCATTTATATGGATACTAAAATAAAGGAATAATGACAATAAGAGAGGCACAGCAAAAGGTTGACCAATGGATCGTCAAATACGGGGTACGTTATTTCGGAGAGCTTACCAACTTAGCCTTGCTAATGGAAGAGACCGGTGAACTTGCCCGGATAATAGCCCGTAAATACGGTGAACAAACTGCAAAAGTGGTTGAAGATGAAAAGGTGCTGGGCGATGAAATGGCTGATTTGCTCTTCGTTCTGATCTGTCTGGCCAATCAAACCGGCGTTGATCTGGAGGAATCCTTTGAAGAGAATCTGAAAAAGAAGACGGAACGGGACAACACGAGGCATTTACAAAATCCTAAGCTGAATAAATAAGGCAGGTCTTAAATCTTTAATCTTGAGTCTTGGATCTTTATTCTTTATTTATCTTTGCACATCATTTCATTTTGGTGAGTTATGTCTCCAAAGAATTATTATTCCCAAATCCAGGATTCCATCTCTACCGGCCGGCAGGCGGATACGATCAACCCCCAGGACTTTCAGTATCAAAGCACAGAACAGGTACCGGACAATCCGGCCATAGTTTTTTTTCCTAAAGATCCGGCCGAATTAATAAGGCAACATGCAGCAGCAGTTTCCGTTCAGCCAGAAATGGAAACTGGGACTCCTGTTCAGATGGCCCGTCGGGATTCTGAAAAACAAGAGGGATGGAATTCAAACCGGAATTTTTTTCTTGAGAACGGCCTGTCAGGTATTGTAAAAGAAAGCCGCACAGGGAAGGGCGAAATTGTTACTCCTGTTAGTTTTGTTACTACTAAACCGGATAACATCCAGTACAAAATCAGATCGTTAACAACCATCGACTGGTTTCTAGGTATTTTTCTGATGATCGCGGTTTTATTTATCTGGATACGGCTGTTTTACAGCAAGTTTTTTACCACACTGGGCAATGCACTTATCAGCTTCCAGATATCCGCCAAGATGTTCAGGGAAAAGAATGTTCTTTTACATCGGGTTTCCATCGTACTGGATTTTGTATATATGCTGATTATCTCAATTTTTCTCTTTGAGCTATCAATGCATTTCAGGATAGTCAGTCCGGATACAAATCGTTTTAATCTCTACCTCATTTTTCTCAATTTTATTATTCTTTATACCCTGTTGCGAATTTTTATCCTTCGATTAACGGGATTCCTTTTCATGGTGCAGCCCTTGTTTTCGGAATATCTGCACAATACATTTGTGATCAATAAAGGAATGGGAATTGCACTATTCCCTGTAATCATTATGGCGCACTATCTTCCATTCAGGATGATGACACTGGTACTGATCACGGGATTGATCATTTTTATCTCGGCATTTATTTTTAAAAGTATTCGAGCATATCAAATAATTATACGAAAAGATGTTTTAATGTTCTATTTGATTTTATACCTTTGTACGCTTGAAATTTTACCTCTTCTTCTGGGCTATAAAGTTGTTATATCCTTGATTTAGAGAAATTAACAAAGAAGAGCTGATCCTATGAAAATTAAGAGAATACTCGTTTCTCAACCCCGGCCGGATTCTGAAAAATCACCTTATTTCGAATTAGCGGAAAAAAACAACGTGAAAATTGACTTTCGACCCTTCAGTTATGTCGAAGGTGTTTCATGCAAGGACTTCAGAAAGCAGAAGATTGATTTTCTCGCACATACTGCTGTAATTTTCAATAGTAAGACTGCCATTGACCATTTTTTCCGCTTATGTGGTGAACTGAGGATCATTGTTCCCGATACCATGAAATATTTTTGTATTTCGGAATCAGTTGCATTTTATTTACAAAAATATATCATCTACCGCAAGCGGAAGATCTTTTTCGGTGCAGGAAGCATCAATGATCTCATGGAAATTGTCAATCGTCACAGCGAGGAAAAGTTTCTGCTGCCTTTTTCTGACCTTCCACATGAAGAGCTCACCGAATTGCTGGATAAACATGGCATCCGGTATGAACGGGCCATTCTTTACCACAATGTGAGTTGCGATCTTACAGATTTTTCCGTAATTAACTATGATCTGCTCGTCTTTTTCAGTCCATCCGGCATTAAGTCGCTCATCAAGAACTTCCCTGAGTTTCAGCAAAATGATATCAAGATCGGGTCGTTTGGCACTGCTACGGCAAAGGCTGTGATTGAGGCCGGACTTCGGCTGGATCTGCAGGCTCCGCGACCTGAAGCTCCATCGATGATAACTGCTCTCGATTTGTATATCCGGGAGCAAAATAAAAACTGCAGGAAATAAATGAAACCTCCGTCCCGGGTTAAGTGAAGATTAAATTTGCCTGGTTTGCTTGTAACAACAAGGCTTGAAGTTACGTACAATAAAGGCAAATCACTTTTTCATGAAGCCGTTGATCTCAGCAAAGTTAGGTAAGTTATGCAAGCGTTGTTACCGAAATCCTGCCGTTGATATTATTTGCCCTACCTGCAAAAATGAACTGATTGCGCTGTACGATAATAAACTCACCTGGAGGACTGCCTACGAGGTGGAAAAGATCAGTAAAAAGGCGATGCGTTTTACCCTTGATGAAACCGAAGAGGGATCTGATTAATCTTTTTTAACGCAATTCGCCTGCATATTTCAGGCAATCTGACAGATTTGGATTAATTTTGTCTTTCCTAAAAAATCATTGCACTGCCATGAAACTCTGGATAAAACATAAGAAAATCAGGCTTATTTTCATTTTAACATCACTGTTTGTTGTGTCCTTTGGATTTATAAGCCTGAAGGACAAGGAATTTGAGATAGTAAAAAACCTGGATATTTTTTTCTCCCTGTTCAATGAGTTAAACCGGTTTTATGTGGATGATACTCAACCGGATAAACTTATTGAATCAGCCATCGACGGAATGCTGGGTTCTCTTGATCCCTATACGACATTTATTCCTGAGGAAGATTTGGCTGATTTTAACTTTATGACTACCGGTGAATATGGTGGCATCGGAGCTTTCATTAGAAAAGGAGGTGATTATGCGCTGGTTGCAGAACCGTATGAGAACTTTCCCGCTCAGTTGTCCGGCCTGAAAGCAGGTGACACCATTCTCTCCATCGACGGGGTATCCACCAGGGGAAAGGAAATCAGTTCTGTGAGTGAACTTTTAAAAGGCACTCCCAATACGAACCTTGTTGTAAAGATTAAAAGAATCGGAACAAAAGGAATCCTGGAAAAAACACTTACACGTTCCAAAATTACCATCCCAAACGTACCTTATTTCGGATTCGTTGGTGATCAGATCGGATATATACGGCTTGCCAATTTTACCAAAGATGCGGGACTTGAAGTCAAGGAAGCGCTTATAAAGCTTAAGGAAGCCGGTGCCGGTTCAATCATTATTGACCTGCGTGGCAATCCTGGCGGGCTTTTAATTGAATCGGTAAATGTTTCCAACTTGTTTGTTGCCAGGAACCAGGAAATTGTCAGCACACGGGGCAAGGTAAAACAGTGGGATAATTCTTACAGAACCACTGTTGATCCGGTTGACGTTTCAATTCCACTGGTTGTGCTGGTGAACCGGACATCAGCCTCGGCCTCGGAGATTGTTGCAGGTGCATTACAGGACCTGGACAGGGCTGTGATAATCGGGCAACGCACCTTTGGAAAGGGACTGGTACAGACTACCAGGCCCCTAAGTTACAATACACAACTTAAGGTTACTACGGCGAAATATTATATTCCCAGCGGCAGGTGCATCCAGGCGGTTGATTATGCCCACCGTAACGAAGACGGAAGCGTGGGATATATCCCTGATACTCTGATCCGTGAATTTACCACCCAGAACGGACGAAAAGTATTTGACGGTGGTGGCATAGCCCCCGATATAGCTCTTGAACCAATGTTCTTAAGTAATATCGCTTTGAGTTTGTTAACCAAGAACCTGATTTTTGATTATGCCACCATTTTTGCCTCAAAGCGTAATACTGCTTTTCAGGTTGTTGCCGGTTTAAAACTATCAGATTCAGATTATAATGATTTTCTGGGCTTCCTGCGTGGTAAAAGTTATGATTACTCAACGGAAAGTGATAATCAGCTGGAAGAATTGATTAAAGTGGCCAGGAGAGAAAAATATTATACAGAAGCCGAAACCGAGTTCGGGGCTTTGAAGCAAAAACTGGCTCATGATAAGGAAAATGACCTGCAGAATTTCGGCAATGAGATAAAAGAACTGCTTTACCAGGAAATTGCCAGCCGGTATTTCTTTCAAAAGGGTCGCATTCAGGCCTCAATTGAAGATGATCCTGAACTGGATAAGGCCATTGAGGTTCTGAAAAATCCGCAATTTTATACTTCAGTGCTGCAAAGATCCTATGGGGCTGCCAATGTCAGAGCCGGCATGAGCAAAAGCAATTAAACAGCATTCAGTCGATATTGAATATAAACATCCAATAGCTCGTTATAAGCCACAGTCAGCGAGTTAATTATTGGATGAGCAGGGGAGTAACCTATGGACCCGATTTTTCGGATCGGAAGTATTTTTGGTGAAGTACCGCTAAGAAATGCTGCCTCAAAATCAGTTAACTGGACAGTTGAAATAGATCTTTCAATCAATTTGAAATTTAATTGATTACATAGTTCAAATACCTTTTTGCGGGTAATACCTTTCAATACCTGTTCAGCAGGAGGGGTAATAATTTCCTGCCCCTGAATAAAAAAAACATTGCTCTTACTTCCTTCGGTAAGGAATTCATTTTCGTTAACCAGCAATACTTCATAGAGCTTCCTGGTGTTCATAAAACGGTTGAGGGCATTACGAACATCAGAATGAAAAATTTTAACGTTGGGATTGATCCTGACAGTTTTAAACAGTGCCGTATCCACTCCTTGCCTGTACAGCTTGCTAGCTGGATAGAAATGAGGTATGAAATAGGTGTAATAACAGGGTGGCAAACCAGGTTTAACATGGACCATGATTTTAATATTTCCCGACCGGAATCCGTTTTGACTGATCAACTCCTTAAGGATGTTCTGGATTAATGGTGAATTAATCTGGTAATCCAAACTTGAAAGTTGTATGGATTCCTGAAGTCTTTCCAAATGGTCCTCAAGAAAAAGACAAATGCCTTCCTGGACTCTTACCACTTCATAAAGCACAATACCGTAACTGAACTGGAGTGGATTGAATAAAGCAATTCTATTTAATGAACTGTTCTCGGAAAAATATTGGCCCCTACATTCAGACATTAGGATAAGTTAACTAATTAATGTAATTATTGAGGTAAGAACACATAAGTCATTGTACCTAATTGTTTAACAGGAGATTTAAGATTTGAATTAAATTGAGCTGAGACTGCAGAACGGTATGCTTCCTCACGCAGACAATTATCATTGGTCGATTTGTTTTCGGCGATGAGTGCAGAAATAACTTTACCCGCCTGGTTAATCACAATATCAAGGATTACGGTGCCGCCACCCTGGCATTTATAGGTAGGAATATATATATAATTGTGCCACCGTCCTTCCAGGAAATAGGAAACCGTGGTATTGTCTCTTCTGATTATGTTGGGGACGTCGAAATCCTTATCAGATGCAGTCAGATTCTGTTCCTCCCGTGCAATGGCATTTTCGTCGGGGGACTGGGATTGTTGTTCAGGGGACGATCCTCCGGACTTAAGTGTCGATATGCCCAGTTCCTGCATGACCTGTTGTTCGTATTTCTGGGTATTGATCTGTTCGTCGAGCTTACTGGCCACATTGGAGGCAATACTATGTAAAGTTTTCCTGTCAAGGGAAGGCAGCGCATCGCCGAATCCGTCTTCCGGTAAATCCTTTTCAGCGGCTTTTTCTTCGAGGGGTTTGATTTCTTCATTAAATTCAATAAAAACCTGTTCTTTTTGCATTTTGTCAACTTCACCCAGCTTAAACCATAAAAAGGCAATTACCACCATGAGATGAAGGCTGATGGCACCCAGAATGCTATTTACATTATCTGAAAAAAAACTTCTCAATGTTCCCTTGATTTTGGCACAAAAATAATAAAATGCTTATAAACTGATTGTGAAATATCTGTTGGGAAGCATCATTTATTTATTTTTGACTTCTCAAATAACGAAGAATGAAATGGCCTTATTTTTTAAGCAGCGTTTTTTGTTGGATCATCCATGCCGCCAGTCTGTTTGGCCAATTTTATTCTACCGGTGAAACGCCAGCTTCTGTTCAATGGAGCAGGATCGAAACCCGGCATTTTGACATAGTTTTTCCTTCCCAAATCTCTGTTGAGGCCAACAACCTGGCCAACAAACTCGAACAGATCAAGCCCCTGAATGAAGCAGATTTGCATTTTCGGGCCAGAAGATTTCCGGTGGTTTTACACAACACTTCGGTACTTTCGAACGGTTATGTCACCTGGGCTCCTAGGCGCATGGAACTGGTTTCGGTACCACCCCAGAATGCCTATCCGATGGATTGGATCAGTCAGCTTGCCCTGCATGAGCACCGCCACGTTGTCCAGCTTTCCAAGCTGAACCAGGGTTTTACCCGTGTCCTTTCATGGTTCAGCGGTGAAATAGCACCAGGCACGATTTCCTCCATGATTCCGTCATGGTTCTATGAAGGAGATGCTGTTTACAGTGAAACCTCATATTCCATCTCAGGGAGAGGAAAAATTCCGGGATTTGAAATGCCACTCCGGACCTTACTGCTTCAGCAACAACCAAACTATTCCTATGATAAGGCATTTTTCGGATCTTTCCGCAATTTTGTCCCCGATCATTACCTTTATGGGTATCAACTGGTGAACCATGTAAATGCAAATTATGGCTGCGACATTTGGTCAAATGCACTCAATTATACGGCCAAACACCCTTTCTTTATCTGGCCACTTGCATTTTATCTGAAAAAGAACCTGGGAATATTTAAAAATGGTTTATACCGGCAATCATTAGATACTCTTAAAAAGCAATATAACAATCAGGAAAATGCAATCACTTATATTAATTATGAAGGTAAAAATGTACGACAGCATCCGACTTATACAAGTTATAGCCTGACCAGGGATTTGGGAAAAGGTTACCTTCTGACCCTGCGAAAGGGCCTTGATGATCCGGGCAGTTTCATTATCATTGATTCCATGGGCCGGGAGGAAAAGCTTTTTACCACTGGGTATTCTACGGGACTGAAGTGTGATGTTGCAGGAAATCTGTTGGTATGGGATGAATTAACCTCTGATCCGCGCTGGGGACAAAGGGATTACTCCATCATCCGGATCTTTGATCTGAAAAGCAGAAAACATAAAATACTAACCTCTGCAACAAGATACTTCAGTCCTGATTTCTCACCTGACGGACAAAAAATCGCTGTAGCGGAAACCGATCTGAAAAACAGGAATTATGTAACCATGCTCGACGCCCGTTCGGGTGAAAAATTGCTTCAGGTGCCGGTACCGGAAAACAGGTCAGTTCAGTTTCCCGAGTGGATAAGTAATTCGGAGATAGTCGTTATTACCATATCCAACCAGGGGAAGCAGCTGGAGTCAATCGACCTCACCAGCGGGAAATGGACGGTTCTTTTTCCTTTTACTGCCATTGATATTTCTGAACCGGTTAATTATAAGAAATACATCCTTCTGCGGGGTTCATTTAAAGGTATTGAGAATATTTATGCCATTAAGAAATCGAAATCATCCGCTATATTCCAGGTCACCTTTGCCCGGTTCGGAGCTTACCATCCGTCTGTCAGTAAAGATTCCACAGAACTTATGTTCTCAAGTTACAGTCAGTCAGGATTTGATATTGTGGGTATTCCTCTGGATACCATGAAATGGCTGGATATTTCTTATTCTCACGATACAATCAGCCATCATACATTGGAAAAACAGGGTGTTCTCTCATCATTTCCGGCAGGCGACAGTGTGCCAGAGATTAATTACCCAACCCGGCCTTACCGGAAGGCCTTTAACCTGTTTAGATTTCATTCATGGACACCCTTTTATGCCAGTCCGGAGGAGTTTACCGGCTCTATAAGGGAAATTCCGATAAATTTGGGCGTTAAGTTTTACTCACAGAATTTGTTAAGTACGGTTATTTCAAGTATTGGTTATCGTTATATTCAGGGTTATCATGAGTTTGTTCCAACGCTCACCTGGCGTGGATGGTATCCTGTGATCGAGTTTACGGGCCATTTTGGCGGGCCCGTAAGCAAGTTGCATATTAAGAGTTATATACCCCTCCTGTTCACAAGAGGCAGGTATATCACCTGGTTGCAGCCACAGGTTGAATATGAATACTCGGACAGCCATTTCAGATCAACAGATGGGTATGCTACCGGAATCGATTTCCTGCACTATAAATTTTATTTAAGCCATTATCTCCGTTTATCCCTTCGTGATCTATATCCCAGGTGGGGTCAATACATGATAATGGCATATACAAACACACCGTTTGAAAGGGCTTTCTTAGGCAATATGATATCTTTTCAGGCCGGCGGTTACTTTCCGGGTATAATGGCGCATCACCATATTCATAGCCAGGTGGGACTGCAGATCCAAAACAAGGGTAATGCCTATCTGCCCTATAACCGCATTTCTTTTCCAAGGGGTTATCCATCCGCAGCTTCAAAGGAGCTGGCCAGTGTTCTTTTTAACTATTCCTTCCCTGCCGGCTATCCCGATTTGTCTTTAGGGCCGTTATTATATATAAAACGGTTCCGGGTAAACCTTTTTCATGACTGGAGTTATGGAACCGATATACAGGAAATTGTTGCATCAGACGTGGTGAATTATACAGGTTCTTTCAGGTCATATGGCGCAGAATTACTGGCCGATTTGCATGTTATTCGCATTATTTTTCCGGTGAGTGCCGGGATCCGGCTGGGATATATGCCCCAGAGTAAGAAAAAGTTTTATGAGGTATTGCTTACCGTGGAAACCGGGATATTTTAAATGTCACTCCTCTACTTTTCAGCGACCTGATCATTACCACCTGTTATATTCCGCCCAAGCCTTTCCAGACATGATATCATTTGGTTCTCTAATTCTGTAAAGGCTATATCACTGCGATCCCTTGCATAAACAAATCCAATATGCAGGCTGCCAGTATGCGACTTCATACGGTCAATCAGCAAGTGTTTATGAAGCCGATAGGCTTCTTTGATCTGCCGCCGCAAACGGTTGCGGTTCACAGCCAGCCTGATCTTTTTTTTAGGAATTCCTATGAGTACCTTAACAGGAACATCTTCTCCCCTTATTTGAACCATATAAAATACCTTAAAAGGAGTCAGGTTAAAAGATGCGCCTTCATTGAACAATGTATCAATGTCTTTTTTAAGTGACAACCTTTCGGTTTTTCTGAAAGTATAAGCAGTATTCATTTTTTTAGGACAATCCTGATAATTGATCCTTTATTAAGATCCGACTGATGCACAAAGATTTTGCCATCGTGGTATTCTTCTACAATTCGCTTGGTCAGGGATAATCCCAGTCCCCATCCTTTTTTCTTGGTGGTAAACCCGGGCCTGAAGATTGTCAGGAACATGGACTTCGGAATACCTCTGCCTGTATCGCGGATATCAATGTAAACCACTTGTGTGAAATCAGACAGCGTTATTTCAATTTCCCCTTCACCCTGCATGGCATCAATAGCGTTTTTACAAAGGTTCTCAATAACCCATTCGAACAATGCTGCGTTAAGCGGAATCATAATATCACCTGGCGGGTATTTAATCGTGAACCTGATCTTATCGGATGATCTTGTTTTGATATAATAAACAGCAGTATCAATGACTGCAGTAATATTCTCCTTTATCAATACTGGTTTGGATCCGATTCTGGAAAAGCGGTCGGTTATCTTTTCAAGTCGTTTCACGTCTTTTTCCAGTTCTGTAAGCATTTCCTTATCACTGTTTCGTATTTTCATCATTTCGAGCCAGGCCAATAAAGATGATATGGGTGTTCCCAGCTGATGGGCCGTTTCTTTGGACATGCCAACCCACACCTGATTTTGTTCATATCTCCGCGATGTCCGGAAGGCAAAATAGGCAACCAGAATAAACAGCAAAACTGTACCCAGTTGAATATAGGGATAATGAAGCAGCTGAGACAGAAGTACGGACCTGCTGTAATACAGGTATTGTTTTTCAACCGGCGAAAGAACAATGATGATGGGAGGGGCGTGCTCCTTCATCTTTTTAAGCTTTCGGGCCACATAGCGGGGATTTTCCATTCGAGAAGAATCGAGATTCCTGGTGAACAATATGTAATTCTGGCTGTCCGTCACAATTACCGGAATGCTCACATTATCCTCAATTATTCCGGCATAGAAGTCCAAATTGGCATCATCAGGATTTGAATTTACTATCTGTGTCCATGCTTCGGCCAGCATTTCGGCTTTCTTCCTTTCTTCCCTTGTCAGTTTTATTACCAGCTGATTGGTGTATAGCAGAGAAGCTATCCCGATGATCACGGCAGTGATGAAAAGAAAGAATTGCCAGCGTTTTTTTTGTTTGTAGATATTCACTTCAGCTTGTTTGTTTAAAATGCACTATTCCTGTAATTGATGATTAAGGCTGTCTTCCTCTTCATCCCAGGTAATGATAAAATCTGAACTGTTCTGTTTGAAGCCGGGGCTGACCGTCTCCTCCTGAAATTCACGTTCCTCCCATTCGATTTTGAAATTACCTGAAGCAGGCCTGTTTTCCAAAGCAGGTCCGCCGTCTTTTAAATTACTGCGGGTAAGATTAAAAGCCCTTTTCCTGTCAAAGTGTACATCATACCTGGCCGGAGTACCCGCAATAATCAACGGTATTGTGGTCTGATCATCTTTTGTTTCCTCAACAAGGAATTCATCGAGTTCTTGCTTCTTTTTCCTGGCCTTATTGAACAAAACTTCAGAAAGTAATACTTTTAACCTGTAATCGAATACATTGTCAAAAGAATGCTGACCTGATATAGTGATGTTGAAAGCCGACGAATGAATGGCCATTTCAGGCATTGTCACTAACCGGTCGTTGATATAAATAATGTTTTCCAGGGTTTTGAAACGGATATGCCGCAGTTCCTCTACGTCGATATATCTGGAAAGTTTAAGCATGGGTTCAAACTCTACCAATTCTCCATTTGTGATGGCGATTTCGGCCTGTGCCTTCAGACTTTTAGGAATAAACCTGAGGGTTGAATCCCATTGTGCAAAGAAACTTACAGAACCGCTCAGAAGGCCTCTCACATTCTTTTCCACAATGAAATGCTGGGTGAAATTATTGAATGCCGCAAAGAGATGCTGAATACTGATCATTTGCGGGTATGAATTGCAGGTAATGGATAAATCATGCTTTTCATTCCCGGCGATCAGGGCTTTACCTTTTATTGAACCGTCGGGAAAACTCAGAGAAAAATCATTCACGAATACTGAATCTTTAACAGTAATCAGGTCAAATGAAACATTGGTAGCGTTGAATTTGCCAACGGCAAAATTGCCGGTATGAATATGTGCCGCCAGTTGAATATTAGGAGGGAAGAGGGCCTTCCCCAATGCCGGCCCGGCGGATCTTTTATTGGAGACGACACTGAAGAGATTGTTAAGGTTAATGTTATCTGCAGATATCCGAACAATTGATTTAAGCGATCCTTGCTTTAGTAAGTAATCCGAAAGATTCTGCAGGGAACCACTCACCATAAGATCATTCCCGTTTACCTGTAATGACATGCTGTCGAGGTAAAGGATTTTATTCCATGATGCCTTGCCCGTTATGTCACGAATATCCCAGGGACTGTTTTTAAGCTTTATGTCAACACCATCGAGTTGAAAAGTCCCGTTTTCGAGGAATTCAAGTCCGGTTACCGGTGAACCGGCCGGACGCTGGAAACTACCCGATGCAATAAAATCCGAATGAACAAAGCCTTTTAAATGTTCAAGGGTATCAATTCCGGTAATGGCATGGAAAGCAGCAAGATCAACGACTGACCGGACCTGTGCCCGGAATCTCAGGCTATTTAAATTGGTGAGGTAAAAACTTCCGCTGATGGTCCCTTTTCCCATTTCAGATGTAAACTGATCAAGCCTGAGCTCAAAATCCTCGGCGTTTGTGCCGGAAATAGATCCCTTAGCATTTATGTGGCTTATTTCGGCCCGTGTATTTGAATTGCGTGCTGTACATCCGGTCAATTCAAAGCCCGACCTGATATAGAAATTTCTTTTACCGGAAAGAGAGGTCCTGATAACCGCGGTTAATTTTCCGTTTCCTGTAAAAACCAGGTTGGCCGGTATAAGAGGATTGTCTGCAGGCAACAGTGACATGAGCTCAGACAATCCGAATTTTGGAATACCAAGGGTTATCTCGAGAGACCTTTCCGTTCCGCCAAAATATTCGCATGTCACTGTGGCAACCGCCTTATTCAGATGAATTCTGCCCTGATTAACCTTAAAATGGTTTTCTCCATAAACCATTTTTAATGCTACATGCAGAGAAGCATATTTTATCAGTTGGGAATCCTTAACCATAAGACTATCAAGCGTCAGGTTTCCACGGATTTCTCCCGAAAGGACATTGGCAGAATAATTGCCCCTGAAAACGGTGCGACGTGAAAAAGCTGCAAAACGGAGTTTCTCGCGAACTGCCTGTATATTTACCCTGGTATTATTGAGCTGTATACTTCTCAGGGTTACAGCGTATGGTTTTTCACCTGGTTGTTCCCCGCTTTTCCAGATTTTAAGATTATGCCGGTTTTGCCTGTCAAACAATATATTTATCCGACCCTGATTAACTTCAATTTTTTTTAGTTCATACTGTTTGTTAAACAATTTCAGGAGATCAAACTGAAAAGATATTGATTTCGCCTGTAACAGTGTATCGGAAAATCTTCCGGTGAAATCACGGGAGCCGAAATTCTTGCCGGAAAGCAAAATGGCATCAGAAATAACAACCGTTGCGTTCGGGAATCCTTTCAATACCCTGAACCGGATATCCTTCATGGAAAGTTCGGTTAACAGGTGTTCATCGAGGTATTTCTTCAAATAACGCACAATGGCTTTTTCATACATTAACGATAAGGCAGCGGAAGTGATTACTAAAAGGGTAACAGAGGTCATCAACAGATAAACGAAAATCCGGAGAGGTTTACTGAATCGCATGCAAGTAATTTTGGCCTGTACAAAGATAACTCATCCCGGCGGATGATTATTACTGAGGCTGTTTGAATATTTCGGAAGAAATGATCTGCTGTTTTCCGGACATATCCTTCGTAAGGAAATGGTTGATAATGGCCAGGATTTGGTTCATATTGACCGGCTTTGGGATATATTCATCGCAACCCGCTTTCTGAAATTTCTCTTTATCACCAGCCATGGCAAACGCAGTTTGTGCTATCACAGGTATTTGAAAATTCATTTTCTTGATCAGTTTGGTTGCTTCCAAACCATCCATTTCAGGCATTTGAATATCCATGATGACCAAATCGATATCAGTGTCAGACCGGAAGATCTCTACGGCCATTTTCCCGTTGGGAGCATGAAGTATTTCCACTCCGGTTTTATCCAGCAATTCCCTGAGGAATTTGAAGCTGTTAAGGTCATCTTCCGCTACCAGAATGGTTTTTCCGGACCAGTTGTAACTTGTTTCATGCCGGTAGTGATCGCCTCCTCTGTCGGTTGGCAATATCGTTGGTTTTAAATAGGGCAATGTAAAAAGAAAGGTAGTACCGCTTCCGGCAACTGAATTAACCCACATTTCCCCACCAAGCAACTGAACCAGATTTTTTGAAATGGCCAGTCCGAGTCCTGTACCAACGATATTTTTTTCTTCAGATTGCCGAGTTCGCTTAAACCGTTCAAAGATCATGTCAAGTTCATCCCGGGATAGTCCGACCCCGGTATCTCTGACGAAAAATTCAACCTGCGTTTCATCCTTAATGGTGTAGCCAAACTCAACAGATCCTATTTCAGTAAATTTAATAGCATTGTTAATCAGGTTCACCAGTATTTGCCGGAGTCTGAACGGATCAGTCTTCATGTATACTTCATGACTAGCGGGATCGGGAGTAAATATAAGCTGGAGATGGGATTTGTTGAATCGTTTGCAGGTTTCTTTTGAAGTAGTGAGCAATTCCCGGCCCAGGGCAGCTAATTCACAATCCTTTTTGATGATTTTAAGTTCACCGGCCTCAATTTTAGCTATATCAATAATATCATCCACCAGGTTTAACAATAATTCACTGCTTGTGCGGATGTATTGGGTGAAGTCCCGTTTCTGGTTGTCAGGAATCTGTTCAGAGGCCAGCAGGTTTGAAAATCCAATGATAGAATTCATCGGGGTTCTGATTTCATGTGACATATTGGCCAGGAATGATGATTTGAGCTCATCAGACGTTTTAGCCTTACTTGTTTCCTGCTGAAGTGTACGGATGTATTTGATCCTGTCGGTTATATCAATAATAATACCACGTCTGCCGGCAATCTTGCCGTCACGGATAATGTTGTCGGTGTAAACCGAAGCCGGAAACCTCGAACCGTTTTTCCGGATAGCGATATAATTGGAATATTCAATTTTCTCTATACCCAGGATATCTTCCTGCCGGGACTCAGAAATCAGGGTTTCGATCAGATTAAGCCCTTCAGACAATTCACCTGAATTATAACCAAAAGCATTATACCAGGCTTTGTTTACATAAGTATAGTTTCCGAACGAGTCGGTTTCAAAAACGCTTTGCGGTAACATATCAGCCAGTTCCCGGTATCGCTGCTGGTTAACTTCGGCATGTTGAATTGCCCTGTTACGCTGCCTTTCCCATATTTTTAACTGCGACAGGAGGTTACGGAATTCACGGTAAATCTGCTTGACTTCACGGGCTGAATTATGCAAATCAATTGAATGGCTAGAGTCGAGCTGATTTTTAGCAAGAACTGAAATATAATTGGTCAGAGCTTCGAGATGTGAGACCACGAATTTGGAGGAAACATAACTGAAAATAATTGCCATACAGAGAATCAGCAACAGTGAAATCAGGTAATAGGTGTTCAGCCGGCTTAACAATATTTTTTGTTTTACCAGTGAAGTTTCAGAAAGTTCTGTAAACAGCGATTCAACATCTGCCCCAACCTGGTTCAGTGAAGCTGTAAGGGCCAGATTTTTCCTTATACCGGCCTGTCTATCAAGTTCAAACAGGCGGATGAAAGCCTGGGTATAACCTTTAAGCATTTCTTTTGCTTTGGTTTTGGAGTCGGCCGACAGATGATTATTACGCGTAATGGAGGCATTGAGTACAGGTATGATTGCATAGAAACTTTTCACCGAGGCAGTGTCATTATTGAAAAAGTAATCACTCTCTATTTTTCTTAGCTGATAAACATCACGGCTTGTGAGCCCGGGAGTATTTTCCAGCATCTCACCATAATCGGAAAGCTCTCCTTCAAGCCCGAAATTCCGGTATCCCCGCTTATATACCAGGTAAATCAGACTGTCGAAAAGGTAATTATACTGGTTAATGTTGTCAATCAACCGGTCAATACGGCCGGTAATTTCATAGGATGTGGCATGCTTTGATTCCCTGATATGTTGCAGGCCCGATTGTATTTTTTCACCTGCCTGCATATGAGAACTCAGATAAGGGCTCTGCCCTTTGAAGAAAAAATCAACGTTGTCCGGTTCAATCGTCAGAAAATCGTTTACCAACTTGGTATCCTTAAGAAATTCGATATAAAAATGGTGAATATCCAGTGATACCCGGGCAATACCTTTTTCACGGGCATGGTAGACTAAATCGGCGGGTATCATCAAACCAGCTATAAGCAGCATAAATACAATGAACCAGGCTAATAACCTGTATCTTAAAGAATTAAGCATGCAACTTATTGGTTTTCATGGCATAACCAAAATACTCATTATTCACGAATGGTATTCCACGAAAGCAAAAAAGTTATTGACATTCTGGAGAAATGGGGGGGAGTTATTAAAAGAAAGAAGATTCAAGATTCAAGAAGGAAGAAGGAAGATTCTGATTTATAGAATGCCGGAATCTTCCTTCTCCCATAAGGGATGCCTTCGGCAGGAATAAGAATTGAATCAGAACGCCATGGCCAGTCCTATTGTAAACGGATGTAGTTCAGGTCCTTTGTCCTCAATAAACATGGGTGTGAAATAATATTCTCCGAAAACACTCACGTTCCCATAGCCGATTCGTGCAGTTACTCCATACCGGAATGGATTGATGTTGAAATCATCATTGTTTTTATCCCTGCTTTTACCGTTTTCATCCTTAAATATTACTTTGGTATGGGATCCAAGCTTTAGCCCGGCTATTAGTCCGGCCGACAAATAAATACGTTTTGCCCTCGATACATCCGGGAACTGTACTTCGAGCAGGAGGGGTACCCGAAGGTAGGCAGTGGTTAGTTTACTTTTGGATACATTGCTGGTATCCACACCCACTACCTGGTCATCCACCTCAGCAATGGTGTTGTCCCGGTCAAAGAAGTAATTGTTGTAAGCTAAACCAAGTCCGGTAATTGCACCGAAATGACTGGTCCCAAATCCCAGGCTGTATTGTGCAAAATTCAGGTTAATGGCCCAGGAACGGCCTGTGTTGAGATCCATGAACAAATTATCTCCTTCACGTGAAATGGTGTTTTCCGCATCCAGGAAATTATTGATACCCCATTCAAACCCGGCCCAGTGACCCCTGAACCTCGGCGTGAAGTCCCGGTCATCTTCATCGATATCCTCAATACGGATGTCTCTGTCATCATATTTTTCTACGATGCTGATTTCCTTATCTCCCACCCGTATGCGTGTTGAATCGGGCTGGTCTATGACCTGCAGGATACCCTTATCTCCTACTTTCACATACGTTGTATCACCGCTTTCAACTACCTTAATGAGTTCCTTGTTCATTACCTTCACCCTGACTTCTTCCCCGTCATCCTGAATAATCACCGGTGCAAAGGAGGATTCCTGCTGACTTTCCGCTTTTTCAGGTGCATCCTTCTTATCCATAATAGTCTTCAGGGAATCAAGTTCCTGTGCAAATAAACCTGCACTGGTTGCGGCCAACCATAAAAATACAAACAGATTTTTCATGTTATTGTGGTTTAATTGATTTAACAATTGATTCAATAGTCGGACGTACACCAGGCAGAAAAGTTACAGGGACTATTTAAACCTGATTCCTGTAATTTCGAATCTTTCTGTATCAATAAGCAAACTGGTCAGCCTGCCGTTTTCATCGGTAGTTTTGCTTATTGACAATTTTGATTCGGTGAGGTAATTGAAGCCGTTTATAGCTGTTTCAGCAGTTTTCCAAAGGTTAAGTTTACTGAGAACGGACACCAGATAAGATTGGGCAAAAGACTCGGAGGCATATGACCCGGCACGTTTTTGTCCCTGATATTCCCTCACTGGCAACAGATGTGCCTCCAAACGAAGTGGTTCCTCAGGAGTATTTATATGTGGGACTGTAACAACAACGATTCTGGCTAATTCCGGTGGCAAATAGGCTGATTCTTCCTGCACTTGTGTGTGCAGATATTCATGGGATGATATTTTAATTGCTCTCTGTTGCCTTTCGTTAGTAAATACCGGGGTGTCTTTCTGATCATTATCCACGGGTGAGGGAAGAGGATCGGGCAAGTTATTGGTTTCCGGCTGTGCTGAATGCACAGGATCAGTTTCTGTGTAAGTGTTGTCGGTTGACTGACGGAACACCAGCATAAACAGCAGGGCAAGAGAGGCGGCTATGCCTGTGGAATAGTATAAAACACGAAGGGTAACCGGTATCGCCCGTTTTCTTTTCAATTTTGCTTTACCGGCATAATGCAGGGAGGTATCCGGAATGAGCCTCAGTTTCGTGTATAGATCAAGATCAGCTTGTTTTTCGGGATGTCGGGCAAGGTATTCCGAGAGCCTGTTACGGTCTCTTTCCTCCAGCAATCCTTCACACGCTGCTATACAAAATTCATCGAAGTTTCCCGGTGTGATTTTCGGGATGTCGGCAAAATTCTTTTTTAATTGATCTTTCAGTGTGTATTCGTTGGTTTTGGTAAGGGAAATACTCTTGTCATAATCCGGAAGTAAACTCTCAAATTCAGGATTTTCAGCCATAAATGCCATCAAATCCGCAGAAAGTAGTGGATCCAGATTACCTTCGATGTAATCCAGCAGATAGGCCTCAAAATTTTTCCGGTTGACAGTCATTTTTCCTATATAATAGCTTCAATGCTTCCAATATAATTTTTCAGGAACATTCGTCCCCTGAAAATATACACTTTGACCTGTGACTCGGTGAGTCCGGTTATGGCAGCGATCTCGTCATATGAATAACCCTCATAATCACGAAGCATAATAACACTTCGCTGATCGGCCGGAAGTTTGGCCACGGCCTCTTCCAGAATTGCTGACAGGCCCGTGTAATGTTCAGCGTTAATTTGCTGATCGTGTTTTTCGGCTTCAAAACCTGTCATCCTTTTCTCTTTACGGATCAGGTCGATCATGGTATGGTAAGCTGCGGTGAATAAATACGATTTGACCTTTTCAGCAGAGACCTCTTCTACTTTCAGCCATAATTTTTCATACGTATCCTGTACGATATCCAGGGCCTTATCCTCATTTTTCAGATTTTTGAGAATAAAGCGGTAAACCCCGTCGGAGTGATCATCTACGCTCTTGTTGTACTCGGCAACAGTCATGTAATATTCCGAATTCGGTTGTATGACGATTGGGCAGTGGTAAAGTTACAGAAATTATAAAAAAGTAACGAGTGACGAGTTACGAGCGACAAATAACGAGTGTTGCATCATACCGAGCATTGTGATTATACAATAAATATTCCTAATTTTAATCACCTGTTTTCCAAGACAGCTATGACAAAAGCTATATTTCTCCTCACATACCTGTATTTATTCGTTTTTCCGTTTAACGGTGTTTCACAGCCCACGGCCACTGAAATCGTGAAGAAGGCCGACGAAAAAATGCGGGGTGAAAAATCAAGTGAAAGCACGCTGACCATGGAAATTATCAGACCGTCGTGGACAAGGTCGGTAAGTTTTAAATCATGGTCGCTTGGCCTTGATTATTCAATGGTTCTTATAACGGCACCTGCCAAAGAAAAAGGGCAGTCATTTCTAAAGCGCAAAAATGAAATGTGGAACTGGAATCCATCCATTAACCGCATTATAAAGCTGCCACCCTCAATGCTGGCACAGGGATGGATGGGCTCTGACTTTACAAATGATGATCTCCTGAACCAGTCGTCAGTTGTGCAGCATTATACGCACCTTCTTTCAGGCAATGACATTGTTTCGGGCAAGGACTGTTATAAAATTACACTCAGGCCGAAAGAGGATGCTCCGGTTGTCTGGGGTAAAGTAGTTCTTTGGATTTCAAAAGGCGATTATTTACAGCTAAAGGCAGAATACTTTGATGAAGATGATTATCTGGTAAAAACTGAAAGCGCCTCCGACATTAAAATTATGGATGGCAGGATCATTGCCACCCGGTATGAACTTATTCCGGCCGATAAAACCGGAAACCGGACCGTTCTGAAGCTGGATGCCATTAAATTCAATATACCACTGACAGAAAGTTTTTTTTCACAGCAAAACCTGCAAAAAGTAAGATAGAGTACTCAACATTATGTTTAAGGATCTGCAAATCGCCTGGAGGAATTTATGGCGCAACCGAAAGAGGACAGCCATAACCATTTCTGCCGTTGTCCTTGCAGTTGTGCTTTCAACTTTTATGAGTTCCATGCAGGAGGGCACCTATGCACGCATGATCGACAATATTGTTAAATTCTACTCGGGTTATATACAGATACATCATCCTGATTACTGGGCCTCCAGGTCAATTAACGACACTTATGAGCCTGACTCCCTGCTGAGCAGAGCCATTGGTGGTACACCGGAAATAACCCTTGCCGTTCCCCGGCTTGAATCATTTGCCTTAATCTCCTCCGGAGAAAATACTAAAGGTGCGGCATTAATCGGTATTGATCCACCAATGGAGGATAGTCTTACAGGCTTGTCCAAATGGATCGATCAGGGAAGTTACCTCCGGCGTGGCGATAACGGCCTAATGCTGGCTATTAATGTAGCCAAAAACCTGGATGCACACATTGGAGATACCCTGATACTTTTAAGCCAGGGCTTTCACGGAAGCAGTGCCTCAGCTCTGGTACCGCTCCGTGGTATACTGAAGTTTCCGTCTCCCCAGCTGAATAATTATGGGGCCTATATCGATCTGAAAAGCGCCGGGGAGTTTTTCGATGCAACGGGCCGTATAACCTCAATGGCTTTACTGGTAAAGGATTATCACCGGGTTTCAGGTGCAGCATCTGACCTCAGGGCAAAGATGGAACCCCGGTTAAGTGTAAAAACATGGGATGAAATGCAGCCCGACCTTATCAAAATGATCGAGGGCGACAGGGCAGGTGCAATAATTATGAAAGGGATTCTTTATATGGTTGTAGGTTTCGGGATATTGGGAACCATCATCATGATGATGGCGGAAAGAAAGAAAGAAATGGGCATTATGGTTGCAATCGGTATGCAAAAATACCGGTTGCAGCGCATGCTTTCTTTTGAATCGCTGTTTATTGGCTTTCTGGGCGTTCTGATCGGTTTTGCCTTAAGCCTGCCACTTGTATCCCTGATGGTAAGCCATCCTGTACGCCTGCCCGGTGAAATGGCAAAGATATATGAGTCGTTTGGGATTGAACCTGTTCTGTACTTTTCCATGATACCAAAAATATTTATCAACCAAGCCATTACAATTTTTATCCTGACCTTGCTCATTGCACTTTATCCCTTGCTGTCGATTAGAAAAATGATTGTGATCAGTGCCATGCATGGTAAATAAGCAAAAACTGATAGTATGATCTGGGCTGTCTCATGGCGAAATATCTGGCGTAACAAATTAAGAAGCACTGTAATCATTATAGCGATTGCAATTGGTGTTTTTGCCGGTATATTTACCTGGGCTTTTTACCGGGGTATGGTTATTCAGCGCATTCAGGCTGCAATCATCTCGGAATCTTCTCATATTCAGGTCCATCATAAAGATTATCTGACTAATCCCGATCAGAGGTATGTGATAACCGGGATCGACAGTGTGATTATTTCAATTGATAACCTGCCCGGAGTGGAAGCTACTACCGGGCGTTTGCTGGTTACTGCCATGATCTCCTCGGCGGAGACAGGTTCGGGCGTTCGACTGGTGGGCATACATCCTGATCAGGAAAAAAAAGTTACGAACATTTACGACAAAATCACCCAGGGATCCTATTTCGAAAGTCACCGGAAAACCCCTATCGTTATAGGCGAAAAACTTGCAGAAAAGCTTTCAGTAAAACTGCGTTCACGGGTTGTATTGACCCTTCAGTCCATGGATGGGACGCTGACATCGGGATTGTTCAGGGTTGAGGGTATTTACAGAACATACAACTCGGTGTATGATGAAACAAATGTATTTGTCCGACAGAATGATCTAAGCAATCTGATAGGGCTCGATAACTCATCCGGCCATGAAGTGGCAATCTTACTCAGTGATAACGATCGGCTCGACCTGGTAAGCATGAAGATCAGTGAGGCGTTTCCGGGCCTTGACACCAAATCATGGAGGGAGATTATGCCCGAAGTAAGCCTGGTAGAAGAGAGTATGGATATATCCATGTATGTGTTCCTGGGAATTATTCTGGCAGCTCTCATATTCGGAATCATCAACACCATGTTAATGGCAGTTCTGGAGCGGGTTAAAGAGTTGGGAATGCTGATGGCTGTTGGGATGAACAAATTACGGGTATTTTTCATGATTCTGCTGGAGACAGTCTTATTATCTCTTACCGGAGGTGTTGTTGGGATCATAGCGGGATATATAGTCACTGTGTTTTTCAAACACAGGGGAATAGATCTTTCCAGATGGGCGGAGGCATACGAAAAGCTGGGGTATGAAACCGTGATCTATCCTGTCACCAATCTCGACATCGACCTGAAAGTTGCTCTGATGGTGCTGATAACAGGCATTCTGGCTTCCCTATATCCCGCCTGGAAGGCCATACAGCTGAAGCCGGCCGAAGCTTTACGGATTGATATTTAAATACCACATGTCAGTTATGAAAGTCATTGAAATCAAGAACCTGGTCAAGGAGTATTCCGATGCGGAAGTGAAAGTTAAAGCCATCAATGGCATTGACCTTACTATTGAAGAAGGTGAATTTACGGCTATTGTCGGACCTTCGGGATCCGGTAAAACCACCCTGCTGAACTTACTGGGAGGGCTCGATAAGCCCACCGGCGGAGAGGTTTATATCAATGGCACCTGCATCAATAATCTGGGAGCCAGTCAGCTCATTGACTTCCGGCTGAACAATATCGGATTTGTTTTTCAGGCTTACAACCTGATCCCTGTGCTGACGGCAGGCGAGAATATTGAGTTCATCATGGAATTGCAGGGAAGACCCAGAGCAGAAAGACGCAAAAGATCGGTTGAGCTGCTCCGGGCCGTGGAACTTCTCGACAGGATCAACAGCCGCCCTTCAAAGCTTTCGGGAGGACAACAACAAAGGGTGGCCGTTGCCCGTGCGTTGGCTTCAAAACCTAAGTTTATATTGGCTGATGAGCCTACCGCAAATCTCGATTCGGTTTCCACTGAAAACCTGCTGGAGATTATGGAGGTACTTAATCATGAGGAGAAGGTAACCTTTATTTTTTCAACCCACGATGCCAGGGTGGTGAGGAAGGCGCACCGGGTGATAACGCTGGAAGACGGGAAGATAAAGAGGGACGAGGGACAAGGGACGAGGGACGAGTAAAGAATTTGTAGGGGCAGGGCTTTCCCCTGCCCGTATTTCAAGGATGTTCAAGTGTTCTGCCTGCATATTAATAATTAGCTCCTGTACGATACAAATTGCCAAAGTTCAGGACACCACTGCCTCGAAATTTACCCTCGACGGGTATGTATCGTTTATGGAATCAGCGATGGATATGAATTTAGATGGAAAGAAACTGCTATGGGAAAGCCTGCTGCATAACCGCTTAAACATGCATTACTATCCTTCCGGGCAGTGGTCATTCTCACTTCAGATCAGGAACCGGCTGATGGTTGGTGACCGGTTCCGGTTAGAAACAGGAGAAGTCCATAAACAGAGTCTGGAAAGTGACATGGGTGTAACTGATCTGTCGTGGAATGCATTATCAGGTCGCAGTTATGTATTAAATTCAGCTGTAGACAGATTTTGGGTGAAATATGCCAGCGGCAGGCTGGAAATCACGGCAGGAAGGCAGCGCATCAACTGGGGGCAGACTAACGTCTGGAATCCAAACGACTGGTTCAACAATTATTCATTCTTTGAGGTGGATTATGTTGAGAGACCGGGCAGTGATGCCTTGAGGATCCAATATTTTGCCAGAGCGCTGTCGGGCATTGAGGCTGCGGCAAAACTTGACAGTGCCGGTGACCTGACTGTCGCGGGTCTTTATAAAACCAATGTAAGACATTATGACATGCAGTTTCTGTCAGGAATCCTGAGCAGTGAGGATCTGGCCCTGGGATTTGGCTGGGCAGGCAACTTGGGACAAATTGGATTCAAGGGAGAGATGACCTATTTGCATCCGTTAAAGCATATGAAAGATACATCGGGCCTTTTCTTCCTATCAGTGTCTTTCGATTATACATTTTCAAGCTCATTGATGATCCAGGCAGAAGGTTATTATAATCAGCTGTCGCGGGGAGGAGGGAACAGAAATATCAATGAATTCTACAGCAGGCCCTTGTCAGTAAAAGATCTGTCATTTACTGAAACGAATCTGTTTGGGCAGGTCAGTTATCCATTCACACCTTTGTTCACAGGCTCACTGGCTGTTTTATATTTCCCGGAAGTGAGCGGGTACTTCCTGGGCCCGGCATTCACATTTTCATTGGGGAATAATCTTGATCTTTCCCTGTTCATACAGCATTTCAGCGGAAAATTTCACAGGACGAACAATGATCCGGAACGGCAGAATTTCACGATGGGATTTGCCAGGATTAAGTTTAGTTTTTAAGGTCAAAGGGTTAAGGTTGTGGGCTGTAGGGCCGAGGTTATGGGTTGTGAGGGTTGTGGGTTATGATTGTTGTGGATTCGCCACTCGTTTCTTTCCTGTAAAGCTTTACGTATACCTGCAAACAATGGTACTCTTTTTCCACAACCCATCTGGTGTTTAACTCGTCAATTTCATAGTCGGTGAACATGTTGAATATGTTGGAGTAGAAAACATATTGGTCGGTTTGAAGATCAGCCCGGTGAAACGACCTGTCATCCTCATTCAATTCGATATACCGTATGGCAACAATATTGGGAACTTCGGAACCAACCCGGTCAAACGGAATCTTTTTTTCATCAAGGTACCGGATCATTTCCTTACGCAAATGATGATAGGGCAGGTGTGCCATGGTAGCGTCCCAGCCATTGGCAATTTTCCCGGGATATACCCAGAAACTCCCGCTGATAAGTCCCGCCACCACCACAGCATACATAATTTTCCGCTTAACAGGGAAGCCCGGATTTACAAACAGCAGGTAGGCTGCCAGCAATGACAGGAGAAAGAAAAACGTTATGAGATAACGGTGACCGTTCAGGATTTTGTAAGTAAGCATGGCCGGGACCGTAACCAATAACGTGACGGTCAGCAGGAGAAGCAGCAGTTGTATGGTCTTGTCGATTTTAAGCAACTTACGTTTAGCACTGAAAAAAGCCAAAACCGGGATGAGCCAGACGAAGAGCCTGCCGTAATCAACCATGCGCCAGGCTACGATAATAACATTTCTGGCGATGCCTTTTCCGTTCACCGTTTCATAACACCCTGCCCATGGAGAGGCCGGATGATATAGGATCCAGCCGGTGCATGAGTAATGATATGCCATCCATGCAACAAAAAGAACCAGTGCAGGTACATAGGGTAAGGCAGTACGCAACAGCAAGGGAAGGCTTTTCCGGCCGGATATCCTGTATAGGTCAAAAGCACCCAGGGTTGCTGCAACCATGAGTCCCCGCATGTGCGAAAAAAGAAGTCCTGCCACTGCGATTGCCTGCAAAACTTTTTTTTCCTGTATGATGGCATTCAGACCCAGGACCATGAAAAACAGCATCACCAGATCAGTGGAAAAAACCACGGTTTGCGACAGGATGACGGTATCGGCAAAAACAAGGACCGTCGCAGGGATGACATGTTGTCCTCCGAGCAGAAAGTCGAGTAGGTTCCGGGTTTGCCACACCAGGCCAAGTGTAAAAAGAAGCATTAGTAAATGTGCTGTGAAAAGGCTTTTGCCGGTGATCTGCCAGGCAAGGGCCAGCAGATATCCCAGGGCAGGTGGATAGCCGGCATCCAGTTCAGGCGGTAAAATCAGTCTAAACCGGTTACCGGGCAGCCAGTGCGCGATTTTTGAAAAAAGGATATCCTTATCCCAAAAAAAGGGGAGTTGGCAGGTGAGTAGGAACAAAACAATGAAAAATGCAAAGAAGGGAAGGAGTTGATGCCAGGTTTTTTTGGTGGCAGCAGTGGTCATAAGTTAAGGGTAAACAGTAAACGGTAAACAGTAAACGGTAAACGGTAAACGGTATTCGGTTTCAACCGGTTACCGGTTACTCCTTCAGTGCTTCAGCTCCGCCCACAATCTCCAGAATCTCACCTGTGATTGCTGCCTGGCGCGCCTTGTTATAGTTGAGTTCGAGTTCCCGGATTATTTCAGTGGCATTGTCGGTTGCCTTGTGCATGGCTGTCATGCGTGCACCGTTTTCGGAGGCGTTCGATTCGAGCAGGGCTCTGAATAACTGAACTCTCAGGGTATAGGGGATCATTTCTTCGAGTATGGCTATTTCCGAAGGCTCGTAAATATATTCCATCCGTGATTCGTACCGGTCTTCTGCCTCAGCGCAATGTAAAACGGGAAGGAAGAATTCTTCCGTTACATCCTGGACGGCGGCATTTCTAAACTGATTGTAGATGAGCTTAATAATCCCATATTTTTGCCGGACGAAATCCTCAAGCAAAACATTGGCCAGCTGAACGGTCTGTTCAAAGGTCAGCTTTTCAAAAAGCTGATGGTAGGTAGCTTCAATCCGGTAATTTTTCGATTTCAGCAGGTCGGCTCCCTTCTTGCCAATGGCAATTATATCCACTTTGCCTTCTTTATAAGCATCATGGTAATGTTCACGAGTGCTTTGTATGACTCTTTTTACGATATTCGAATTAAAGGCTCCGCAAAGGCCCCTGTTGGAGGTAATAACAATGAGCAAAACACGACCGGCCTCGGTTGAACGGCTGAAAACATTCTCCTGTTCTTCCTCGATGCATGAACTGACACGTTTAACCATATCGTGCAGCTTAATATAAAACGGTCGGAGCTGAAGAATAGAATCCTGAGCTTTTCTGAGTTTTGCAGCAGATACCATTTTCATGGCGCTGGTGATCTGCCGGGTTGATTTTACCGAATTCAGCCTAATCCGTATTTCTTTCAGGTTGGCCATACTGCATTACACAAATTACATCAATATCCGGATACTTAATATTTCAGCCTTTCCACGATCTCCCTGGCGATGTCGGCGAGCTGTTTCTCGGTTTCCTCGGTTAGTTCCCCTTCCTTCAAAGCATTCAGAATGCCTTTGTGTTTGAGTTCAATAAGGTTCAGGAACTCTTCTTCAAATAAGGAAACCTTTTCAACGGGTATCTCCGAAAGCAATCCCCGTGTACCACAAAAAATGACTGCAATTTGTTTTTCAACGGGGATAGGGTTATGCAAGGGCTGCTTCAGGATTTCCACGTTTTTGGCTCCTTTATCGAGAACGGCAAGGGTGGTTGCATCAAGGTCGGAACCGAATTTTGAAAACGCTTCCAGTTCACGGAACTGGGCCTGGTCAAGCTTAAGGGTTCCGGCAACGCGCTTCATCGATTTGATCTGTGCTGCACCACCCACACGGGAAACCGAAATACCCACGTTGATGGCAGGTCTTATCCCTGCATTGAAAAGGTTGGTTTCCAGGAAGATTTGTCCGTCGGTTATTGAGATCACGTTGGTAGGGATATAAGCGGATACGTCACCGGCCTGTGTTTCGATGATGGGCAGGGCAGTAAGAGAACCGCCGCCTTTAACGATCGGTTTTACCGTATCGGGCAGGTCATTCATTTTGGCCGCAATCTCATCGTTGTTGATGATCTTGGCGGCACGTTCCAGCAAGCGGGAATGCAAATAAAAAACATCGCCGGGATAGGCTTCACGTCCAGGGGGTCGACGAAGCAGCAGGGATACTTCCCGATAGGAGACGGCCTGTTTGGATAGGTCATCATAAATGATCAGGGCCGAACGGCCACTGTCTCTGAAATATTCACCGATGGCGCAACCGGCAAACGGCGCGTAAAACTGCAAAGCTGCCGGATCAGAAGCCGTTGCCGCGACAATAACCGTGTAAGGCATGGCACCGTAAGCTTCAAGCGTTTTGGCGATATTGGCCACTGTGGATCCCTTTTGTCCGATCGCTACATATATGCAGTAAACGGTTTCACCCCTGTCGTAAAAATCTTTCTGGTTGATGATGGTATCAATGGCAATGGACGACTTGCCGGTCTGACGGTCGCCGATGATAAGCTCACGCTGGCCCCTTCCGATGGGGATCATGGCATCGATGGCTTTGATTCCCGTCTGCAGCGGTTCGTTAACCGGACGGCGGAAGATTACGCCGGGTGCTTTCCGTTCAAAAGGCATTTCATAGGTTTTGCCAATAACAGGGCCCTTACCGTCAATGGGTTCCCCCAGGGTGTTAATAACACGGCCGAGCATGCCTTCACTCACATGGATAGACGCGATGCTTCCGGTACGTTTTACCGTGTCACCCTCCTTGATCTGATCTGAGGCGCCAAGCAATACAGCACCCACATTGTCTTCCTCGAGGTTCAGGACGATTCCGCGAATTCCGCTTTCGAATTCGATCAATTCGTTTGAGCAGACATTTGCCATGCCATAGATCCTGGCAATGCCATCTCCTACCTGCAATACGGTTCCAATCTCATCAAACTGGGCCCTGATATCAACTCCCTGCAGTTGTTGTTTTAAAACCTTTGATACCTCTGATGGTTTAAGCGCCGACATTTTATATTAATTTGTTTAAGATTAGCTGGATTGTGAATTAATTAAATCATGCTGAATACGTTTAAGCTTACTGGCCAGGCTGGCATCAATCTGCAGGTCACCCACCCGGAGGATAAATCCGCCGATCAGTTTTTCATCCACTGCCTCATTCAGTTCAACCTGTGTCTTAAACTTTCTGGAGATAAACCTAAAAACCGACTGCCGTAATGATTCATCGAGCGGAACAACCGTAACAACTTCCGCTGGCTGAATCCCCTGTTCGGCTTTCATCAGCGTAAGAAAATACCGTGAAATACCGGCCAGATATTCCTCTCTCCTGTGATCAAGTACCAGTTTAATAAAGGAAAGCGTTATGGTGTGAAAGGAGGCCCGGAACAGTTCTTCAAAAAGCCTTGCCTTTTCACTGGTTTTAATCACCGGACTGTGAATGACATATTGCAGATCGGGAATCTCGCGAATGCACTGGTATAACAACTCAACATCCTTTTTCAGGGCATCCAGCATACCGGCTTCCTTGGCCAGTGCAAAAAGTGCCTTGGCGTAGCGGACTGATATTTTGCTTTCGTTCATCGGTTATTCACTGGTCTGATTTCAATTGAATTTAACATCCACCAGGGATTTCTCGATAAGTTCCTTTTGTTTATCCGGATCCGATAATTCGTGTAAAAGGATCTTTTCCGAAATGGCAACAGAAAGTTCTGAAACCTGTTTTTTAATGTCCTGCAAAGCAGCTGTACGTTCATTCTTAATGGCATCCCTGGCATCTTCGATGAGTTTACGGCCTTCCTTTTTGGCTTGTTCACGGGCCTCATTCAGCAGGGATTCCTTAAACTCACGGGTTTCCTGCAGCAATTTATCGCGTTCGGCCCTGGCACTAGCCATAATTTTTTCACTTTCCGTTTGCAACTGGCGCACTTCTCTTTTTGCAGTTTCAGCCGCCTGCAAAGCCTGGGCAATGGAATTATCGCGCTGTTTCAGGGCATTCAACATAGGTTTCCATGCAAACCTGGCTAAAATGTAAAGAGTTATAGAGAATACCAGCAACGTCCAGAAAATCGTTCCAAATTCGGGAATAAGCAGATCCATATTTTTTTGTTTTTAAATTTGGGTAAAAACCGGGATACGCACCAACCGTGAGTATCCCGGGTTTAAAACTAACTTAATACTGCCAGGAGACCGACAATTACTGCAAAAAGGGCCACAGCTTCCGGGAGGGCTGCAATAATGATCATATTGGCGCGAATGTCTCCTGCTGCCTCTGGCTGGCGGGCAATAGCTTCCATAGCACTGCTGCCGATCTTGCCAATACCAAAACCGGCGGCAAGGGCAGCCATACCAGCTCCAATGGCACCGCCAAGTTTGGCAATACCGGCTCCGGCTGCAGCTTGTAAAATAATTGATAACATAGTGTATATATTAAATTAATAAACAAAAAACTCATACATGTTCTTTCTGATGTTCCTCATGATGATCTGCAACCGCAAGTCCGACATAAATGGAAGAAAGGAAAGTGAAAATAAATGCCTGAATGAAGGCCACCAGCAATTCAAGGAAAGTCAGGAAAACATTAAACAGAATTGAAATTAAGGAAATCCCATATGCCAGACCGGCTGACATTTCGGCAAAAATATAAATAAGCAAGATGAATGCCATAACCATAATGTGACCTGCAGTGATATTGGCAAAAAGTCGGATCATCAGAATAACGGGCTTTGTAATTACTCCCAGTGCTTCAACAAGGGGTATAATGGGTACAGGTAACTTTAACCACCAGGGAACACCGGGGGTATTGAAAATATGTTTCCAGTAGTCGCGTGAACCGCTGACATTCGTGATAATAAATGTAAAAACAGCCAGTACCATAGTCACCGCGATGTTACCGGTGAGGTTTGCCCCGGCCGGCGGTATGGGAATCAGCCCAAGCATGTTGTTGATCCAGATAAAGAAGAACAAGGTAAGCAAATAGGGTGTATAACGCTCATATTTAGGCCCTATAGAAGGCTTGATTACATCGTCGCGTATAAAGATGACAACAGGCTCGAACCATGACTGTAATCCTTTGGGTGCGCTGACAGGATTTTTCCGGTATGCCTTGCCCATGGATAAAAATATGAGTAGGATGATAAAAACGCCAAAGAACATGGAGGCTATATTCTTGGTAATAGAAAGGTCGAGTGGTTTTGTGCCGTCCTCTTCCAGGATCTTGTTCTTGTTTTCACCCGATGTTTCCATCCGGAATCCTTTAAAAGTGGTATGACCATGCTCGAATTTTGAGGACATGAAAATATTCAGTCCCTTGGATTTACTGTAAAGAATTACAGGGAGGGGTATACTGACGGGCGTGTGCCCAATCGACATAATATGCCAGTCATGTGCATCCTTGACATGATCAAAAATAAATTCACTGGGGTTTAACTTCTCAGCTTCCTCGCTGCTTTCTGATTCATGTGTCATGGATATACTGTCCACAGTGCTCTCTTCCACTGTTCTCGGCGAGGCAAAGCCAATGTTTGCTAATGAAAGCAGGAATGCCACCAGGAGTAATGCCTTAAAAATCTTTCCGTGCATATCCAAAAAATGTGGCCATAAATATAAACAACTAATTTGAAAATTAATTTGGTTAAGCGGGACTTTCTTTTTTTCGCTTTACCAGGCCGGTCATTACATAGAGATCAAATGCTGTATAGGCAATATAGAGTACCGAGAGCGTAACCGAAAAGGGTACCGCTGATTTCGGAGATGCAAGTATATAAATTAAAACCAGAGAAAGATAGATCATCAGTTTAATTCCCTTAGAAAGCATAAATCTGCGAACGAACTCGTTGTTCGGCTTTTTGACCGACCTGTAGAAAGCCATAAAAAAACCCGCATTTATCAGGAAGAAGATCAGGACAAGAAAGGGAAAGAAATCAAAATACCAAAGCGTGAACAGGGTTTTAAACAGGAGGATACCTGCTGTAAAAAGAATTACTGACAGGATGAGCAGTCCAAGAATGGTTTTCTTTAATCCGGAGTCCATACAATTATTTTTTCAGTCGGATAAAGTCCTTCAAACTAAAATAAAGAGCCAGTATCACAGCTAAAAAAGAAAGTACAACAGTAAAAACAGGGTATTTCGGTTTGAGCCAATGATCGAGCTTCATGCCGCCGATAACCCCGACCAGGATAATGGCAACCATTTGAAAAGCCAGGCTTGAATACTTGGCGTAATCGCTAACGCTTTTTGCTGTCTTCTCCGGATTTTTCAGGTTCTTTTCCAGCATAGGTAGTTGAGGTTTCGGCAGTCATGCTGCAATTACCGCTGAACTTAGCTCCGGGCTCAATAGCTAACCTGCGGGTTACAATATCTCCAGTAAGTGCTGAAGTGGCTTTCAGGGTAAGCAATTCCAAAACAGAAATCTTACCTTCCACCTTACCTTCCACAACAGAATTCTTGCATGAGATTTCGCCCTTAACAGTACCTGTTTCGCCGATAACTACCTTTCCTTTTGTCTTCAGGTTCCCGGTAAGAATGCCGTCGAAGCGGATGTCACTGTTGGTGGAAACATCGCCGGTTATTTCTGTACCAACCCCGATCTGGTTGATTACATTGTTTTCAGTCTCGATAATTTTTGCCATCCTGTTCTGATTTTGAATGATAAACGGTAGAGACGCATTGCAATGCGTCTCTTACGGATACAACAAAGATAAACATTACATTAAAATAAAGCCTATAATTATGGCGGTTTTAATTAAAAAACGCACAGCAGAGACGCAAGATTTTGCGTCTCTACGAATACAATAACGTATCTATAAACTATTTATTTTGGATCGTAGGCCCACTTCAGGTAAACAGAGCCCCAGGTAAATCCTGCTCCGAAAGATGTCAGAATTACATTGTCGGCCTTTTTCAGATGTTCTTCATAATCCCATAAACACAGCGGTATCGTGGCGGCTGTAGTATTCCCGAATTTCTGGATATTGATCATCACCTGGTCCCTGCTGATCTCCATTCGCCGGGCGGTGGCTTCAATAATCCGCATGTTGGCCTGATGGGGCACCAGGTACTTAATATCATCATGGGTGAGGTTATTCCGCTGCATAATTTCAACCGACACATCAGACATTTTCGACACGGCCATTTTAAAAACGGCTTGGCCTTCCTGAAAGATATAATGCTGTTTGGCATCGATCGTCTCGTGTGTGGGAGGATGGAGCGAACCGCCGGCATGCATGTTAAGATGTTTGACACCTGATCCGTCTGCACCAAGTATCGAATCGATGATCCCATTGCCGTCGGCAGAAGGTTCGAGAAGTACAGCCGCAGCTCCGTCACCAAATAAGGGACAGGTGGTACGGTCTTCGTAATTAACAATGGCCGACATCATGTCGGCACCCACAACAATGACTTTTTTATAGGCTCCCGATTCAATGTATCTCCTGCCTGTTTCAAGACCAAATATAAAACCCGAGCAGGCAGCACCAAGATCAAAACTAAAGGCATTGATCAATCCTGCCTTGTCGGATATCAGGTTTCCTGAAGCGGGAAAGTGCATATCGGAAGTTACAGTGGCACATATCAGTAACTGAACATCCAGCGGGTCTGTTCCTGTTTTCGCCAGTAACTCCTTAACAGCTTTGGCGCCCATATAAGTTGTGGCTTTTCCTTTTTCCCTCAGTATCCTCCTTTCCTTGATGCCAATTCGTTGCATGATCCATTCGTCACTGGTATCCACCATTCTGCTCAATTCTTCATTGTCGAGAACATATGGCGGCACATAACCACCAACACCTGTAATTGCTGCTATTATTCGGGACATTATTGAAGGGCTTCTTTAATTTTTCCGCACAAATTTCCTTTAATTACCTCAACGGTATGAAAAATAAGATTTTTAATGGCTATATCATTGGATATGCCGTGTGCAATCATCACCGGAGCATTGATGCCCAGAATGGGGGTGCCACCGTAATGGACAAAGTTGAATTTCTCAAAAAAATCATCAACAATTTTCCGTTTCCTGATCATGGTGTAAAAGGCCTCAGCCTCTTTTAACATAACATTACCGACAAATCCGTCGCAAACCATGATGTCGGTTTTATCACCGAACAAATCATTTCCCTCGACATTGCCGATAAAATTAAACCTGGATGATCCTTTCATCAACTGGTAAGCTGCCTTGGTAACCAGATTGCCTTTCCCCTCTTCCTCGCCTATGTTCAGTAGCCCTACACGTGGTGAAGGAATATTCAACACCTGCCTCGCATAAATACTTCCCAGGATAGCATACTGATTGAGTTCGTCCTGACTGCAATCGGGATTGATCCCGACATCCAGCAGAAGCAGTGGCTTTTCTGATGGC
>Ga0299915_10000316_pt1 | contig 37620 bp, 33 predicted proteins | sample RVTome_13_FD_200263 | JGI IMG/M metagenome (GOLD analysis project Ga0299915, IMG submission 200263) | Soil microbial communities from uranium-contaminated site in the Upper Colorado River Basin, Wyoming, United States - RVT92D227 (version 2) ...
AAACTGTTGAGGAGCATTTACCTCCAGGGTTGTAATCTTACCCTGATAATACATTTTCAGGTTGTTCCTGTTGTCGGTGTAAAGCAGACACCTGCCGCCAATGCTGTATTTTTTCACAGGCAGGTATTCAGCCTGAAACAACTTTCCGCTGTCAAAAATCTGGAATCGACCCTGGTTATCATGAAAGACAGCCAGTTCCTGTGCAGGCATCTTTCTGAAACAAACGATCAGTAAAATAATAAGGCTATTCCTGAATAAAAAAGCCGATCTCCTCGAGTGATGTAATGATATCATAATCCTTAAGATAAATACCAGTTGGAACATCAAGGTGAACCGAAGTAAAATTCAGGATCCCCCTGATCCCTGATTGTAAAAGCAATGAAGTGGTTGATACGGCTTCTTCAGGTGGGACTGTCAGGATGGCAATACGGATATTCTTGTCGGATATTACCTGTGCGGCTGCTTTTAAATCGTAACAGAAAACGTCGGCAATGCGCGTATTTACTTTGTTTTTATCAATATCAAATGCGGCAACAATGCTTAGCCTGGTTTTTGATTTCCTTATAAATCCCAGGACTGCCCGGCCCAGATTGCCAATCCCCACAAGAGCTACCCGATGACCTTCGTTCCGGTCAATGGTTTTACCAATCATACCGACCAGCGCTTTAATATTGTATCCCTTGCGGTGGTTGCCTGTGAGACCGATCAGCATAAGATCACGCCTTACCTGCTCCGGCGTAAGGTTTAGCATGGCCGCCAGCTTGTGAGAATAGATATGTTCCTCATCCGCGTCTTTCCATTTATCGAACAGACGCCTGTATTTACTTAATCTTTCAACTGTACGCGGTGGCAACTTCAGATTCATGGTTATTCCATCCCGTTACTTGCGTTAAAATTAAATCTAATAAAGCATTATTTTCATACTTTTATTAAAATTAAGGAAAACAATTGTTATTTTTTTCACATTGGTTTACGGAAATAAGGAAAATATAATTGCCTGGCGCATCCATGTCGAAGGTCTGGTGCAGGGGGTCGGATTCAGGCCTTTTGTTTACAGGCTGGCACAACAATACCATTTACAGGGATGGGTGGTAAACCGTACCAACGGGGTCACCATCAAAGTGCAGGGTGCTTCAGCTGATTTTCCCTTTTTTATGGAAGATCTGCGAAATAAGGCACCGGTTATTTCCCAGATCGATGAGATTTCCATTGACCAGGACCTTCCCGAAGACTTGCACGGGTTCCTCATCCTGGCCAGCCAGGATATGACCGATGAAACTTCTGAAATCAGTCCGGATATTGCCGTATGCGCAGAATGTCTGGCCGACATGAAGCATCAACCGCACCGGACAGACTATCCCTTTGTCAATTGCACCAATTGTGGGCCTCGTTTTTCTATAATCCGGGATTTTCCTTACGACCGGAAAAATACTACCATGGCGCCATTTTCCATGTGTCCGATTTGCAGTGACGAATACGCCGATGTAGCCGACAGGCGCTTTCATGCCCAGCCAGTGGCCTGTAATCAGTGTGGCCCTCAATATTCCATGTATACCGGTGGTCAGATCATCGAGAACTTGCCGGAGATACTTGACAGGATAAGCACACTCATCGGCACAGGTGACATAATTACCTTTAAGGGAACAGGGGGATTCCATCTGATGTGTAATGCACTGGACAATGGTGCCGTAAACAGGCTGCGGAATTTGAAACAGAGAGAGGGCAAGCCTTTTGCTGTTATGTTCCGTGATCTGAACAGTCTGAAACATTACGCTGATGTATCTGAGCCGGAAGAGACTGCTCTAATATCGTGGAGGCGTCCGATAGTAATTCTCAGGGAGAGCCACCCACTGGCACCAGATATTACACTTGGACTCAATACCCTGGGTGCTTTCCTGCCGTATATGCCCATTCATTACCAGATTTTTGAAAAGCTCAATCTGCCTGCACTGGTTCTCACAAGCGGAAACCTTTCCGATGAGCCCATCCTGATCAGCAATGATGATGCCCTGACCACCCTCTCTCCGCTGACCGATGCCGTTGTCACCTATAACCGGGATATATACAACCGTAACGATGATTCAGTTGTGAGGATTGTGGCAGGAAAAGAAAGGGTTTTCCGGCGTTCCCGGGGATATGTACCTTCACCGGTAAGGCTTGGTTTTAATGCCGACGGTATCATGGCCACCGGGGCTGAGTTGTCTTGTTGCTTTTGCCTGGGGAAATCCGACAGGGCTTATCTGAGCCAGCATATTGGCGATCTGAAGAATCAGGAGACTTTTGAATTCTTTGAAGAAACACTGCGCAGATTTCAGCATATTTTCAGGATAACCCCACATACCCTTGCCACTGATCTGCACCCCGATTACCTGTCAACACGATATGGCCGAAAGCTTGGATTAAAGACAGTCGCGATTCAGCACCACCATGCCCATATCGCCTCATGCATGGCTGAGAACGGACTTGATGAACCGGTAATCGGACTGGCGTTCGACGGCACAGGGTATGGTGCCGACGGTAATATCTGGGGAAGTGAATTCCTGGTTTGTGATTTCAATGAGTTTTACCGGAAGGGGCATTTTAACTATATGCCTGTGCCGGGAGGTGACAAAGTTTCGGAAGAGCCCTGGAGAATGGGAGTTTCTTTGTTGTACCAGACTTTTGGCCGGGATCTGTATAACTTACAGTTGCCGCTGTTACAACAAACTGATCCTTCCAGGATAAGCATGGTGGTTGCCGCATTGGAGAAAGGAATTAACTGCCCGTCCAGTTCCGGAGCCGGCCGTTTGTTTGATGCCGTGGCCGCCATCACCGGGATTTGCACAAAGGCACTTTTCCATGCCGAAGGGCCCATGCGTCTGGAATCAAACGTTGTACCGGATATTCAGGAGTATTATGATTTCGCGCTATCCGAAACCATATCATTTTTGCCGGCCATCCGTCAGATTTGTTATGATATCGCTAATGGAGTGTCAGTGAACCTGGTTGCCACCAGATTTCACAATACCGTTGCCGAGGCCTCTTTCCAATTAGCCAGGAAGATTAAGGCTGACACGGGTTTGGAAAAAATTGTACTTTCAGGTGGTACGTTTCAGAACAAATATCTGGCTGAAGTTTTGGAAAACAAACTGGTAAAAGATAATTTCGCCGTCTATACCCACAGCAAAGTTCCCTGCAATGACGGGGGACTTGCTTTGGGGCAGCTGGCTGTGGCAGCTAGGAAGAAGTGACAATTCATAATTCATAATTCATAATTCATAATTCATAATTCATAATTCATAATTCATAATTCTAATCATGTGTTTAAGCATTCCGGCAAAGGTCCTTTCCGTTGATGGAAATATGGCCAAGGCCTCAGTAGGCGGGGCGATTGTGAATACAAGCCTTCACCTGGTGGATGATGTAAAGCCCGGGGACTATATACTGATACATACCGGTTTCGCTCTTCAGAAGATCAGCGAGGAAGAGGCACTGGAAACGATCCGGCTGATTGAAGAACTCGATAAGGCATCCGGGGAAACAGACATATGAGGTATCTAGATGAATACCGCGACAAGCAACTGGTTGATAAGCTCGTCAGGGCCATCAAACATGCATCCGCGCAGAAGATCAGGATCATGGAGGTTTGTGGCGGACATACCCTTGCGATCAGGAAGTTCGGAATACATCGTCTTCTTCCGTCAAATATTGAGCTGTTATCTGGTCCGGGATGCCCGGTATGTGTAACTGACCGGATTTCTATCGATAGGGCTGTTAAGCTTGCCAGGATACAGGGAACAATCATAACCACATATGGCGATTTGATCCGCATACCGGGATCAGCATCCAGCCTGAATCAGGAAAGGGCACAAGGCGCTGACATCAGAATAGTATATTCAACGCTTGATGCTCTGGCCATTGCCAGGGATAATCCGGGCAAAAAGGTTATCTTTCTGGGAATTGGCTTTGAAGCCACGACACCTTCGAGCGCAGTGGCCCTGTGGGAGGCTTCACGGCAGAAAATCAGGAATTTTTACCTCCTGAGCATGCATAAAGTGATGCCACCGGCCATGGCGGCTCTTATCGACCAGGGAGTGGACATTGACGGCTACATTGGCCCCGGTCACGTTACCACTGTTGCAGGAGCAGACATGTACAGGGATCTGGTTGATAAATACAGGATATCAGTGGTTGTTTCAGGCTTTGAACCGGTCGATCTGCTGCAATCGATATACATGCTGGTAGAAATGAAGAATAATGGTCGGTACGGTACAGAGATACAGTATAAAAGAGTGGTAACTGCAGAAGGTAATGTAAAAGCCAAAGAAATAGTGGCAGGGATTTTTGAGCCTGCAACCGATTCGTGGCGAGGACTTGGACCAATCCAGGCCAGCGGATTGAAAATACGCAGTGCGTACAGATCGTTTGATGCAAACCTGAATTTTGACCTCCGGGTGGATCCTGTTCCGGAACCTGGGGGATGTATTTGCGGAGAAGTGCTGAGGGGACTGAAAAGACCTGATCAGTGCGACTTATTTGCCAGGGTATGTACACCTGCAAACCCAGTGGGAGCCTGCATGGTATCTGGGGAAGGGGCATGTCAGGCATTTTTTAATTATCAATAAATTTTCTCTCATGAACACAAAAAAACGCATTCTTCTTTCCCTGCTCAGCGGTCTGCTGCTTACACCGGCCTGGTATGAATGGGGACACGGCCTTATTCTCATCATAGCGCTCATTCCGTTGTTATTTGTTGAAGATTATCTCGATCAGAACAAGAAGAATTTTGGATCCGCGACATTCTTCCGTTACTCATTGCTCACCTTTTTTGTATGGAATACGGCCACCACCTGGTGGATCATTAATGCTTCCCTTATCGGTGTGATTGCCGCCATATTAATCAATACACTCATGTGGTCGGCCGTTATGTGGCTTTTTCACATTGCCAAACGGAAGCTGGGGCCTCAGATAGGTTATTTCTGCCTGATTTTATTCTGGATCACCTGGGAGTTCTTCTACCATAATTCCGAAATATCCTGGCCCTGGTTGTCCCTGGGGAATGGCTTTGCCTATAACATCCAACTGATCCAATGGTACGAATATACGGGAATACTGGGTGGATCGTTGTGGGTGCTTGTACTCAATATATTAATCTTTAATTTTATTAAATGTTATACTGCGGTTATTCCCCGCCGGCGGTTGCAGGCTCAGGCTGTTCTTATCCTGGTCATTATTGGCGGGCCGGTTGCCATTTCTCTTGTCAGGTTTCTGACCTACAAAGAAAAGTCCGATCCGCGAACAGTTGTGGTCATTCAACCCAATATCGATCCTTACGAGAAGTTCGTTGCTGTTCCAAGTATCGATCAGACCCTCATTCAGCTCACCGAGGCGGCCAGGGTAGCAGACTCATCGGTGGACTATTTCATAGCCCCTGAAACCTCTATCAATAATAATATATGGATGGATCAGATCGAGGAAGTTCCGGACATCCGGATGATTCGTGAATTTCTCCGGTTGTACCCGGGAGCTGCCTACGTTACAGGAATTCAATGTTATAAACGGATTTTACCCGGCGACAAGCTTACGGCAAATGTACATAACATACCAGGAGCCAATATAAAGTTTGAAAGCTTCAATGCGGCCATACAACTTGATTCCACCAGACATGTACCTTTTTATTTCAAGTCGAAGCTGGTTGTGGGTGTCGAAAAAATGCCCTATGCCAGGTATCTCAGGTTTTTAGAAAGATTTACGGTACGCCTGGGAGGTACTTTTCGCGGCTGGGGTACACAGGACTACCGGGGTGTGTTTTTCTCAGCAGGAGATTCAACCGGAGTAAGTCCGATCATTTGTTATGAATCGGTTTACGGAGAATTTGTAACAGGATATGTTAAAAACGGGGCCAATCTTCTGTTTGTGGTTACCAACGATGGCTGGTGGGGTGACACACCCGGCTATCATCAGCACAATACTTTCTCATGTCTGCGGGCAATTGAAACCCGCCGCAGCATTGCCCGTTCAGCCAATACAGGCATTTCCTGCGTTATTAATCAGCGGGGAGAGGTTCTGGATAAGCTGGGCTGGTGGCAGAGAGGTACATTAAAAGGCATCATCAATGCCAATGATACTCTTACCTTTTATGTGAAGAATGGTGATTATATAGGCAGGACAGCAGGCTTTTTCTCTTTGCTGATGGTTCTCTTATATATTATTAAAACCCTGATCAGGTAATCCGGATCACGTCCCTTTCAGCTTTTTCAGTTCTTCCTGCAACTGCTTAAGCTGTTTGGTTTTTTTATCAAGTTCCGCTGCCGTTTCTTTTTCTCTCCGCTGGGCCTCTTCCTGCGTGGCCAGCATTTCTTCCATGTTCTGCCTCATCTCTTCCTCCTGGGCTCTCAGCTCTTCAGCCTGCGTATTGTTTTGTTCAAGCATTGCGTTTGTCTTTTCGTTGGCCTTGATAATAGTAATTACCGATGCCAGTGATTCAGCAACCTTCTCAATAAAAGCCACCTTTTTATCAGGGAGCTCATGAATGGAGGCTAGTTCAATTACTCCTACACAGTTACTATCCTGTATTATCGGTACAAACAGTGCATGGTGCAGCGATATGTTCCCCAATCCCGATCGCAGAACTATATAACCATCGGGGAGATTATCCATCCGCATGACTTGTTTCTCGACATAACAGGTACCAATGTTGCTTTCCCCTGCCTCGAATGTTCGTTTTCTTTCCTGATCGGAACTGAGGCAAAAGTTGCCGGTGGCTCTTAATATTACGTGCCGGGGGTCAGTATCATCCACAACAAAAATACCTCCGGCTGATGCATCGATATACCGGACCATTTCAGAGATCATACCGGTGGCAAGCTCTTCCAGATTGCTTCTTTTTTTGGCAATGATGTCACTGAACCGGGTAATACCCTCTGTGAAAAACCGGATATCCTTTTCTTCCTCATCCCTTCTTCGCAATTCCTCCTGCTGGCGTTCCAGTTCCCCGGCCTTGCCCTTAATCTCAGCCTCTGCTTCCTGAATCTTTTGTTCCAGGATCATCTTATCGTGAATGGATTGTTTTTCACGCTGTTTAATGTAATAAACGATCAACATCACAACGAATAGCAGATAAAGCACTATAGCGACCCTGGTGGTATACCAGGGTGGCCGGATCCGGATCGTAATCCTTCGGGGGGTATCATTAAACATCCCGTCACTGTTTGATCCCTTTAACAAGAAAGTGTACTTTCCGGCATCCAGGTTGGTGTATGTCACAAAATTTCTGTTTCCTGCATCTACCCAATCCTCATCAAAACCTTCCAGTTTGTACATAAACCTGTTCTTGGAAGGCGTATTAAAATCGAGTGAAGCAAACTCAATGGTAAAAACCGATTGCCTGTGGTTGAGTTTTATGTAATCAGTGAAATTAATATGTTGCTTGATTGGTGAATGCTTTACACCAGGTACGGGAGATTCATTAAAAATCCTGAAATCGGTAAAAACAACATTGGGCACTATGCCGCTGTACCGGATGCTGTCGGGGTTAAATACCGTAAGTCCGTTAATACCCCCGAACATCATGCGTCCATCACTTAAAAGGTATTGTGCATTGTACTTGAATTCACTGCCCTGAATTCCCTGTGATTTATCAAATATCTCGATTTCTTCCGTTACAGGATTAAATCTCATCAATCCCCTGGTTGAACTGATCCAGAGGTTGTTGTATTTGTCTTTAAGGATACCCATGAGGGCGTTGGAGGACAATCCTTCATCCATCGTATACACCTTGAATGAATCGGTCTTCAGATCCAGGCGATTGAGTCCTCCTCCATTGGTGGCGATCCAGGCATAATCATCAAGGAAAATGATAGATTTTATATCATTATATGATATCGTATTCTTATTGTTTTCATCATGCCGGTAATTCTTAATTTCTTTCTTGTCATAATCCACCACGCATATGCCTGCATTTTCCGTGCACAGCCATATCTTCCCCTGAGCATCTTCGGTAATATGCATTACGGAATTCGAACAGGAGGGAAGGACCTCGTTTGTAGTAGAATAGTCTTCAAAGGTTCTGTTAATAGGATCAAACAAATTGAAACCGGAGCCCAGCGTGGCCATCCAGTATCTCTCCTTACTGTCCTTGTAAATGGTCCATACATTGGGTGACGACAACCCATCGCTGGTATTAAATGCCTTAATCACTCGCTTGCTATCGGGATCAAAAATCATCAGTCCTCCTGAATATGTTCCCAATAAAAGATTTCCGTCGGGATCTTCCAGAATGGCAAGAACTACATCAGTGGTAAGTGATCCGGGGTCTCCGGGTTTGTACCTGAAATGCTCAAAAGATTGTGTGGCTTCATCAAATAAGCTCAGTCCGCCACCATCCTGACCAATCCAAATTCTGCCCTGTGAATCCTCGAAAATGGCGGTAACCACTTCTTTATTGATCGATACAGGATTAAAGGGACTGTGTGCATATGAAGTGAATTTCTCCTTATTTCTTTTCCAGACACTGAGGCCGGAGCCAAAATGACCAATCCAGATATTCTTATCCCTGTCCTGGTAAATTTTGAATATCGCATTGCCGCTAAGAGAGTAATTGTTCCGGGTGTTCACCATCAAATACTGCATGGCACCGGTAAGTGGATTATAGATATTGATACCGCCACCATCGGTACCTATCCAGATCTCATCGGAACTTACAGGTAAAACTTTGGTTTTTATACTTGTAGCGTTCAGACCACCTTCAGTCCTGTCGATCAGCCTGGATTCCCCGGTTGCCAGATTCAGTATGTGCAATGCAGAGAATTCAGCGGTAATATAGATCGATCCGTTCTGGTCCTCTGCCATATATTTAAGCGTATTGCTACCTTGATGCGCTTTCTTATAAACAATTTCCGTGAATGTTTCGTGTTTTCGGTCAAACTCATAAATCGGATCGGAACTTGTTCCAACAAGCAATCGTTTGTCCCTGGTAACATAAGTACTAAAGACCTCTGAGCTGCCAAGTGATCTGGGATTGTCAGGTTCGTGCCTGTAGGTCCTGAAGCTATTTTGTTTCGGCAAGTAATGCGCCAGACCATTATTTGTGGAGAACCAGAGGGTACTGTCAAAATCAACGGTAATGCTGTATACCCTTCCTCCCTGAAAAGCGTTCTGATTATCAGGATGTACTGGAATCCTGGTTATTCTGTTCATTACGGGATTATACAGGTTAAGTCCTTCAGAACCAATCCAGATATTTCCTTCCTTATCCTCGACCAGACTTAATACCCAATTGGAGGCAAGACTTTGCGGATCGTTTCTGTCATTCCTGAACACGACAAATTGATTACCATCATATCGGTTAAGACCGTCACGTGTGGCAAACCACATAAAGCCCTGCCTGTCCTGGAAAATATCCTCAATGATGCCCTGAGACAGACCGTTATCCACCGTAAGGTATTCAAACTTAACTTTGGATAAATCGGTTGAGAATGCCGATGACACCATTATCAGTGTCTGCAGAAAAAAAGCCAGTTTTTTCATGACGATCCAAGTTATAAACAATTAATCAGTATACTGAAAAATGCATAAAAAGTTATTCACCACGCACTATTCACTTCTCATTGTCCTCCATTTCCTTTAATATCTTTTCAATTTCTTTTTCTGTGCTGAACAGCTTGCCTTTGCATACTTTCAGCAGCTCTGAAGCCTGTTTAACCTTTTCTGCCAGATCATCCACATCCAGTTCTCCTGTCTCAATCAGCTGCAGTAATTCTTCAATACTGGTTACAGCTTCGGAATAACTCATGCTTTTTTTGGTCATAATCTTTCAGTTAAAATGTTTTACTCTTAATGTTTCCTTCGGCCAGTCTGGTTTCAAGGACCTCGTTTTTATCAACTACCGAGGGATTCCTGAGTGGCTTGCCCTGGTAATAGGTCACTGAATAACCCCTTTTCAGAATCAGGAATGGATCGAGATAGCTGTTCTTTCTTTCGAGGATCTCCAGGGCATGCCTTTTTTTATTCAGATATTCCCTGATGCCTGTTCTCACATCCGCGTTCTTTTTTTGTATTATCCCGGATTTCCTGATGAGTAACTGTCTCACCGACCCGTTAAGTTTAATACCCAGGTACCGGAGGTCACCTGAACTGGTTGTCAGCCTTTCTTTCAGTACCGGCTTCAGTGTCATGATGATTCTGTACAGCCGTTCTTTCTCCAGGGTAACCCTTTCCGAAACCAGATCGGAGATTGCCAATGACAGTTCATTAATTCTCTCATCTGCCACACGGAACTGGTTCAACAGGAATTCCGCAACAGCTGTAGGTGTTTTCAGCCGGGTATGTGCCACCAGGTCGGCAATGGTTTCGTCCTGTTCATGGCCAATGCCAGTAAGCACAGGCAGGGGGAACTGACATATGTGTGAAGCCAGCCAGTAACTGTTAAAACAGTTTAACTCGCTCTGGGCGCCTCCTCCCCGGATAATAACCACTACATCAAAAAAATCCTCCCGGGCATAAATGGTATCCAGTGCACCGCTGATGGATTGTTCGGCCTCATCACCCTGCATTACAGCCGGGAACAGTTTTATATTAAACCGGTAACCATAAGGATTCCTGATAAGCTGATCCATGAAATCACCGAAGCCTGCAGCCGTTCTGGAAGAAATAACAGCCACCCGGCCTGGCAATTCCGGTAGTTTCAGTAATTTGTTCATTTCAAATACCCCTTCGGCAATAAGCCGGTTGATGATTTCCTGCTTCTGCTGTACCAGCTTGCCTAGGGTATATGAGGGTTCAATGTCGGTAATATTCAGACTGAATCCGTAAAGTTCATGAAATTCGACTATTACCTTTACCATTACCTGAATGCCGGCAGCAAGCCGGGTACGTGTGGTTGTCTCAAAATAGGGCTGCAGCATCCTGAATACCGATGACCAGATGGTGGCTCTGGCCCTGGCCTTGATGGCATCACCAGCAGTCTCCTTTTCAATAAGCTCCAGATAACAATGCCCGCTGTAATTCACTTTCAGTTCGCTGATTTCCGCCACCACCCACCAAGAGAAAGGCAGGGCGCTTTTCAGTGCCGATTTGACCTGGGTCAGTAACTGATGCAATGATAAGGTCTGACTCTCCATTTTTCAGTGTTTGATCACTTTGAAGATGCCGTTCTGCGGACCGGCATTCACTTTTATCAGATAAACCCCGTCCGGAAGATGATTGAACATCCCCTTCATATTTAGAAAACTTCTGTCGGGGAATGGTGCGAAACCATACCGGCATAGTTGCTTTCCTATAAGGTCAAAAAGGCTGATCTCAACGGGAACATCCACGGGATCTTTAAAAATGATAAAGAGCTGGTCATGGAAGGGATTGGGGAAGAAGGTGATCTTTTCACCGAACTGGTCCGCATCTCCCGAGGAGACTTTTAGCAAGACGTGAGCCAGATTAAAATCAGGGATACCATAGCCGACATCCTCGTTGGGCCGTGTATAATGATCCCCACTCTGGCGGACAGCCTGCACAAGGTCCATGGCCGAAGCGTTCCGGTTGGCCTGCCATAGACAAGCCGAGAGCCCTGCAATAACCGGGGCCGATAATGAAGTTCCATTCGCCTGCTGGATACCGCTTTCGTTTCCGGCCACGTATGTCCCCATTCCAATGGCCATCACATCGGGTTTTACATTATCATCTGAGGAAGGTCCGCGACTGCTGAAATCGGCCACATACAGATTTCCGTCAATCGCCCCTGCGGCGATCACACTGTCAGCATCCGCCGGTGCACTTATATATTTCCAGGCTGTGCTGCCCTGGTTTCCTGCACTGATAACCACCAGCATTCCTTTGGATGCCGCCAGGTCGGCAGCCCTGGAAACACGTGTTGTATTACCGTCCATATCAGCATATGTATGGTTCTGTAACGGATCGTCGAATTGCGTATATCCCAGGGAAGAACTTATGATATCCGCACCGGCACTGTCGGCAAACTCAGCTGCTGCCACCCAGTTGTCTTCCTCGATCACATATTCCGAGTTGCCATCCTCGGAACGCAACAGCCAGTAACCGGCTCCCGTTGCCGTTCCGATAAGCTCGCCGGGAAGATAGCCACCCATAACCGACAGCACGATCATTCCATGCGTATGACTGCTGAATACATCTGCACCCGGATCAACAAAATCCCGGGTACCCAGTATTTGTCCATTTTCCCAAAGATGATCAAACGCCTGAATCTCATTTATATGATAAAAACCGGCATCGATAACCGCAATGGTAATATCCTTACCGGTATATCCCCGGCCGTGAAGCAAATGACCATTGTGAACGGCTGATTGCCACCACGACGGACCATAATCAAAGACAACAGCTTCCTGGTTTTCCTGTATACCTGATGACCTGGTGGAAATCCCTGCTGGATTAATGAGTCTTTTGTTCTGCAGGTTCTTTTTAACGAAAGTGAGTTTTGCTAATTTGCCGATGACACTATCATGACCCACATAAATGGTTACGGCGTTAAACCATTTGGACAATGTAAGGATGCTGGCTCCTGCGGCACGAACACTATCCAGATAGGCAGGTGTAACCGGTACATCACTAAGGGCAACCGGAATATTTTGCTTTGACCGCCGCCCCAATGCCTTTGGTGAAAGGAATTCACCGGGATTCTCAAGGGTAAAGGGATTATTGTCTTTATCCGTGAATTCAATCCGGTATTTTCCGGGAGCCGTCTCTTCAAAGAAATCCTGCGCCGGAAGAGTCGGGAGGGACAGTATCAGGATGACTGTCAATAGCAATCCGTATCTGAGAAAAACAGGCAGGCAGATCAACCGGTTACCTTCCTGCTGGTATAATGAAATTGGTCTCATCAGGTTCTTCAAATTTACCCTCACTGGCATCAATGGTACGGAAAAGTTCCTGTTGCTTTTCGGTGAGGTGGTCTTCATTCTTGTGTTTCCCGTTCACATATTCCATTTCAGCTTCAACAGTGCCGTCCTGGTTATAAAAGGTCCATATTCCCTGGCGCTGGTCATGCTGATATTTCCCTTTCAAATAGGGTTTTCCGTCATCAAAATTAACCAGGAAATCACTATCGAGCTTGTTGTCGCAATATAATGCCTTCATTTTAAGCTTTCCCCCCAGAAAATATTGTTCCCAGATACCGTCTTTTGTATTGTTTTTCCATTCGAGTTTTTCAGACACATCGCCGTTGCTGTAATAATAAACCATCATTCCGTGCCGAGATCCTTTATTGTATGTTTCCCGGGCTGTAAGCGATCGGTCGTAATAGCTGTAATATGACCATGTACTGTCCTTCAATGCGTTGTAAAAAACGCCCTCTGCTGCAAGCTGGCCGTCTTCATAAAGAAGCCTGGCCCGGGCATATGTACCTTTTTCATCATACTGGAGAATTGCCTTAACCGAACCGGTTTCAAAATATCGGAACATCGTCCCGACCGGTTTGTCATCCTTGAAGAAGCCTTTGTACATGAGGTTTCCGTTGGGGTACGTCTTTTTCCACCAGCCTTGTTTCAGGTGGTTGGCATCAGTCTGGTTAAACAGGGTGTCGGACTGGGCCACCATGGAGAAAGTGAATAGCAACAATTCCAGAACCAGCATAGAAGTTATCCTGTAACACATATTAATGATAAAATTTGTTAAAGATAATAAAAAAGAGGTTTTTCAGGGATCAATCATCGGGGTAGTCTGATCTGAGATGGTGAAAATTTTTGATGAAAACTTGACTTTAATGTTGCCATTTATTAACTTGCCTGTTGCAAGTCATTTATTACCAAACCAAAATCTTTTCTGTATGCACGCCTATCCTTACTTTGAAACCTCCTGAAAATATCCGCCGGGTTTTAACAGCTCTGCCTTTCATTTTAAACCTACATGCCAACCAAATGATCTCAAAACAATTTAACTGTTGAAATCATAGCCTGCATTTTTACACACAATATAGTGTGTATCAATCAATTATTAATTTCAATCATATTAAAACATATCCATAATTATTAAATCACCTCAATCTAACTTAATAATACGGAGGAAACCCTATGATTACCAAAGGATTTGCCGCCCTTGACCGTCGTGAATTCCTCAGGAAAAGCATGGTCACCATGGGCGCCCTTGCAGCAGTTCCGGTATTGGACCCTTTTGAAGAGCTTTTCACCACAGCACTACCGGTGGTAAGTATCGTAAAGATCAAGGATGACCTTGTGGATTATGCGGTTGAACAAGCAATTGATCTGCTGGGTGGAATTTCACAAGTAACCAGGCGCTTTAATAAAATCATGCTGAAACCTAATCTTGTTTCGGATAATCCCAATTCCACCACAAAACCCGTTGTCATAAAAACGCTTGCCCAACTGATGAAGAAAGCCGGGAAGGAGGTATGCATCGGTGAAGGTTCAGCAGCAGCCGTTGGGATTAATGCCGATGAAAACGACGTGTATTTTACCCGAAAAGCGGAGCTACTGGACAAAATACAGCAGCAGGTATTCGACAAACTGGGCTATACAAAGCTTGCTGACGAATTAGGTGTGCCGCTGATAAACCTGCACACCGGTGAGCTGGTAGAAGTGGAGGTACCCGATGCCCATTACTTCAAAAAGCTGACCATCCACCGTTCCCTGAGGGAAATCGATATGCTGTGCTCGGTGCCCATGATGAAGACCCATGCGCTGGCTACCGTGACACTCGGACTAAAGAATATGATCGGCCTGTACCCCGGATCGGCCTATTGCTCGGTAAGGTCATGCGTACACACCGAGGCTGAAATGGCCGGATCCACCGGAGTCGCCTATGAGATCCTCGATATGGTAAAGGCCAATAAGCTCGGCTTAACGGTAATTGACGGATCCATGGCCATGGAAGGACAAGGGCCGTCGAACGGGGAGCTTGTTAAAATGGACCTGATCATCGCAGGCACCAATCCCCTGGCTGCCGATATGGTGGCTGCCGCCATCATGGGCTTTGAACACACTGAGATCCCGACTTTCGTCGTGGCTCACCAGTCGGGTATGCTACCCACTTCGCTCGAAGAGATTGAAATAAGGGGAGAAAGAATAGAGACCGTAAAACGGAATTTCGTCAGGGCCACAGTGGTACCCTGGCAATCCATTAAGGAATGGTTTGGGGCGAAGGAAGTATGAAGCTGGTAAACGGTAATCGGTAACCGGTAACCGGTAACCGGTAACCAGAAGAAAGAGTATTACATAATCTTAATCTTAAATATTAAAACATTTGACATGAAAACAATTCGTTACTTTGCCGCCCTGCTCATGCTCATATCCGGGGTATGGCATGTGGCCCTTTATCTTAAGGCTCCTGCTGACATTGGAATTGCTGGCCTGGCTTTTGGAGTTCTTTATCTTATTATCGGTCTGCTTCTGTTAAGACCTAAAATGATAGGAGTATATCTGGGATTGATACCGGTTGTTCCGCTGATTATGGCTCCGTTTATGGTCAAGTTGAAAGACCTTGATCTGGCCACGACTTCAATTTTAATCATTGATCTGGTTGTGTTTGTCTGCTGTGTCTACCTGATCCTGGCCAGGAAGAAAAGTTCCGGAGGCTAAAGCGAATCTTACGCCAGTCCATTAAACCATTTGCATATTGGCACATTAGCAAATTAGCACATTAGCACATTTATCTATATTCAAATTTCCAGTTTCTAATTATAAAAACTTAACCTATGAATCAAAAATTGATTGTTCTTTTATTCGGACTGCTTGTTGCAGCCATTTCATGTACTCCAAAGGTGACTGTGGACAAAGACAAAGCCTTGGTAGATTCACTACTGACTGCTTATGATGTCCTATGGAATTGCCAGGATCCTGCAAAGGCCTTGACCATGTGGGCAGATGACGGTATTATGATGTTTCAAGATCAGGTGGACATCAGCGGTAAGGACTCACTGCTTGCTTTTTGTAATCTCCATGTACCCAATTTAAGGAACTTTACCTCAATCAGGGGGGACTTTGCTGTAAATAACGACCTGATTACAATTAATTCGATGTACTCCTTTGAATATCTTGGGGGAGATCAGGTACTTTATCCCAACAAGGGAATAGCATTGCAATATGCAAAGAAGCAGCCTGACGGAACATGGAAATTAGTCCTGGGTGTTTATCACCAGGCTTTTGTAGTGAAGTAATGTTATCAGGTATGAAAACCGCTCACCTAATCACTTAATCACCTAATCCCTATAAACATGATACGTGTTATCGTACTTTATCCGAATTCCAACAGCAACTGGTTCAACATGGATTATTACAAGAAGAACCATGTGGCGCTGGTAAAAAAGCTGTTGGGGCCCTATGGCATGGAAAAACTTGAGCTTGATGCCGGAATAGCCGGCTTGGAAGGTCCCGCTCCCTATTTTGCCATTGCCATGATAACCTTTAAAACCATCGAGCAGTTCCAGGCAGGTATGGCTGCTCATGGTAAAACACTCACCGATGACATCCCGAACTATACCCGGGATGTGATCATTCAGATCGGTGAGATTCTGGATGTTTAACCCTGTGAGGCTGTCTGAAAAATTATACAGTAGGGCGCAGATCCTGCCCGAATGGTCAGGCAGGTGCATCAGCTCCTTATACCTGTGCTTTTGAGACAGCCTCGTTTTTTTACATATACATTAACACTCAATTCAGCAAAAACATGAAAATTTTTATAACCGGAGCTACCGGTTTCATAGGAACCCAGGTAGCAAATCTTCTGGCCAAAACTGAACACCGGATGGTGTGTATGGTCAGGAAGTACAACGAAGCCAGTGAGCGGCTCAGATCGCTCGGTGCGGAACTGGTTACCGGTGATATTACCGATAAGGCATCCGTGCTTCAGGGCATGAAAGGATGCGACTGGGTTATTAATATAGCCGCAGTATATTCTTACTGGCAACCGGATAACCGGATCTTCAAAGAAGTAAATGTGAACGGAACCACCAATGTCATGGATTGTGCCCTTGAAGCAAAGGTTTCTAAAATAGTCCATGTGAGCACCGTTGTAATTTACGGTAAGCCGGCTGACAACCCTTACACCGAAGAAAGTGAGCCAGGTCCTGTGCGGTTCAGCAGGTACTCCCTGACAAAATATGAAGGCGACCAGGTTGTCTGGGATTTATACAAAAATAAAGGACTGCCCGTGGTGGTAGTATATCCGAGTGCGGTATTGGGTGCCGGAGATCCCAAGGCTTCCGGAAAGTATATATCAGACATTGCTCATGGACGTATGCCTGCCACTGTTTTCAAAAAAACCACACTTACCTGGGTACATGTGAAAGATGTGGCAGAAGCAATTGTGAGGGCGGCAGAAAAGCCTGGTAATATCGGAGAGAAATACCTGATCGGCAATTACCGGTTAACCATGCCCGAGTTCAATAAAATGATCAGCGAGGTATCGGGAACCAGGTTACCCCTATTATCCATGCCGGATTCCCTTGCAATGGTCAGCGCCTATATGCTGACAGGACTCTCCAACCTTTTCAAATTTCCGCCTCCAATGGGCATGTCAGTTGACCAAATGCGGATAATGAAAGAGGGATTCAGTGCCGACGGAAGCAAGGCGGAAAGAGAGCTGGGCCTGACCTACACCCCTGTTCGTGTGGCCATTGAGGAAGAGATTGCAGAAGACAAAGCATGAGATCTAGTTATAAAACTCAACCAAAATGAACACACTCTTAATCATTATCGGCGCACTCCTGCTGTTGGGAATAACATTATGGCTCCTCGGGGAACGGGGAAGGCTGATAATGCCTTCGACCCGAAAATTCATCAGGATGGCAGGCACGAAGCGTTTCCTGAACTTTTCAGCCCTGCACGGATACATTTATCTCAGGTTGCAGAAGCAATACCTGAAGTTTCTGATTAAGGCAAATCCGACTTCACCATCCTTTGTCCGCAAGTGGTTTACTGACCGGTACCATAGCAAGGTGTTGACTCAGGAGCAGACAAAAAAAATCATTACCATTGACAAGGAAATTCCCCTGCAAAAGTTGGAACAGGTAATCCCCCATGAGATTGCCCGCAGTATAGTGTTGCAGGCTTCGCCGAAGATCGTTGCTTTTGAATGCGGCTGCCGGCATTCCCGGCCGAATCCCTGTCAGCCAACCCAGGTCTGCCTGTTTGTCGGAGAGCCTTTTGCTGATTTTATGCTGGAACATCACCCGAAAGAAAGCCGGGAGCTCTCCAGGTCAGAAGCACTTGAGTTGCTTGATCAGGAACATGCCCGCGGGCACCTTCATTCAGCCTGGTTCAAGGATGCCATGATGGGCCGCTTTTATGTCATTTGCAATTGTTGCAAATGCCCCAATAAGGGATTATCCCTGACGCGTGATGAAAAGAAGGGTGTGCCGCTGGAGGTGGAATTGCTGGTGAATTGATTATTTCTTCCACCGCTCCAGTCGTCCCATTCCCATTGTCATGAATCTGGCGATAAACCGTGGATATTTCATTTTTACCAGCTGATCCACTACGAAATCACGCATCTGGGTCATGGTGAAATCGGGCTGGAAGAATTGTCCGTTCTGATAACAATAGCTGCAATACAGGGCCGATTTCGTGCCGTCGGCATTTGTTCCCCCGCCCTGCGGGTCCTGTTTGAACGGCATCATGCAACTTTGGCAAAATTTGTATGTTTTTTCCATGGAATTAGTATTTGGTTGTTAAATGAATGTATGTCTTTTATCCCATAATGAAATGATTAGCTGGTAATCAAAAGATCCTTAATTAATATAATGATTAACTCATAATAATCAAAATAACTTTTGCCTTTTTAAATTGTTATAGTGCAATAAATACTTAATAAAATGAAGGCAAATACGTTAGTTTTAGTGATGCTTTTGGCAGTAACTGGCCTGAAGGCGCAAACAACCCATACTGTTCAGGAAAGTGGATTTTCATATGATCCTTCTACACTTACTATCAATGCGGGAGAAAGTGTTAAGTTTGAAAGCACTTCCAGTCACCCCATCCAGGAAGTCAGCCAGACCACCTGGGAAAATGATGGAATAACACCTCTGGAGGGGGGATTTGCTTTTTCCACCGGAAGCGGTACCGTTAACTTCCCGGTTGCGGGAACATACTACTATGTATGCACTGCACATGTCGCTTCACAGGGTATGAAAGGGAAAATAATCGTACAGGCTCCTGCGGCCTTAAATGAATTCTCGTTATCAGAATCATTTGCAGTTTTTCCGTTACCCCTGTTTGGAGATGAACTTACTGTTGCCTTTAAAGCCAAAGATCAACAGTTAATTTCAATCGATATTTATGATCTGGCCGGTAACCTTTTGATTTCATCGCTCGGCGAGACTATCGGTAACCAGTACAGGATTAACTGTAATTCCCTCCCCAAAGGACTGTTTCTGATGAAAGTGAAAAGCGGTGACGGAATTTCTTCAGTTAAAGTTATCAAGATGTAAGTGGTGGGATCAGATTGTTACTTTTCATAATACAAAGCTCCTGAGTTAAACAGACCAATCAGATTTTTGGTTTAAAACCGAATGAAAGGTGATTTTAACTAATTTGGAGGAGAAATTCTATTGTTATGAAGAAAAGTAATAAAGCCATTACCTTACCGGTATTTATGATATTCCTCCTTATTCCGGTCATCCTTTCTGCATCCGTCACAAAATCAAAAGACCTAACCTCGCCCAACGGGAAAATTACCATAACTTATACAGGTGGGGAAGTATCCAAAATTGTTGCCATTATGAACAGTCAGCAAACAATTTCAATTCAGAATCCTGCCATGATCATTAATGATAAAAAGATCGGTTCCATGAAATTTTCTGCAAGCACAAGGTCTGTGAACCGGATTCAGCTACCAATAATTCATGAAAAAAGAGCTGTTGTTAAGGATCATTTCAATGAGCTTACCATTGTATTCAAAGATAAGACCGGCTTGATTATCCGGGCCTATGATGATGGATTTGCCTACAGGTTTTTTACCAGGTTCAAGCAGGACTCTGTAATAGTCAATAACGAGACAGCCTCCATTAGTTTTTCAATGTGTGACTCACTTTATCTGCCCTTAATCAAATGCCGGGATGAAAAAGATGTGGACTGTTTTCACACCAGCTTTGAAGAGGATTATATTCATACAGCCGTAAATGAATTAACCCGTGACAATCTCGCCTACCTTCCCTTGTATGCCAGGACAGCGACGGGTATATGTATGGCCATAACAGAAAGTGACCTCCGGGATTATCCCGGAATGTTTGTTACCGGAAGCGAACCGGAAAAGCATTCATTACAGCTTACATTCCCATCCCATCCGGTAGAAACTGCCATAAGGGGTGATTATTTCAAACAGGAGCTGGTAACCCGGCGGGCGGATTTCATTGCCAAAACAACGGGTACACGTGAATACCCCTGGCGGGCTTTTATCATGGGTGAACAGGACAAAGACCTGGTTAATTCCGATATGGTATACCGGCTGGCTCCCGACTGCATGCTAACGGAGACGGACTGGATCAAGCCCGGTCAGATTACCGATGAATGGATCACCAACAGCATATTATATGATGTGGATTTTAAATCAGGAATCAATACACAAACCTATAAGTACTACATTGATTTTGCCAGCCGGTTCGGATTGGATTATATTTTTCTGGATGCAGGCTGGTGTGATATCGGAGATTTCTCGAAGATTAGTACCGGCATGGATATCCCTGAAATTGTCAGGTATGGTGCCGAAAAAGGAGTTGGGATATGGCTTTGGACTTCTGCATTGACCCTTAAGAACAATATGACATTCCTGCAGCAGATTCACGACTGGGGTATTAAAGGGATCATGGTGGATTTTATGGACCGCGAGGATCAGCTGATGGTAAGATTTCTGGAAAAGGTGGCGCAGGAGACTGCAAAAAACAAACTTATGGTATTGTTTCATGGGGCATGTAAACCCATCGGTCTTCGCAAGGGTTATCCTAATGTAATTAACCGTGAAGGAGTTGCAGGCCATGAGTTTAATAAATGGACCGAAAGGATCACCCCCGAGCACAACCTGATCATCCCCTTTACCCGTATGATCGCCGGCCCGCTCGATTATGAAGGCGGAGGTATGATCAATGCGCAAAAGAGTTCCTTCCGGATTGTCGATCCGGTTCCCATGACCCAGGGCACCCGTATTCATCAGCTGGCCATGTTTGTTGTGTATGATAGTCCCCTGCAGTTTCTGGGAGGAAATATCAGCGATTACCTCAGGGAGCCTGATTATGCAGCTTTCCATGGAAAAATACCTTGTGTATGGGATGAAACCAAGGTGCTGGATGGAAAAATATCCGATTATATCCTGGTGGCACGCAAAAGCGGAAATGACTGGTGGGTGGCGGCGATGACCGACTGGTCGCCACGGATCCTGAACTTAGACCTGTCTTTTCTGGGACCGGGTGAGTACGCTGTTGAGATTTACCAGGACGGAATCAATGCAGATGTTTATGCTGCCGACTACAAAAGGGTACTGCAGGAGGTTACTTCAACCGACAAACTTCAGATTAAAATGGCACCTGGAGGAGGCTGGATTGCTCATTTTAATGTTAAATAAATAGCCCCGCTACGGCGGGGCTATTATTAATACACTATATAGATTACTTACTTCACTTCCTCAAAATCCACATCGGTAACCTCATCATCTTTTTTAGCACCAGTACCCTGCCCAGGACCGGCCCCGGCACCTGCATCGGCAGTGTCCCCTCCCTGCGGACCCTGGGATCCGCCCTGGGTATGCTTGTAGAGTTCTTCTGAAGCTGCCTGCCATACGGCGGTCAGTTCTGCTGTTGCCTTGTCAACTGCAGCCAGGTCCTGACTCTTGTGAGCGTCCTTCAGTTTGGATAGTGCCTGTTCAATGGGTCCTTTCTTATCTGCAGGCAGCTTGTCGCCAAATTCCTTCAATTGCTTTTCTGTCTGGAAGATCAGACTGTCAGCAGTATTCAGCTTATCCACACGATCACGCTGTTCCTTGTCCCTGGCTTCATTTTCCTTAGCCTCCCGCTTCATCCTTTCGATTTCATCACTGCTCAGTCCCGAGGAAGCCTCGATCCTGATGCTTTGTTGCTTGCCCGTGCCTTTGTCCTTGGCTGAAACATGCAATATACCGTTGGCATCGATATCAAAAGTAACTTCGATCTGGGGAACACCCCTGGACGCGGGCGGGATACCATCGAGGTGGAATCTGCCTATCGTCTTGTTATCATTGGCCATTGGTCGTTCACCCTGCAGTACGTGTATTTCCACTGAAGGCTGGTTATCCGATGCTGTTGTAAAGGTTTCGGTTTTCTTGGTGGGTATGGTGGTGTTTGCTTCGATCAGATGGGTAGCCACGCCGCCCATGGTTTCGATACCCAGTGAAAGGGGAGTAATATCGAGCAGCAGGATGTCTTTGACCTCGCCGGTCAGCACACCTCCCTGAATAGCGGCACCAACAGCAACAACCTCATCGGGATTAACACCTTTGGAAGGTTTACGTTCGAAGAACTTTTCCACAACCTCCTGAATAACCGGGATACGGGTAGAACCGCCTACGAGAATCACTTCGGCAATGTCGGAGGCGGATAAACCTGCGTCATGCAGAGCTTTACGGCAGGGTTCAACGGTTTCCTGCACCAGGGGATCGATAAGACTTTCAAATTTCGCACGGGTAAGGGTTTTCACCAGGTGTTTGGGGATTCCATCAACCGGCATGATATATGGCAGGTTAATCTCGGTTTGCGTTGAACTCGATAATTCGATTTTGGCCTTTTCAGCAGCCTCTTTCAACCGCTGTAACGCCATTGGATCTTTTTTCAGGTTGATGCCCTCATCCTTTTTGAATTCGTCGGCCAGCCAGTCGATTACGCACTGGTCAAAATCATCTCCTCCCAGGTGCGTATCGCCATTGGTAGATTTTACTTCAAATACACCATCACCAAGCTCCAGAATGGATATATCAAATGTTCCGCCACCCAGATCATACACTGCGATCTTCATGTCGTGATGTTTTTTATCAAGCCCGTAAGCAAGTGCTGCCGCAGTTGGTTCGTTGATGATTCGCCGCACTTTCAGTCCGGCTATTTCACCGGCCTCTTTGGTAGCTTGTCGCTGTGAGTCACTGAAATAAGCCGGGACAGTGATAACAGCCTCTGTAACCTCATGACCCAGGTAGTCTTCAGCAGTTTTTTTCATCTTTTGCAGAACCAGAGCGGAAATCTCCTGAGGCGTGAACTTTCGGTCCTCAATCATCACCCTGGGTGTATTGTTGTCACCTTTGGCAACTTTATATGGAACCCGTGCGATTTCCTTTTGCAGCTTGTCATAGGTTTCTCCCATGAACCGTTTAATTGAATAAACGGTTTTAACGGGATTGGTAATAGCCTGCCTTTTGGCCGGGTCTCCCACTTTTCTTTCCCCGTTATCCATAAAAGCCACCATCGAAGGTGTTGTGCGTTTACCTTCGCTATTTGGAATTACAACCGGTTCATTACCTTCCATCACAGCAACGCATGAATTGGTTGTCCCCAGGTCAATTCCGATAATTTTACTCATTCCGGTAATATTTTAAAGTTAATTTACTCTTTCGGTTTGAGCATATACCTGACAAGGATTATGCCATTGAAGGATGCTGACAATACGACAGTGGTCGGCTGTCAGAATTTACCAGAACGTCGGAGAGAATTCTGACAGATTGTAATTGTTTATTGGTTAATCCATGTTTATTTTTAAACTTTGCACTCTCAATTAACCATTTAATTCATTACCCATGTCAGTTGCCTCGACAGATAAACCCAGAAGGATCACTACCCATGTTTTACAGGAGATGAAAGTACGGGGAGAAAAAATTACGATGCTTACTGCATATGATTTTTCAATGGCCAAGATCCTTGATCGTGCAGGTATCGATGTTATTCTTGTAGGAGATTCCGCCTCGAACGTGATGGCAGGCCACGAAACCACGATACCTATAACACTGGATGAAATGATATATCATGCTACATCAGTTGTGCGTGCAGTAGAAAGGTCTCTGGTAATTGTTGATATGCCTTTTGGTTCTTACCAGGGGAATTCCAAGGAAGCTTTAAATTCTGCCATTCGGATTATGAAAGAAACCGGTGCACATGCTGTTAAACTCGAGGGCGGAAAGGAAATTGAGGAATCAGTTATTCGCATTTTGTCGGCAGGTATACCGGTTATGGGTCACCTCGGACTAACCCCGCAATCTATTCATAAATTCGGAACTTTTGTGGTAAGGGCTCGCGAGGACCAGGAAGCCAGGAAACTGGTGGAAGATGCCCATATTCTTGAGCAAACAGGTTGTTTTTCCATCGTACTGGAAAAAATCCCGGCCAAGCTTGCCGCTCAGGTGGCACAGGAGCTCAAAATACCGATCATCGGAATTGGTGCAGGAAAGCTTGTTGACGGACAGGTACTGGTTTTGCATGATATGCTTGGAATTACGCAGGACTTTTCACCAAGATTTCTTCGCCGGTACCATAATCTGTATCAGGAGATCACTGGTGCAGTTAGTAATTATATTACGGATATCAAGAATCTGGAGTTTCCGAATGATAAAGAACAATACTAGTAACGAGTGACGAGTGACGAGTGAATATGCCAATTTCGCAATATGCCAGTTTGCCAATTAAGAAAATGCTCACTTTTTAGCGTTTTAAGCCATTAGCATTTTTGCCTATTGGCACATTAGATATTGATAAATTAGATGCAGGATAAAATAAACATCCTTTACGAAGACAACCACATCATCGCTGTGAATAAATCACATCACGACCTGGTGCAGAAGGATGTTACCGGTGACCTTTCACTTGATGTTAAAATCAAACAGTATCTGAAAAAGAAATACAGTAAGCCGGGTGAAGTCTTCCTGGGTGTGGCGCACCGGCTCGACAGACCTGTGACCGGAGTTGTATTGTTTGCCCGTACCAGCAAAGCCCTGGCCCGGCTTACAAAAATGTTCAGGGACGGTGAAATGAAAAAAACCTACTGGGCCATTGTAAAAAATGCTCCGCCCAGAGAATCCGACCGGCTCGTACATTACATGATTCGGAACACCAAGCAAAATAAATCATACTGCAACGATCACCCGAAGCCGGATGCAAAAGAATCAGCCCTGAGTTATCAGATTATCGGTAAATCAGATCGTTACTACTTGTTAGAGATTGAACTTGAGACCGGCAGACATCATCAGATCAGGGCCCAGCTGGCCCATATCGGCTGTCCGGTCAAGGGTGATCTGAAATATGGCTTTCCTCGGTCCAATCCCGACGGAGGTATCAGTCTGCATGCCCGGGAGATCAGTTTTGTGCATCCGGTGACAAACAGAAACATTACCATTTCGGCTGATTTACCTGATAATGATGTCTTGTGGGCAGCATTTATGGGTCTGAAGTAATTGACTATTTCAGTATCAGAGATAATACATATACTACCGCAAAAGCTGTCATTCCCATCACAATAGTACCAGTGGAATAAACCTTCAGCGTGTCATCCGCTTCGATTTTCGAGAAGTTGGTGATCACCCAGAAATAGGAATCATTGGCATGTGATACAATCATGGATCCTGCTCCCATGGCTAGCATGACCAGCATTTTACCGGTTTCATCAGAATATCCGAGATTATTCAGCATGGACGACATGATTGAGGCAGTTGTGATTATGGCTACCGTGGAGGATCCCTGAGCGGTTTTTAAAACAAATGCAATGAGGAAAGGAATCAGTAAACCCAGGCCGGTGCCGGATAAAAAGGTCCCTGCCTGTTCCCCGACCCCGGTGGCTTTGAGTATGGCACCAAAAATACCACCGGCTGCAGTGATGATGATGATGGGACCGGCTTTTTCAATGGAAACAGTCAGGACATGGTTGATATCCCTTTTTGAAAATACCGGAAATAAAGTAAAGGATAAGAACATGCCAATGAGCAAGGCAATAACCGGGTCGCCCAGCAGTCCGGTTACTTTTGTCAGCGCCGAGTTACTACCAGGGAATAAGAAATCACACAGCGACTTTATGCTAATGAGCAGCAGAGGTACCAAAACAGGCATGAATGATTTTCCGGGTGAGGGAAGTTCTTTTACAGCTAGTTCTTCTGTTTCCATTGCCTGGTCAGCGTTTGTTTTCAACCGGCAGCGCCGGGTTAATACCAAGGCCCATATGTAACCCGCAACAGCGGCAGGAATGGCGACTGCTATACCAATAAGAACAAGCTGCCCGATGTTTGCTCCGATAATACCTGCTGCTGCCGTGGCGCCTGGATGAGGTGGAATCAGGCAATGCACTGAATAGAGGGAACAAGCTAGTGCGGTGGACATAAACACGGGGTTTGACAGGCTTTTAGCAGTGAGAGAACGGTTTAAACCGCTTAGTACGATAAATCCGGAATCACAAAAAATAGGTAGTCCGGTAATAAAACCTGTCAGCGATATGGCCACTGCCGTATTTTTCCTGCCGGTCTTTTTCAGAATATAGTTTGCCATGCTCATAGTGGCGCCGGTAACATCGAGTGTCACCCCTATGACAGCCCCGAAGATGATGATGAGACCAATGGATGCCATGGTATCACCAAATCCTTTTTTGAGTGCCGGTACAATCTCCTGAAAGGGCAGCACCAGCAGTGCCAAGAGCAGCGATACCAGGAACAGGGATAAAAAAGAATTGATTTTGAGCCAGGAAGTCATCATAATAATAAGCAGGATACCTGCCACAACAAGGGAGAGGCCGTATAACAAACTCATTTTGTATTGGGATAATTCACAATAAAAGTAATAATGTCATTTGAAATAAAAAACCCGGTCCAATGGACCGGGTAAAACCCCTACTAACTAACCCTTTATAACACAATTGGTTTATCCATATATAAATCGAGAATTTTCAACTTGAAGATATATTCATATTTGGCCTGCAGCATGCTTGATTTGGCGCTGATGAGGTTATTCTGTGCGATATTATAATCCACTGAATTTACCAGGCCCACTTCCAGTTTCTGACTGGTGTATTTGAAGGCTTCTTCGTTGTATTTGACCGCCTCCACACTGGAGTAATATTTTTCGTGTGCAGCGGTGGCATCGGTGTGGGCCTGCTGCACTTCTTTGTACAGGGCCATTTTGGCCACATCGAGCTGAAGTTTGAAATCATTTACCTGAAGACGTGCATTGCTAATTGAATTCTTTACCTGGAGCCTGTTAAAAATGGGTACTGTTATTCCAATTCTGACTTGTTTTCGATAGAAGTCAGAAATTTGATCTCCATACGGATATTCAGCATCCATTTCAGCCGGATTTACAGCATTTTGTGAATAAAAACTGTAAAGACTGCCACCGAGCTCAACTGACGGACTTGCCTGTCCCCAGGCCATGGCCAATTGTTTTTCTGTGCTTCTTAGACCATATTCAGCACTTTTTATCTGCGGCATGGTTTCAAGGGCTTTTGCATAAATGTTTTCAATGGTTTCCAAGGGTGATATCAGTTCTACTTCAATGTTCTGGGGAACCACAACATCAAAACCTCCTGTAGAATCAAGATCCAGAAGCTGAGTCAAATCCAGGTAAGCAATTCCCAGATTGTTTTGGGCATTGATCAGACTGGTCTTATCATTGGATTCCTGAGCCTTTATCTGAAGGTATTCCCCCTGAGCAACATTACCGACTTCAAGCATTTTACGTGTTCGTTCGGCCTGCATGGAAGTCACATCGAGTTTGCTTTTTGCTACTTCCACCAGTTCCTTGGAGAAAAGAACCTGCAGATAAGCCAGGGCTAACTGAAGTGAAATGTCATTTTTTGATTTTTCAAGATCAGATTGGCTTTTCAGGAAATCATACTTTGATTTCATAATATTATTGATGGTCTGGAAACCTCCGAAAAGTGTGACAGTACTGCTAATTCCAAAATCAGTGGACCAATAATCCTGATCAATGTAATCCTTTCGAAAGTAGTCAAAATCTTTACCAGCGCTGTAACCTTTATTTAGCTGTCCGTTAAGATTAGGCAGGGTATTGAAATAACTCTGTGTATAATTATTCTTGTTGTACTTCACATTCAGCTCCTTCCGTTTTATCTGCAGGTTGTTTTCCAGGGCATAGGTTATACATTCCTGCAGTGACCAGACCTTTTGTGCATTAATGGGCATAAAACCAAACATGACCAGGTAGCATAAAATCAAAATTGCTTTTTTCATAGAGGTGTAATTAATTAAATCCTTTTTGTTATGTTTTAAGTTTTTTACGGTACAATACATGAATATGATCGGCATGCTCATCGGGATTGAAAATCTGGATCAGCTCCCATTCTTTGTCATAATCCTCAATGGCACTTTTCAGTTTATAAATCCGGGCCAGTGATCTTTCCAGCGGATCAGTAAGTGCTGAGAATTCATCTCCGGTTTCCCAGGGAAATGATTCAACCCTGAAACTATACCTGATCTTCCTGCCGGCAAGACTTACCTCCACATCGGCAATTTCCTGCTCTTTAAGGTAGGGTATGGGAATACAGATTTCTTTCATGGTATGTATGGTTATAATATCTGCCTGATGTTTTCAGTGACAATATGTCCGTCAAACAACTGCACAATACGGTGTGCCTTATCGGCATCTGAGGGTGAGTGAGTTACCATGACAATAGTGGTCCCTTCGGTATTAAGCTCCGTAAGCAGTGCCATTACTTCTTCACCATTGGCCGAATCGAGATTACCGGTTGGCTCGTCGGCCAGTATCAGCTGTGGCCTGGTAATCACTGACCTGGCAATCGCAACACGCTGTTGTTGTCCGCCTGACAATTGCTGCGGAAAATGTTTCTTGCGGTGTGTAATTTTCATGCGCTCGAGCACCTCATTAACCTTTTTCCTCCGCTCTCCCGGTGAAACTTTCAGATACAGCAAGGGAAGTTCAACATTTTCATAAACCGTAAGTTCATCAATGAGGTTGAAGCTCTGAAATACGAAGCCAATGTTCCCTTTCCGAAGATTGGTTCTTTGTCTTTCCCTGTATTTCGCAACTTCCTCTCCGTTAAAGTAGTATTGACCACCGGTTGGTGTATCGAGTAAGCCGAGGATATTCAGCAGGGTGGATTTACCACAACCTGATGGTCCCATTATAGCAACAAATTCACCCTTTTCAATGGTGATATTAACCTTGTTGAGTGCGGTGGTTTCCACTTCATCAGTACGGAATACCTTTACCAGATCAGCTGTTTTTATCATATTGATCGATTTAATATTGATATTGATTAGTTATTTTTCAGTTTAAGTTTATCTGCATTTCCAAAATTCTCATAATCCGATACGATCACTTTTTCACCCTGATTCAAACCTTCAAGAATTTCATAATAGCGCGGATTCTGCCGGCCCATCCTGACTTTTCGTTTTTCGGCCAGGTCACCTGAAGGATTGATTACATACACCCACTGACCTCCTGTACTTTGATAAAAACCTCCTTTGGGAAGCAGCAGTGCATCTTCTGATTCGCCAAGTTCGAGATGAATACGTGCCGTTTGCCCAATCCTGATCTGTCCGGGAATCTGGCTGGTGAATCCCATATCTACTGCAAATGTTCCATTCTGTACTTCGGGATAAACTTTAATAATCCTAAGGGTGTTTTTTTGTCCGGCAAAATCAAAATCAGCCGGCAGGCCCCTGGATATTCTTGTTATATAATGTTCATCAATCAGCACACGCATTTTATAGGAGTCGAGTATGTTGATGGTACCCACCCGTGTTCCATAATTGATCACCTCACCCACCTCTGGATTCAGGGTGGCCAGCTCTCCGTCGACAGGGGCTTTGATATCAAGATCTTCCATACGCCTGCGGGTCAGATTCAGGTTCTTCTGCATCCGATGGATGGATTCCTCATCGGCCTGAATACGCGTTTTCGTGTAGGTTGAATCACGCAAAAGCTTCTGCTTCTGCAGATCAAGCTGAATTCTTGTTTCATCATACTGTTCCCGTGAGTATTCGAATTCTTCTTTGGAAATGAGGTTTTGCGAAATGAGTTTCTGATTGTTGTTAAATTGCCTTTCCAGTTTCCTCAACAGATACTGCAATTGCAAAATATTTGACCTGGTCTGGAGGTTTTGATTTTCTAAATTGATACGTGCGGTTTTCAGGTCATTGACAGCCCGTGAAACTTCGGCCTCATTTCCGGAAATATCAAGGAGGAGATTGTAATTACTGAGTCGCAGGATTATGTCACCTCTTTTCACCCGTGTTCCTTCCTCAATCAGGATCTCTTCAACTCGGCCCGATTCAACAGCATCCAGATAGACTGTTTTAATAGGCTCAACGGTACCATTAACTGAAATGTAATCCTGGTATTTTCCTGCCAGAACCTCCCCGATGGTTATCTTGTCTTTTTCCACATTCAGCTTGGAACTGGTATCTCCGAATGCTATCTGCAAAATAACCAGCAAGAGGATCAGGCTCCCTGCTCCTATCCACACGTGTTTTTTCCTTATTCCCTTTTTCTCGATTTTTCTGTCCATTCCTTCCATGAGCAGCCTAAAATTGATATAAATAAAAATAGATTTAAGCTAAATTTAACATGAATTATGCCATATCTAATAATCTGTTAATATACAATTATTTATTAAATCCATAATACGTCACTTATGAACTTTTTTGTACAATATTGAAACACAAGTCGTACGAAAACGGACAATTTTATAAAGGATCAACTTTTCAATAAAGCACTGATTGACCTGATTCTTTCAAACTATTTTTTTACTTTTGTTATTATGATTTAGTAATAACTGAAACCCATGAGTGAGAAAATCGGAAATATACTTGCCGTCGATGATAATGAGGATATTCTTTTTGCCTTAAAATTATTGCTTAAACCCCATGTTGAGAAGTTAACAGTGCTGAATAGTCCGCAGAAGATAACGGAATTGCTGGAGAGAGAGAATTTCGACATGATACTGCTCGATATGAATTTCAACAAGGATGCCATAAGTGGGCAGGAAGGCTTTGACTGGCTGGGTAAAATCCTGGAAATGGATCCCCAGGCTGTGGTGGTTTTTATTACCGCCTATGGCGATGCTGAAAGAGCTGTAAAGGCTATAAAATCAGGGGCAACCGATTTTGTACTGAAACCATGGCAAAATGAGAAGCTGCTGGCCACTATTTCCTCTTCCATAAAGCTCAGGCGGTCCCGGCTTGAAGCTGATGATCTGAGAGCCAAACAAAAGGAAATGAGTGCTGTGATGGACCAGCCCTTTGTGGATTTTATCGGCAACTCGCCAAAAATGCAGGAGGTATTCAACACGATTAAGAAGGTTGCTCAAACTGATGCCAATATTTTGATCCTTGGTGAAAATGGGACAGGTAAAGAACTTGTTGCAAGGGCGCTTCACCGTAATTCACCCAGACGCGATGAAGTTTTCATCAGCGTTGATCTTGGCTCGCTGAGTGATACATTGTTTGAAAGTGAGCTTTTCGGTCACGAAAGGGGAGCATTTACCGATGCAAAAAAGGAAAAACCGGGTCGGTTTGAAATTGCTTCCCGGGGAACCCTTTTCCTCGACGAGATCGGCAACCTGCCAACCCCGTTGCAATCGAAAATCCTCACGGTTATTGAGCGCCGTGAAGTTACGCGGGTTGGAGCCAACCGGCCCATATCGGTGGATGTGCGCTTGATCTGTGCCACCAACAGCAATATATATGAATCTGTCAGTAACAATCAGTTCCGGCAGGATTTATTATACCGGATCAATACGGTTGAAATACACCTACCTCCACTGCGTGACCGGGGTGACGATATCGAGTTGCTTTCCAGCCACTTCCTGAAGATATATTCAAAAAAATACAGGAAATCAATCAGGGGAATTACCTCTGCGGCCTTGAAAAAACTGATGCATTATACATGGCCCGGAAATGTGCGTGAATTGCAGCATGCCATTGAAAGGGCAGTGATCATGACTGAAACACCTTCACTGGAACCGGAAGATTTCATATTGTCACCACCACGTAAAAAATCTGGAGATCTTGACTTTGAAACCTATAATCTCGATGAAATTGAAAGGCTGGTGATTGAAAAAGTCATGAAGCAAAACCAGGGCAACATTTCACAGGCAGCCCAGGAACTGGGCCTGACAAGAACATCGTTGTACCGCAGGATTGAAAAGTATGGTTTTTAAGAACTTCAGAATACATATTATAGTTCGAGTCGTTCTGCTGGCCGCGACCATATATCTGCTTTTCCATACCCTGAAATCAAATCTGTTTATTGCTCCTGTCATTGTGGCAGTTGTTGTTATTTTTCAGGTTGCCTCATTAATCAGGTTTCTGGATAGGACCAACCGCGAATTAACCAGTTTTTTACAGTCCGTCAGATTTTCAGAATTCACGCGTTCATACCAGATCGAAGGTATGGGTGGTACATTTAATGAGCTGAATAAGGCATTTAATGAGGTAATGCAGGATTTCCAAAAAGTGAGAGCCGAAAAGGAAGAGAGTTTCCATTACTTGCAAACCATTGTCCAGAATATTGATGTAAGCGTTATCGCATACAGCGCTGACGGCAACATCGAGTTGATCAATAAAACTGCCAAGAAGCTTTTCCAGCTGGCCAGTATCCGTAATATTAAATCACTGGAAACCCTCAGTCCTGAATTGGTAAATACCATGCTTACCATTAAACCGGGTGAAAACAAGCTGGTTAAGGTTCAATTTGAAGATGATATCCTGCAATTGGCTATTTATGCTTCTTCCATTAAGATCAAGGACAAACTCATCTACCTGGTTACCATCAAAGATATTCAGAATGTTTTGGAGGAGCAGGAAACAGAAGCCTGGCAGAAGCTGATCCGGGTTCTGACCCATGAGATTATGAATTCCATTACACCCATCGCCTCATTGTCTTCTACACTCGATCTGATGTTAAAAGGAATGGTGCCCCAGGGGACCGACGCACCCCTAAAGATCGACCGGGAATCAGTATCGGAGATCCAGGAGGCCCTCCAGACAATTAATAAGCGTAGTACAGGCTTACTCCATTTTGTTAACACGTACCGGAATCTCACGCGAATCCCTATACCAAATTTCAGACTTTGCAGTGTTCGGGAACTTTTTGAAAATATTGAAAAGATCATGGAGGAGGAAATCCGCAAATGCGGATTTGAATTTATTCTCAGTGTTGATCCTGAAAGCCTTGAACTCACAGCTGATGAACAGTTGATTGAGCAAGTGCTGATCAACCTTTTGAAAAATGCCATGCATGCATTAATCGGGCGACAATCCGGGAAGATTCAGTTGCTGGCCTTTATGAATAAACGCGGCCGGATTACCCTGCAGGTTGTTGACAATGGTCCCGGCATCCTGAAGGATGTACTTGACAAAATATTCATTCCGTTTTTCACCACCAAGCCGTCAGGATCAGGTATCGGACTGAGTCTGTCCAAGCAAATTCTCAGACTTCATAATGCAACTATTACCGCTCATTCGGAACCTGAGGTGGAAACAGTGTTTACGATGACATTTTAACCTGCAGCCTAATAACCTAATTTAGACTTATTCTAAACAAAATAATATATCAACATATATATATTTATTTATATTTGTTTAAAGTTTTTATTATGGACACTTCTTCCATCAATATTCGGTATTCTGAACTGTCAGAGCAGGCTTGTTGCCTTTCATGCGGCGGCGCCATTGATTTTGCCGAGCCCCGGTCTGGGGAGTTCTGTGTCGATCTGGGCAGCGGAAGGGGAACGGATGCTTTACGACTGGCAGAAACCGTGGGGGAGAAAGGATTCGTATTTGGTGTTGATATATCCGACGGTATGTTGGAAACTGCCAGGAAAAATGCCCTCAGGCTGGGTGTACCCAATATCATTTTTATAAAGTCTGATCTGGAAAAAATAGCCATTACCGGTGGTGTTGCCGATCTTGTGATTTCCAACTGCACAATCAATCATGCAGCTAACAAACTTAAGGTATGGAACGAGATTTACCGGATCATGAAATACGGCGGAAGATTTGTGGTGAGCGATATTTATTCCTCATATCCTGTTCCGGAAGAATACAGGAAGGATCCGGAAGCCGTTGCCGAATGCTGGGCCGGAGCTATAACCCGCGAGGAATACATACAGACGCTGATTGAGGCCGGTTTTACCGGTATTAGCATCATGGAAGAGAGCAAACCTTATATAAAAGGAAAAATCGAAGTTGCAAGTTTTACCATAATTGGTAAGAAAGAAAAAGGATGCAACTGCTGTTCTTGAGTTAATTCCTAATTCCTGCCTGCCGGCCTTGCTCCGCCATAACGGCTATGCAAAGGCGATGCAGGCAGGCATAATTCATAATTCATAATTCATAATTCTTTATGAAATCGCTGATCAGAAAGAAAACAGGGGAGAAAAAACAGAAAGTCGCCCAGTGTTGTGCCAAGAATGCTAAAATTGTGGCCGGCTGTCACGATTGATCCATGACTTCCTTGAAACTTTCCAGGCATAATATCTTTTCCAGGATTCACCGGTCAGACGACTATTTCCTGGTTAATGTGCTTTCGGGAAATGCGGACATACTTACTCCCGGGGAGGCCCAACGTTACATACATAAAGCTGTTATTGATGATCCGGTATACATCAGCAAAGGATATGTGGTTGATCCGCAGCAGGAAGAAAAGCTGTTCCGATTGAAATACCTCGACTTTTTGGATTCGCGTGATTCCGACGAGGTGCAGCTGTTTTACGCCCCTACCTATACCTGTAATTTCAATTGTTCATACTGCTATCAGCAAGGTTATTTACAACAACCCGGAACAAGCAACCTTGAAGTTGCGGAAACTTTTTTTGGCTATATCCGCACTGCTTTTCAGGGGAGGAAGAAATATATCACCCTTTTTGGCGGTGAACCATTGCTGACTGCTCATGAGAACCGTGAATTTATGACCTTCTTCATTGAACATTCCCGCCGGTTGAACCTTGATCTTGCCGTGGTCACCAACGGATTCAACCTGGCAGAGTATGTGCCCGTTTTGTCCCGCACCAGCATACGCGAAATTCAGGTGACGCTTGATGGCCCGGAGCCTGTTCACAATGCAAGGCGACCTCTTAAAGGAAACCAAGGCACTTTCAATCAGATTTCAAAAGGCATTGATGCAGCCATGGAGGCCGGGTTTCCGGTGAATTTACGAGTAGTGCTTGACCGTAATAATATTGAATCATTGCCAGCGCTGGCATCCTATGTGATTGACAAAGGATGGACAAATTCATCTTTATTTAAAACCCAGTTGGGCAGGAATTATGAACTTCACTACTGCCAATCGCAGCAATCCAAACTATTTTCCAGGATAGAGCTGTACAGGAATATTTATGAACTTATCAGGCAACATCCTCATATCATGGAATTCCATAAACCTGCTTATTCGCTTTCGAAATTCCTGTTTGAAAACTACGAGTTACCGGATCCTTTGTTTGACTCCTGTCCCGGATGTAAGACCGAATGGGCGTTTGATTATACAGGCAAGATTTATTCATGTACTGCTTCAGTGGGTAAGCCGGGAGAAGAACTGGGCACATTTTTTCCGCGTTTGGAATTGAATGAGGAGCAGATTGAACTGTGGCAGCAGCGTGATGTGCTGAGTATTAATGCCTGTAGTACCTGTAATCTCAGACTGGCCTGCGGAGGCGGATGTGCCAGTGTGGCCTACAACCGTGAGAAAGATCTGCTTGCTCCCGATTGCCGGCCTGTAAAGGAGTTGATGGAGCTGGGTATTTCTCTGTATTCTTCTATGGAAAAGTAAACGGTAAACAGTAATCAGTAATCTGTATTCTCCCAAAGGGATGCCTTTGGCAGGTGTTCAGTGTTCACTATAAAAAGATCTTAATAAACATTACCATGAAAGAAATAGTCACAGCTGATTTTGAGAACGAAGTACTGCATGCAAATAAAGTAGTGCTCGACTTCTATTCAACTGAATGTCCACCCTGTGAAGCTTTGGCTCCCAAATTTGAATCATTGGCGGAACTTTATGGCAAGGAAATTAAGTTCGTTAAACTATTCCGGCAGAAAAACCGTGATCTGGCTGAAAGACTCGGCGTTTACAGCTCGCCGACCCTGATCTTCTTTGATAAGGGACATGAAGTGGGTATCCGGTTGAGCGGAGGGATCAGGCGATCAGAAATCATGTATAATCTCAATGCCATGCTCCCGGCCGAAAAATCCAATTCGATTATGGGTCGTATTAAACCCTTCACAACAAGGTATGACGTTGCCATTATTGGAAGCGGTCCCGGAGGGCTTACGGCAGGACTGTACCTGTGCCAGGCCAGGATTAATACGGTGCTTATTGATACAGGATTGCCCGGGGGACATGTCAGCCTTACCCATCAGGTGTCCAACTACCCTGGTTTCATAGATCCGCAGCCCGGCTATCTGCTTTCACACAATATGTCGGAACAGACCAGAAAGTGCGGAAGTGTTTTTAAAGTAGCCGTTGATGTCACAAAGGTTGACCTGCAAAAGAAAGAAATTATCATTGATGAGTTTGAAACCGTTCAGGCTAAAAAGATTATCATTGCCACCGGAACCTCGCCAAATTACCTGAACATACCCGGTGAGAAAGAGTTTAAAGGCAAAGGAATATCATACTGTGCCACATGTGACGCCAAGTACTATGGTGATAAGGAAGTGATCGTTATTGGCGGTGGTAATTCCGCTGTAGAAGAGGCTGAGTTTATCACTAAGTTCGCCACAAAAGTAACCATGGTGCATCAGTTTGATAAATTCCAGGCCAATAAACAGGCCCAGGAGAAACTGCTGGCCAATCCGCGGGTGAATGTGTTATTCCGGCATGAACCCAGATCGTTTTTGCGGCAGGGCGATAAAATATTTGTTGCGGTCGAAGATTTGCGGACAAGAAAAACAAAGGAACTGATAACCGATGGGGTATTTATTTTCGTAGGCCTGAAACCAAACATCGATTTGTTTGGTGGAAAACTTGAGCTTGATGACTGGGGTTATCTGAAAACGGATGAAGATATGCGGACCAACTTGCCCGACGTATACGCAGTGGGAGATGTCAGGAGTAAGAAATACCGGCAGATTACCACAGCCATTGCCGACGGAACCATTGCCGCCATCAATATCACCAGGGAGCTTGATAATTGAAAACAATGTTAAACTTTTGTTAAGGGTTACAATTTATTGTATTGATAATAAACTTGTTATTGAGTTAAAGTTCGGTTATAGGGCTTTTCGTTTGAACCGGAAACAGGTTGTTGTGTTTAATGATGAAATAGTATCATTAAACAATTAAAATGAATTCATCATGAACAAGAAACCAATAACTTATTTGATTGCCATTGGTATTTTAACCGCGACATTTTCTGTGAATGCGCATTCGTCGCATAAACCGACTGCTTACACAAAACTGGCAGTGAATACTGCCGACAGCAAGGTAAACTGGATCGGTAAAAAACCTACCGGCGAACATTATGGACACGTGAAACTATCGGGTGGGGAAATCATCCTTGATGAGAATGAAATCACGGGAGGTTCATTTACCATTGACCTTAATTCCATTGTTAATCTCGATCTCAAAGACGAAGAAATGAACGGCCGTTTGGTAGGACATTTAAAATCGCCCGACTTCTTTGATGTGGCAAAATATCCGACTGCCACATTTGTAATCACAAAGGTCTCAAAGGTTCCCGGTACTGCAGCCGGTGGTGCAAA